>CEVW01137647.1_pt1 | contig 33851 bp, 48 predicted proteins | sample 427061 | NCBI WGS metagenome assembly CEVW01 (sample SAMEA2623774, study PRJEB7988) | marine metagenome | biome: marine biome (ENVO:00000447); feature: surface water layer (ENVO:00002042); material: "saline water (ENVO:00002010), including plankton (ENVO:xxxxxxxx)" | depth 5 m
GCCGAGAACAACGTTGGTCACAAACATTTCAAGTTGATTTATTACAATTATAGATTATACTTAGGTTTCTGGTTCAGAAAAATATTCCTCTTCTTCCACAACTTCTTCCTCGTCTGGTTCGACGTCCATCTGTCCCTCTTCATCAGGAATATCTTCTTCCTCTTCTTCTTCAGGAATTTCATTCTCAATCTCTTCTTCAGGTTCCTTTTTCTTCTCTTTCTTTGGTTTTTTCACAGGTTCCTTGTCGAAGATCTTTTCCAAAATCTTTGGAACCTTCTTAGCAAATACCATTTTTTTATCGTGACTCTTTTTAATTTTTTCGAGAAATTCTTTACTAAATCCGTGAGATTTATACGCTTGGACGATCTCCTTAATCGGTGGTTGAACGGCACGTTTGTAATATTTTTCGTATAACGCTGCGATAGCTCCACTTACCTTTACTCTAACAATACCACTTTTAAGAACTTTCAGGGTTACGTAAACACGATCACCAAAAGTGAGAACGGGTTCTTTTGAAATCACAGGATCTGGATGTCGTGTTGCTTCTGGAAGTACGGGTTCAATGTATGGAATTCCCATGCGTTCATTATTCGATTTTAACATTTTCAAATAAGATTCCGCCATGTAAATTGGTGCCTTTTTAGGTTCGTAAAATTGTGTCGGAGTTTGTTTGATAATATCATATAAAATCGTCCCTTCACTAGGTCGAGTCTTGGGAATATATCCATCGTTCCTAACACGCTGCGACGGTCGCTTGAACATGCTCATCTTGGTTTTCGGATGTCGTATCCTCTAACTTAGGTTTCAGAAAAAAGTCGAGTTCCGCCTCAATAAGATGAGCGGATTGCTGATCCTGATGTGTGTAAAGTGGACCCCAAATTTCGATAACTTTACGTTCCTTGTCATACCACAAATAATCAAGCCCAAGTTTATGTGTCAACCAATAAAACCTTTTTCCAGTCTTACCGATGAACGAGAAAATTTGGTCTTCAGTGTATTCAGAGACGTCCATTTGGGAATAGTGAGCATTGGGTGGGGTGTAAGGAGCCATCGTTTTTCTTTGCTAAAGATGCCTCCTTTTGTTTAAGTAAGTTTCTTACATGTTTTTGGGAATACACTTGTTTTTTGTTTTTCTTATCATTTTTAGTCACACGTTTTTTTGGCTCTTTATAGTCCATTTTATATATTTAAAATTAATATTTTTAACTTAGGCTTCTTCTTCATCAACGAGAGAAATATCATCATCTGAATCATCTTCGTCAGAAGTTGAACATTCAAAATCCTCGTCTTCACTATCATCGAGAAGGACATATCCTTGTGGAAATTTTGCAAAAAGATCCGTCTCTTCTAATGTTTCAACATCATAAAACCCAGATACAGACTCTTTCGACACTTCCTCATCTTCATCAATAAAATGATAAAAACTTTCTTTATTTTTTTCGAGAAAATTAACAATATATGAATCTTGATTTTCTAAAACAGTTCTAGCAATCTGAGTTGTACCATCTTCACATTCAACATCAATGATCATATCTATACGAATTTGAATTTAAATCTTTAATAATAATAAATGGATAACCTGAAAAATTGGGGTATTCATTATATATCAAACAGGAATATAAAGCCAATGGATGCCGTGATGTTTGATATAGATGATACACTTATTTATACAAGTGGACGAGCAAATGACGCGATTATTGAATTACTCAACATAGCCGGACACATGGGTTATAAGATCGTGATCATCACAGCTAGACCAGGTTTGAAACATGTTATCCAATGGACGATCGAACAACTCAGGAATTATGAAATTGGATATAATTATTTGGGTTTTACGAGTGCAGAAACGAAACATATTATGAAAAAACAATTACCATATAATTTCATTCTTTCTGTAGGTGACATGCCAACAGATTTAACAGGCTCCGAACACTATCTCAACATTTCCAATTTCGACCACAATTAAGACAACTCACAAAAGTTGTCATGGGTTCATCAGCAGATCTCGTCTGTAATTGATAATACGTCGTTTTCATCGACTTACAACGTCCACATTTGAAGAAACCTTCTTGATTTTTTATTTCACGGGAAAGATATTCTTTTTTCATATCTTTATGAATTTTTTCTTCGATTTGTTTTGCATACAATCCATCTGGACACAAATGTTCTGGACGCATATTTATCACATCTTGTGTTTTCAATTTCTTTTCTAAAATTTTACTTTTTAATTTTGGATTATCTTTCAAACTTTTTTGAATTGTTAAAAATTTTTGTTTATAAATACTCGTGTACTTATGATTGTCCCACGCAGCTTCTTCACCCATAGATCTAGCTCTATCAGTTGCATGATTTAGTATACATTTCTCGAGATTAATACATATAGTGCTATCCTCTGGAATCTCGAGAAGTGTGGACAAACGCTCAATCACAAATTTTCGAGTCTTATTATCCATTATTGTCTTATAATTAGTCATTTCTTTATTCACTTAGGGCAAAGGAAGTCCTTCATATACATTCTTGTGATCAGGAGAATCAAAAGCATCAGATACACGACGCATAGGATTGGTATCCACAAAAGCAAGTCGATAGTCGATGCGACCGGATTGATATTTCTCTTGAGACCGGAATATCATCCACGCAACAACAAACACAATGGCAAATCCTAAAAGGATCCTGTTATTCATTTACATTTAGTTGATATTTTTTTATGAGAGAACTTTAAGATGAACAAAGCAATTCTCATCCGTGAGAAATTTGGAGATATTGTAGAGATAGATCTAGATATAAGTCCTCACAAAAATGAAATATTCAAAATTGTAGAAGGAAGACAAACTTTCATCGGACAATGGCCTGATATAGATGTAGTGATTATGAAACCTGAAGATGGTAAAGTGAAGAATGAGAACACATTACCACCCCCGTTCGACACGGAAGATGTATATGGAAAAATATTACTTGTGAGAATGGATGAACACTCAGAACCACAAGATTTTACTTTAAAAGAATTTGAATCATTTTGTCTTAGGCACAAACGCCTCACCGTTTAAAACGGCATTGGCATATTTCATACACAATTGAAAATGTACATAAGCAAAATCCATTGGATTGTCAATTTTTGGATTTCCTGGTAGTGGGTTACTATTAACCGCACTCATCATATCAACGGGATCACCATTCACAGACTTAGCCATAGCACCTCCAACTGTTTTTAGCCACATGGCATGGTTTTCGTTTTTACAATCGAAATTTTTCACGAATTGTGCCATTATATATTACTTGGGATTCTTTTCTATAAGTAGTCGCGCACTTGGATCAGTCACCTTTGTCCATTTGGGACGCCATATTTCAGAAATGAGATGATCGTTATCTTTTCCGTACATCTTCCAAAAGATGTTTCTGTACAAAGCCTCCTCCTTTGTTAGTGGTGTGTTGTGACCACGAGCTTTAGCCCGCGTTTCTCTAAAAAGTTTGTCATCCACGTCATCTTCGGCATACTTTTTAATTTCATCCACCCAATTCGTTCCTACTGCATCACTCATACCATCCTTTTGTCTCCATAAAATATCATCCGGGAGATATCCTTCAAATGCCTCTCGTAGAATCTTTTTTTCAATCGGTGCAATCTTCTCATTCTGATTAATAGTCATACACAACTGGATAAAATTTTTATCTAGAAAAGGAACAATCAGATCGAGACCGTGCGCACCCGCACATCTATCCGCCCGCAATCCATCAAACTGATGAATAAGCCTCAAACGACGCATGTTTTCACATGCAAACTCATCAACATTTGGTGCATTATGGAAATAGAGATATCCACCCAAAATTTCATCACTTCCCTCACCTGAAAAAATGTAACGACATGGTGTATGCTGTTTGATGTATTTACATATAAGCCACATTGGAGTACTTGCTCGAACTGTCGTTGTATCATAAGACTCGAGAGAGTGAATCACATCATTAATATGTGAAATTCCTTCTTGGGGTGTAAACTTAACCTCTGTGTGGTCAGTATTGAGATATTCAGCCACCTTCTTAGCCGCCACCAAATCAGGGCTACCATCGAGACCAATTGAGAATGTACGAATTTTCCCAAGTTTTCGTGCAGCAATCGAAGCAATAAGACTACTGTCCAATCCACCTGAAAGAAGAAAACCAATGTCACGTTCAGTGGTTTCGATACGGTCATGAACAGCGTGTTCAAGGGTCTCTCTCAACTCTCTATGAAATCCAGTTTTGATATATTTATGTACTCGCCAGTAACCGTTATGGTAACATACAAAATCGTTAATGTAAGAATCATAAATGTGTCCGGGTGGAAAGATTTTGATTTCACTGTTTAGAAAAAGGAGTGCCTTCACTTCACTCGCAAATGCAATCGAATCAGAATCGTAACGAGTGTAGAACATGGGACGAACACCAACCGGGTCTCGGGCAGCCATGACACGTTTTCCATCCGTGTACACAAATGCGAAATCGCCGTTGATTGTTTCGACAGCTTTCGTAATACCATAATCTCTAATCAGAGGAATAAGTACCTCACAATCACTTTTACCCACCTCATCACCTCTCAAATGATCTCGATAATTGTAAATTTCACCATTACATACAAGCATCTCGTTGTCTTTTCTAAACGGTTGCATTCCGGCATCTGTGAGATCATTGATAGCGAGACGATAAAAATCCATACGACATTTACCTAGAGTTTTTGTTCTATAATCATCCGGACCTCGGTGAGAAAGGAGGTAAGAAGAAACTTCAACTTCATCACCGAAGAGGGCTAAGATTCCACACATTATTAGTACAAGTTAATTTATTTTTAAGTTATATTCAAGCAGGTCTCTATATAAACGATCGTCAACATTTGCATCCATTTCTCGTCCATTCATTGCGATTGTTTCAACATTTTCAAATGTAATCGTTTCGAGTTCTAATACACAATAAAAAGAAGAGTTTGTTCGAGTTGCGATTGTTTCGATTGTATTGAAATCATACGTTTCGATCTCAAGATAACGTTTCACTTGGTCGGGTGTTCTTAATTTTACATTTGTGGGACTTTTCATCTTTCTTCTACGTTTGGACATATCAAAACTAGGCCATGTATTATATTTTGATCTAAACGACGATATATACTCCACACAATCTTCCGCCGTTTCCCGAGTTGAAAAACACACGAATCGTGATTTACATGATGGGTCAACCAAACTCAGGTATGTTCCGTTTACATTTAATTTTACAAAGTGGAACTCCATACATTATATTAAGGAAAAAACTTTAATTAATATATATATGAACTTCCCTAAAACACCTGGACAATGTAAATACATGCTCGCTCTCAGGTCGACTAAACCAATCGTCGTAGGAACTGGACCAGCGGGTTCGGGAAAAACAATGTTAGCATGCCAGATTGCTCTCGAACACGTGAATAAGTTACAACGACCAAGGATAGTCCTCACTCGCCCAATTGTAGCAGCCGATGAGGACATGGGGTACTTACCTGGAGACATGGATCAAAAAATGGAGCCATGGACAAAACCAATGTTTGATATTTTTGAAAAGTATCTCAGTCACAGTCAAATGGATCGGTTCATAGATATAGAACCACTGGGTTACATGCGCGGCCGAACATTTGATAACACACTCATCATCGCTGACGAGATGCAAAATTCTACACCAAACCAAATGAAAATGTTGTTAACGCGTGTCGGAGAAGGAACAAAACTTATCGTGACTGGTGACCTTGAACAGTCAGATTTGGGATCAGAAAATGGACTTGAAAATCTCATATATAAGATGCAATGTCTCGATCTGGATTACATCACACACGTGGAAATGGAAGATGATGATATTGTTCGTCATCCAGCTGTTAAAGAGGTACTCAGTATATTATCTAGATAAACGCGAATACGAACCCACTCGATGAGTGCGAGAAAATTCGTGTAATTTGATGTTTTGTACATGATTATTGAATAACTTCATTTCATGTTCTACACGACGCAACCGCTCCTCCATTTCCTTCTTTTCGTTTTTTGTTTTTTCATACCATTCCATCATCTCATAAACTTCCTGATCGATTTCTACATATCGCTCCGCAAGTTTATAATCCGTAGAAAGTTCTTGAAGATCGGCGGCGATTTCTTCGAGACGGACTTCAAGTCCCTGACATTTATCTTTGAACTCTTCCATTTAGTTTATAACTTTAGAGAACATTTCTTTAGCTGCCTTAATCCTGTACTCAAGGTCAGTTGAAGGCCATTGGATGAGAAAGTCACCTTCTTGCCATTGTCCATCGGTTCCTAAAATATCATTGTAATTTTTGCGATTTTTGAGACGTGGGAGATTTGTATAATCATATGAATTAAAAACTCGTTGCGGAATAACTTTTCCAACTCTCGCCCAGAATGTACCACCCGGTGTGACACCCGTTTCCTCAAGATGTGTTCCAATAAATAGATCCTGAATGAGTTGGTTTTCATACATGTACCAATGTCTGTATAATGGCATACCAGCAATGATAGTATCAAGAAACGCTCTACCAATAGAGGAATTACGGACAATCATATTACCACAGTTTATACCATTACAATCAGCTGGAATCAGGATATGTGTATCATCAGTCGCATATTTTTTCACAATGTCTTCAATTTTAACGTTCATATTAGTAATCATGACATCACAGTCTGTGTTAAAAATCCATTCCGCATCTGGATACTTGTGCAACGCTTCCTTCATTACAAAAATCTTACCCCATCCACATGGGGTATGTGTATCTGGAATAGGTGGAAGTTTCGCCATAATTGGTTTACCAGATGCAATCGCTCCACAGTCACGGGAACAATGAAGTTTATATCCATGTTTTAAGCAATATTGTAATTTATTTTTATCAAGAGTCCACTCTGCAAGAGGTTCATATTTCTCATCATGTGCCGTAACGACAACAATCATTGGTTATGTTTACTTAAATCCTTTTAACTACATTAACAGGTCATAAAGTTCAGTATTAGAGGGGGCATTGATATTATACTCTCCATTTTCATCCTTTTTCCAACGACTTTTTTGTTTATCCATAGACTTAATATGCCAAAGTGCGACAGATGGCAGTGGTTTTATAGCTACACTTTTATCTGAACCTGTAAGTTTTGTGTGAAGTTCATCCGTCCAATAAACCTTTTCACACTTCTTATAAATTCGTGTCTGAAAGTCTGGCCAATTAATGAACCCAACTTCATTTACATTAAATCCAAATTCCTGAGCTTCTTTTTCCGTAATATCTGGGTGAATGTTTATGCGAGGTACTGTAATTATTTCTGCATCAGTCTCTTCAATGACTTTTTTGATAATCTTGATGAGAGATTCTTGGGGCATTTCATCTGCGTCGATATTGAAGATGTAATCACCAGTTGCCTTCTCTACATGAAAATCCAAGTTTTCCTTGAATGTATCAAATGGTCGGTCATAAATATTGACACGCTCTTTGAAGTTATCTAAAACAAGTCTAACTTTTTCACTCGTATGTAAAGAGTCTACAATAACATTAATTTCATCTTCGTCGTCGACGGTTCTTACAAGTAAACTTAACAATGAGAAAAGCTCCCTCGATTCATTGCAAACTTGAATACTATAGGTGAGCTTCATATACTTCTTTATACATTTAAAGTTTTTAAGCTCTGTATCTAAAATGGTTGAATATCACGACCTCACAATTAGGGATGGTTGTCATGCAATTTCACATAAACTCACACCTGAAATGATAAAAAAACATTGTGAATTCGTTGAAAAGTCGAAAATACCAGTGATGGAGATTGGTCATGGTAACGGCCTTGGTGCGTCATCTATTCTAATAGGTCAGGCATATTTATCCGATACGGAAATGATATCTTTGGCAAAAAGTTATCTCAAAAATACAAAATTGTCTGTTCATGTCATACCAGGATTAGCAACTATAGAAAGGGATATAGAACCTGCTATAAAATTAGGAGTTGATATATTTAGGATTGCATCACATTGTACAGAGGCTTCAATTACAAAGTCACACATCGAATATTTGGTGAGTAGAGGTAAGACCGTGTATGGCGCATTGATGATGTGTGCGACGTGTTCACTAGATGTATTGGTGGGTGAAGTTGAAAAAATGAAATCATATGGTGCGTCAGCTGTTATAATAATGGATTCTACAGGTTCATTTTTCCCAAAACAAGTTGAAGAATGTTTCAAACGTTTATCCAAAATTGGAATAAAACTCGGATTTCATGCACATAACAATATGGGTCTCGCAGTTGCGAATTCATTGGTAGCTATAGAACATGGTGCTGAAATTATAGATGCCACTGTTCGAGGTTTTGGTGCTGGTGCTGGTAACACTCCACTCGAAGTCATGACAACAATTTGTACTTCAGAAAATGTAGATGTTTTAGAGACTATTGAAAAAATGGATTATGAGACACCAGTTACAAAAACTATAAACATTCTGACCGCCAAACACAAATTACATTCCGTGTTTGAAAAGAAAATTTTAGATGCTTCACGAAGGTATAAAGTTCCTCTTGCCAAGCTTGTAGAAGAGCTTGGAAATAGAAAATTAGTAGCTGGACAAGAAGATCTTGTACAGGTTATTGCTGCTCAGATGTCCGAACAATCATAGATGATTTTGTAGATATCGCATCCCCCATAACACGTTTAATCGTTTCTATGGGTAGAATGGGTGACATCTCTTCAATAGGTGGTGCAAAAATAGAACCGTCACACTGAAGAACACCCTTCACTTTAGGTAGGAAATCCTGATTGGGTGGCATAAATATTTCACAGATTGCAGGACCATCATGATCCATGAAGCGAGTAAAGTAGAAGTCAAACTCTCTCCATGTTTTAATCCTGAAATTTTCATATCCAAACGCCTTTGCAACTTTGATATAATCTGGTAACACTATACCAGTAGTTTTATCAACCGCGTTATAATTTCCATTGAACAACATTTTCTGTGTATGCTTAATCATTAAATAGCCGTCGTTGTTAAATATGACAATTTTCACGCGTAATCCATGCTGAATAATAGTCTGTAATTCTTGAAGATTCATCATCATACCACCATCACAGTTTAGACACAAAACTTCCCGTCCATTTCCAGCAATAGCCGCACCGAATGCCGCAGGTAAACCATAACCCATTTCACCTAATCCATATGACGAAAACATGGTCATACCCCGTTTTAAACGTATCGACTGATGACCAGAAAGTAAAGCTGTACCCATATCCGTTACAATAATCTGGTCTGGTTTCAGATGTTCTGAAATCTTATCAATCAACTTGTACGAATTTGGAAACTCATCATCAATATGTTTATCTTCGACGATTGGAAATTCATTCCGAATTTGACGACAATTTTCTATCCAGGGACTACATTCACTTTTGACACCAGATAATTTTTCCAGAAATGCTCCACAATCAGCTTTGATAGGTAAATGAATAAATTCTTTGAATTCCGTTTCATCCACGTCAACCATAACTATCTTGGCGTTTCGCGCAACTTCTTTAAAGTCATAGCCAGTTTGTGGTATTGTTAAACGTGTTCCGATTGTTATAAGAAGGTCACATTTTTGGAAAATGAAATTAGATGACCGCTGCCCATAAACACCTGGACTCCCAAAAAATAGTGGATTGTCGTGATCTATGATATCAATAGCCGACCATGTAGCTAGTATAGGTATATTCAAGGATTCAACTCTAGATTTAAAAAGTTCTTCCGACTTTGAAAGTTTAACACCATGTCCCACAAGAATCACTGGACGTTTCGAGTCATTAATTAAATTATTCAACATAGCCATATCCTCGTTGGTTGGTGCGAGTTTTTCAATGAAGGACTCCTTCCATAACTTAACAGGAACATGTTTTGACTGAACATCAAATGGAATATCTAACCAGACTGGACCCTTTCGCCCACTGAGTGTTGTCTCATACGCATGCTCCAATTCAGTATGTATCTCCGAATCTTCTACGAGCTTTGCGTATTTAGTTGTTTTTGATACCATATGAATAATATCAAGTCCCTGTGTACCATACATTCTTCGATGTGCGTGATTGTTGACATATTCCAGTTTTTCTTGACCAGAAATGATGATTACAGGAATAGAATCTGCCCATAAGCTAACTACACCGGTTATCGCATTTGTCACACCACCACCAGCCGTGACGAGAGCTACCGCAAGTTTTCCACATGTTCTATAATATGCACCCGCGGCTAATAGTGCAGCTTGTTCGTTGTGGGTGTTCAAAATTGTAATACCAGCCTCGGCACATGAATTATATATATGAGAATTAGCTGAACCAATTATACCAAATACATGTGTTATACCCTTCTCCAACAAAAAAGACACGATCACGTCACTAACTTTGATTGTGGTCATTAATAATATCATGTGTGAAATGTTTAAGCTTATCCTAGATATCCAACATATTTTGATACACATTATCTACATGTGTTTCATATTTCATAGAGAAAACTTTGTTTGCAACTTCGATGGCTGCGCAATTAATAACATCTAGGTTTCCAGCATATCTTGACAGGTAATCTTCTGAACCGTATACCTTTACCGATACCATGAGTGTATCATCGGATATATATCTAGGTCTTATTTCTGGTGTATAACCGTTTATATATTTACGCATCATACTAATAAAATCATCAAAATCTTCAAATGTGGATTTTGACACCTTCAAAAATAAAGTTGTTTGCATAACAGTTTCTGGTGAAGGATTTATATTGAGAATAACTTTACATTTATCTATACCCGTTAAATATCGAATAGCACTTTCAGTTGTGTGAATATACTTGTCCACATTAATTCTCGTAGCCATTCCAGCACTTTCAGACGAAATTTGTGTAACTACTTCTGCATACGATATCTTACATCTAGTTGTCAAATACTTTAAAAGTGGAATTGAAACCTGACCACCACAAGTTACCATATTCACATTCTTTACATGGCGCAAACAATCACAATTTACATTTGGTACGCACATTCTACCAATTTTTGAAGGTGTCATGTCGATAACTGTTATGTCCTGTTCTAAAAATACCTTCGCATTTTCTGTCGCTGAATAGGCGTCTGTACAATCAAATACAATTTCACATGCACGTGGATTTTCTATGAAATATCGTATCCCATTTGAAAAATACGGGACATTATTAGGTAATTTTTTTGTTGATGCTCTTCTACCAACAAATGCCACTAATGTATACTCACTTATTTTCAATACTTTGTAGAGTAAATCAGTCCCGATATTTCCAGTACCTATAATTGCTATCCTCATCGTATTATACATTTAGTGGGAATCTTTAATACATACGCTTCATCGAGCTTATCCGTATTTCGAATCTCATATGTAGCACCAAAAAATTCAGCCCATTCAGAAAGTAACATTTTATTAGAGTAGACCAAATTACAATATTTGACGAGACTTTTCTTACTTGTCACGTATTGTTGAACAATCTTACAGACATCTTCGATATCAATAAAGTCGAAATACCTGTCTCGTTCGATTATGACGTGTCCATCCTTCTTACAAATCGCACTGAATCGTGTGGGTAGTTCACCAGGTCCGTAACATCCCCATATACGAAGTGCATATGCATTCGGAATCGTCTCGATGCGTCGTTCTATGATCCACTTAGAAAGACCATATGGATCAATGGGAGGATCACCTCGAAGCGCTGCACCACTCGAAAAATAAATGAGTTTCCCCTTGAAAACTCGAACAACATTTTCAAACATGAGAATGTTCTTTTTTAAAACGTCGTCATGATCTTTTTGTAATCTACTTCCACCAACAACTGCGCAGTGGATGACGACATCGTACACATGGTTTTTGAAATATATTTCAACAGCTCGCTGGTCGATGAGGTCTAGGTCATTGTGGGTAACACCCACCCAATCCGTACCCCGAAGTATATTTTTACCTATAAAACCACTCGCACCCAGTACACAAACTTTCATATGATTTAAAGACAAGAATACTCTTTAAATCATTATGGTGAAAAAAGTCTGGTATGCACCCAACAAATTTGAATCATATGGGGAAGAAGAGATCAAGGCTGTCGAAGCCTGCCTTCGCGATGGCTGGCTCGCTGGCTTTGGTGATCGCACTACAGAATTTGAAAAGCGGGTGTCTGACCTCTTCGGAAAGAAACACGGACTCTTTGTGAATTCTGGGAGCAGTGCGATTCTCCTAGGTCTTTGCGCCCTTGACCTTCCAAAGGGATCCGAAGTAGTAACACCTGCGTGTGGGTTTGCGACAACCGTTGCCCCTCTCATGCAACTTGGTCTCAAACCAGTATTCTGTGACGTTGGTTTCAATTCGTATGTTCCTAGCGTCGAAGATCTTAAGAAGGTTGTCACCCCAGAGACGAAGTGTCTTCTTCTCCCCAACCTGATCGGGAACGTCCCCGATTGGGAAGCGATCCGTGAAGCGTTTCCGGGCGTCACACTCTTTGAAGATTCTGCCGATACCATCACTCATACAAATTGCACAGACATCAGTACCACGAGCTTCTATGCGAGTCATGTCATCACTGCGGGTGGTGTAGGTGGTATGGTCATGTTTAACGATCCCAAACACCTCAAGAGGGCCCTCATGTTCAGGGATTGGGGACGCATCGGTGACAATATCGAAGAGCCCAGTGAGCGCTTCAATCATTCCGTCGATGGTATCCCCTATGATTGGAAGTTCCTCTACGGTGTCGCTGGGTATCACCTCAAAGCGTGTGAGATGAATGCCGCATTTGGTCTCGTCCAACTTGATAAGTTGGATGGATTTCTCAAAAAGAGGCGTCAAAACATCGAGAGGTATCTAGAAAATCTCAAGGATTGTCCATACTATACACTTCCCGACGATTCTAAGCAGCCCAATTGGCTTGCCATCCCTCTTCAGTGCCCAGAACGTCTTGAACTCGTAAAATACCTGGAAAAGAATGATGTCCAAACCCGTGTCACATTCGCGGGAAATATCACGAGACACCCAGCCTTTAGGGAGTATCTTGGTGACTTTGAAACCGCTGACACGATCATGAAGGATGGATTCCTCCTCGGTGCCCACCATGGCATGACTATCGACGATGTCGATCGTGTGTGCAATCTACTTAAAAAATTTGCTGATTTTAAGATAAACGGAAATGAACCTTAATGTGATGGTCACTGGTGGTTGTGGCTTCATCGCTTCCAATTTTCTAAACATCATGAAGAAAAGATACCCCGAAATTCATTTCGTCAATATTGATAAACTTGATTACTGCTCAAATATTGAAAATGTTGAACCAGGTGTTGCCACCTTTATCAAGGGAAATGTTGGTAACGCTGAACTTATCGAAAACCTCATTAAAGAGTATAAATTCGATGCCATATTTCACTTTGCGGCTCAGAGTCATGTCGATAATTCATTCGAAAATGCCCTCTCCTTCACGATGGATAATACCCATGCGACCCATGTTCTCATAGAAGCGTGTCGTCAATTTCTCCCAGACGTGGAATTCATTCACTTCAGTACGGATGAGGTCTATGGAGAATCCAAGACGGATGTCCCTTTCACAGAGGATGAAGGTGTCCTTCGTCCCACGAATCCATACTCAGCCTCTAAAGCGGCTGCGGAGATGATTGTTCGATCCTACATCGAATCTTTTGGTATGAATATCAAGGTTATCCGGTGTAATAACGTTTATGGTCCCAATCAATATCCCGAAAAACTCATTCCAAAGTTCAAGCGATTTTTGAAAGAGGGTAAAAAATGTACGATACACGGCAAGAATTGTGCAAACATTAAACGGGCTTTCATGCACGTCGAGGATGTCGTGGATGCCGTCGATGTGGTGTGGAAGAAGGGTTCTTCCGGTGAAATATATAACATCGCCTCGGACGATGAACTCACTGTCATGGAAGTCACCAAACTCGCGATTAACACTATTTTGAATACGACAGACTATGACAAGTGGATACGATACGTCGATGACCGCCCGTTTAATGATCGGAGGTATTACATATGCGCCGAGAAGCTGAAATCCCTTGGATGGAAACAGAAAAAAACGAGAGAAGATCTCAAAGCTTTTTTACACACTTGAATAAAAATATCTATACACATTTAAAGTTAACAGAAGTTAAATTTTTATTATGTATGCAGCCATAGTAACAGGTCCGAACGGCCAAGATGGGTCTTATATATGTGAAATTCTTCAAGAGAAGGGGTATCACCTCATAAAGTTTCAAGGAGATGTGAAAAACTATGATGAAATCTACGCCACTATTCAAAGTTGCGTAGATTTTGAACGTATAGAGGTGTATAACCTAGCGGCCAAAGTCCATGGATCCTCACCAACCGAGACATTTCAGGTAAATACAATAGGAATCCTCAATATTATGGAAGCAGTCAAAAACACCGGAGAGAAGTCAAAGTATAAGATTTTTCAGGCTTCAAGTTCCGAAATATTTGGAAACTATCATGAAAGTCCACAAACCGTGTATACACCACGAGCACCTCGTAGTATGTATGGACTATCAAAAGTAATAGGAGATTCTCTAGTTAAACGCTATAGAGAAAACGAAGGCATTTACGTGTGTTCGGGTATCTTATACAACCATGAATCACCTAGAAGACCCGATATATACGTTACACAAAAGATTGTCAAAGGTTTACAATCTGGGGAATGTTTCCAAATTGGGAATCTTGAATCAAGGAGAGATTGGGGTCACGCAAAGGATTACGTGGAGGCCATGTGGCTCATGCTTCAACAAGAATGCCCAGATGATTACATCATCGCAACAGGAAAAACACATTCTGTACGGGAGTTTATAGAAATCACCGTACACAAGATGGGTAAAAAAATCGTGTGGTCTGGAAAAGGACAACATGGTGAGGGTCGAATAGATGGTAAAATTATTGTGAAAGTGTCCGAAGAGTTTTATAGACCAAACGACACTAACACACTCATCGGAAATCCATCAAAGTTGGAATCGATTGGGTGGTCTAGAAAGTATACTCTCAACGATCTCATTGAAGAGATGCTATTCCCTCCTTCAGAGTAATCTCCGGTTTCCAGTAATGTAAAATAAATTCTCGTGGTTCGTTGAACTTGTCGTGAGTATTCATGTTCTTCGCACTCGGTCGCACGTCATCACAAATGAACTTAGCGACATCTATAATCTTATTTGTTTCAAAACTCGTGATATCAACAGAGTCTGTTTTTAGTCGAATGTCTTCATAGTTGTCCATGACAATTGTAAGACATTTTGCACAATCATCCGTGTGTAAAAACTGCCTCTCCTCTTCCCCATCCGTCATCAAGTCTATATACCCGTTCGCTTTGTATTTATGAATCATATCAGTTATGACATGAGACTTTTCAGAAACATTCTCGGGTCCATAAACATTCCAAAATCGTGCAGACAAACCACCTAATTTTCTAGTGTAATGTTCACCCATATATTTTAAAGTTCCATACACATTGTCCATGTTAAACATCGTACTCGAAGCGAATATGAACTTTTTGTCTTTGAGGAGATTGAATGTGTTTATCATGATCATATTATTTCTATTGATGAAATCCAAATCCACGTCCCATATGTACTTCGCTCCACCGACGTCATACGCAAGGAAGTATACAAAATCAGACTCATCGATTGCATTCTTGAGTTTGTAGATGTTCAACGAATTACTCAAGTCGTGATCATTTGTCAATTTGATGTCCCATCTAATAATTTCGTGACCACATGATTCGAGATACTTACATAACGAAGAACCTATTACACCTTCAGATCCCAGTACAAGTATCGTCATATATGTACCACCCATTAGTCCTTTAATTAAAATCTATATATAATTCAAATGAACAACAGCGCGATGAACAACACCGCAAGCTCTGCCACAGCTCCAGGCAACAATAAGATGTCTCGTATGTCTAATGCTGTCAAAAACATGGGTAACACCCGCGAAACTCTCGACATTTCGTGGAATACCATAGGTGTAATCACTCTACTTGGTGCCGCGTACATGATAGCGGCGTCTATCGGTATCAACACCTTCTCCAAGTGTGAGAAGTTCAAGGGTAAAAGGCTCCAAGAAAATCTCAACAGTGTTCTCGTCGCTACTCTCGGTATCGCTCTAGCGATTCCATTCACTCTTTCCATGACCAAGATGTTCAGTAATGAGATGCCTGTCTTCCTCCTGACCTACGCCATCATGGGTGTCATCGGTACATCGATTGCTCTCAACTGGACTGTCAACTGTGAAGGTGAGAACAAGAGTAACACGATAACAATTGGTGTAAGCCTCGCGTCCTTTATTGCCACGCTGATGTTTGGCGTCTTTTTAATAGTTCCTAAGGGTAAGCTGAACATTGAATGAAGCCAATAGCTATTAATGTTTATATTCTCATGATGTTCGTGTCCTATGTGATTCGTAGGACAGGAACATTTTCAATGGAAGAAAAAGTTAAAATGATTGAATTTTTAAGTTATATGGCAGCCCATCCCGACTCTAGAATAGAGGCACATGGGGGTGTAGCGACTCTGTTAGGAGAAGTGATGCAATACCAACCATCGCAAGTCGGCCATTTACGAGCTCCGTCTCAGGCTTCCAAAATCCCTGAATATATCCCTCATCCTTAGGATTCGCCGCTGTTCCGAGAAATGCCAAACTGGCAACAGCGACAGAAAGTCCGATGTTATCATGAAACTGAGTACTGATAGAATTGCCAGTCATGACTTCGTCAATAACAGCCGATGTGAACCCAATCATGGCAGCACGACCATTGACACGCTCGGCAATGGAAAGATAATCATTTGGGCGCTCAACTGGCATAAGAGTGGGCCCCTTGATAGAAGAAGTGGTCTTCTTGACAAACACCTTCTTGGGAGTGGGAGTTGGCTTCACGGATGCACGAATGAGAGAGCTCATTACTGATTTACTCACGGGGCTTCTCCTTAAGTAAGATCTTGTTTAAAATGTACAACTGGACAATCAAACCTGCTGACGTGTAAATAGTTGTGGCGTTGAGACCATATTTACGATATTGATACACAAGCCATAAAAAACTTGTCAACAAACCTAGAATGATTGTATTTTTCATCTCCAGCCCAATTTCATCAATCTCACGCACCTGTTGATACATCTGAACAAGACCTAGACCCATCGCGACACTCGAAATAATTTCATCCATTTATAATATATACAGAATATAAATGGAACACATATTACAAAAATTTGCCGGAAAGATTGACGCTCAAAGTCTTGTCAAAACTGTTGAAGAACTCAAATCTGAGTATGTCGACGACGGACTTACCAAGGAAGATATTCCGCCCATTCTCGGTCGTCTCATGATGGAGAGTGCGAAATTCAAACAACTGCCAGGACCCCAAAAGAAGAAACTCGTCATCAACGTGTTGTACCACTTCATCGAGCAGATTGATAAGGGTCCAGAAGATAGTGAGTTTGAGATTGTTCTCAAAAGTATGGTTCCACCAATGGTTGATAGTTTTGCCACCATGATCAAAGCAAAAAAACAAATGGCAAAATGCCTACCCTGCCTCGCTTAAGGAGTAGCCACGTAGTCAGAATAGTATGCGTTTCCCTTCACTAGAGGTGATGATAAAATATGGAATATATACAGTGAAAGAACTTGAACGATTCGCAAAAGGACTTACACCAAAAAAGAAGATTAATATCCTAAGTGAGTGTACAAAATGTGATTTTGTATACGATGGACCGATTTGTGTGAATTGCTACCCATGAAGTACTGTACGGTGACGAGTTATATGTCCAAGGGACCCGTCGTCACCAGTAACAATCACATGTGCGCCGAACGACAACTTATACGGAGATTATACCGAGAGTGCCTCAAGAGAGGAAATAAACCCCATCAATTTACGGAATGGTTACATAGAAAACATGGAGAATTGGTCATCGAACGTAAAAATATTTACGGAGATGCTATATCATTACCATGTGTTTTATGTAGGAAAGCCATAGAACGCCTCGATATACGATGGGCAGCACATGATGGTGAAAAATGGGTCCACAGTAAAAAAACAGAATGTTTACCATGTTCAATACCAACTGCAAAACAAAAAAGAATGTTAGGTTTTGGGTGTAATAACCAAACCCAAAGCTGACTCTAAGTTATTATGACTTCGTTTTAGTGGTTTAGATCTCTTTAGTTTTAGCGCGTTGTTATCTGACGATGCATTCTTTATTTCATTCATTCTTTTCGTGTTTGAAACAAAGGGTACAACATTTTTTTCGTATGGTTTATTGTCAACCTCTTTAGCTTTACCTTCATCTAAAGTTTGGTTTTTTCTAAAATCTTCAATCGTCATGTCACCACCAAACTCTTTCAATCTAAACCTATCAGGTGCAGGTTTTACAGAACCAATCTGATTGAACATTTTTTTGCGCATCATCACAATATTTCCACATATTAAACCACCTCGACTCAATCCATATTTATCAATAGCATACGATTTCATACAACTCCAGGAACAAAAATTTCCAGATGTATGAAATATATTTCTTCTTTCATCATGTCTAAATGGCATACTTAAAGGTGTACTATCAAAATCGTGACAACACCACCAACACCACATAATTCATTAAATTATTTTTTCTTTAATTACTATAAGATGTTCAGGAACGTTAAAACAAATATGAACACAAACTTCAACAACTCATCATTTTCAATAGCTCCCTATTTATTTTTGATATTTTTATTTTGTCTCATGGTGAGTGTTGCAGTCATGATTATATATTTAGAACGAAAACGAAAAGAAGTTATAATTAAACAAATCAAATCCACCAACGAACGAATGATCGATATACAAAAACAATTAAGCGATCACCGTTCTAATATTTATGCTGGTGGAGCCTCATATGGTTTGACTGAGGAAGATATAAATACTGAAATCTTGAATCCAGATATTTTATGTGCCGTATATCCCGAAAACAATTCCTGCAATGGTGAATTTTATGAACTGAAAGACGGATGTTGTCGCCTAAAAAGTAATGCAGATGAACTCGCCAAAGAACAACATCGTGAGATGATCAAGTCTTTGATGGTGGAAGTTGGTGTAACGCTGATGGCCGAAATTATAATTACATCGGTATTACCACGAATTGGTAACCAGATATTAAAAGGTCTCAGTAGTAAAGTACTCGCGAAGGTTATTGGTAAAGCCGCTAAGATGGCGGTAGTTAAGTTAAGTGTGAAGTTAGCTGCCATGACCGCGAGAATTTTAGTAAAATTAGGTTCTGGACCAGTTGGGTGGGTTCTTCTTCTGTTTGATATGATAAGTATCGGGATGGACATTGCAGACACCAATAATTACAATAGTTTCCTCGAAAACAAGATGAATGTAGAAACACGTGACGTGTTGGTGTACAAATATTACGAAGCAATTAAGGAGGATGGAGGTGATTTCCCAGTTTTATTCCCTTATTCTTTATTGTTCCCCGATGAATCTACGAAAGTCATGGAAGAAGTTAATCTTAAAATGATGACTGATTACATATTAGAATTCACAGAAATTGAAGGTGGAACAGAATATTTAGCAGACCTGTTCACAGGTGTAGCAACATCAGAAACTGAAGGTACTGACATGCCTGAAGAAACACCCGAAGAAATGGAAAAAGGTCTCGATGTCATGGGTAGATTTTTCGATCGCGTGAGAGATAAACATCACGTCAAGTTGGACAAATATACATTTGATCTGTTGCAAAATGAAATTCCACAAAGTAGGAAAGATGACATCATCTTCATAGAGAGTATGTCTACAAGAGCGAGCACCGGTATAGGTATTAGTGAACAAGCAGCTATAAAATGGAACCAAGAAAAACGAGAAGATTGGTTTCAATATTTAGATCCATTCTTTCCACCAAATATTCCAGAACCAGATTGGGTACCACCAATGATGGCTGTATACACAGATAAATATCTCGCACCAAATCTAATAAATCCAGGTACAGAAAATCAACCCAATCTTGTTTATAAAACATTATCAAAACCAGTGACATTGGCGTATCCGTTTGGACCTTTAGTAACAAATTGTGAAAAGGAAAGAACGAGTGCTAAATATAAAGAACCCATAAATCCCGTAGATTTCGGTGTAAAGTTCGATGGTGTAAAAGGTATATGTGAATTCACAAGAAATTACTGTACGAGATATGGTATTGATTTTAAACGCAAAACTTGGAAAGATGGAACTGAATATACAGATTGTGAAGTAAGCCCAGGGCAGGAAGTAGCTGAAGCAATATTTGGTACTACCGTAACTAGAAAAGCAAAACAATATTGGAATGACCCTGGATCAATCCCTACCGATCTCGAAGATACATTTAATCAACGTAAAGAACAACATGGAGAAGCTGCAGCAGTTGCTTTGACCATTTTTGATCCATTCGGATTTAAAGAAGGTTTGGTTAGTAATTTTGCTGAACAAATGGCGGGTAGAGATAAGTATTGTGTGACAGGTGATACATGTAAATATTTTACAGCAGATCATAAAGGTGGTAATTTCATGTCGTGGTCCGCTCGCGATTCCGAAGGTGCTGTGTATTCGGGTGGTATGGGATTTCAAAGACAAGTGAAAGTTGGGGAAGACCACACATTTTATGTTCCAGAAGGTGGATATTTTAGAGTGAAATGTGATCCCGGTGAAGGTAAAGATTTTCCGTATGATGAAATTCCAGATAACGGAACGAAAAGATTTACTTGTTGGAACGGAAAAGTTAATAAACCATATAATCCCTTAGACACGGTGGAACAAGGTGTAGAAGCTGTGGCCGGCGCCGCTCAAACAGTTGCTGAGGGAGTGGAAGATGCAGCTAACATAGTTGCTGAAGGAGCGGAAGATGCAGCTAACGAAGTTGCCAACTTTTTCAGAAATCCATTTTCTGACCGGAGACTCAAATCGAACATCAAACGAATTAATGTTCAATCTCCCATTAATGGTATCAATGTGTACATATGGGATTGGAATGAAACTGCAATGTCTACGTATGGTCTACGAGGTCGGGATATAGGTTTCATAACAGACGAGATCGATGACAAATATGTGAGTAAAGATGGTCTCGGATTTGAATTCATTCGTCAGGGAACTCCCATTTATGATGCACTCAAGAAATTTAAATCTCAATATAATCTAAAGTAATGAGTACTACACTGGGAAAAAGACTTTCCAATGCGGCCGGGAAGGTACCCGGTTTTGATCCAAATGTAGCTAAAAAATTTGATGGTCTGTCTGATGATGCATTAAAAAAGTTGATAAAATCAGATCCCGATACATTCGCACCCGTTTTGAAGAATATGGATGACGCAGATGTAAGTGCAATTCTTAAAAATATGGATGAAGCCGACAGGATTAAAATAATTAACCAGATAGATCCATCGGGGGTTAGGAATCTTGATGGCAGAGCTGCTAAAGCAGCAGGTGGGGGTGGTGACGCGATGACTATCATGGGTGCTGGTGCTTTGGTTGGAATGGCTTTATACATCGACAATAAATATGCTGAAGCAGAGGAAGAGTATAAGGATTGTATGGCCGGATGTCTCCCTCATAACTGGGATGAATATGAAAATGGTTCATTACAAAAAAGTGATCTCAACTACAGTACTGTTTCTTCTTTACAAGATTATGGAGTCACACCAATCGCCAATCAACCATATTGTAGTAAAAATATAGATAATTGTGGTGATTATTGTAACAAGAAATGCGACGAAGAAACTGACGTTGACATCCCAGGTATGTCTGGTTTTGAAGGTTTGACTAACGACCTCAGTGCAGGTTTGGGTGGTATTATTGGTAACATCTTTGGAGGTCTCTTTGAAGGTGTTGGTTTAGATAACACCACTGTTGGCATAGCTTCGAGTGCATCAATATCTATGTGCTGTATGTTAATTCTTATGATGTTTTTGTTACGTTAAAAACCATTTGTTATAATCCCTTCGACATTATACCTATACATATATTCCAACTCTTTGTCCTCTTTATGTGTATAAGTATAAACTTTGATATCCCTCATATTACAATATGAGATGAACGTGTGATCTAGACATGTCCAATGAAGAACGACGGCTGTGAGACCTGCGGTAATTCCATTATATTCACTCTCGTGAAAAGTCGTCTCAAATGTAGAACCCTTTTGAAATCCATATGGAAGACTGTATAAAATTCTTCGATTGAAACTACAAAAAATAACGTCGCGTGTAGGTTCAGTCTTGTAAAATTCCATGAGTGCTCCGATGATAGAAAGATCGTTACCCTTGATATCGATAAGCAAAAGAGTTTTACGAATATCTGGAACCTTATCGTAGACATCTCTCAAAGTGCATATACCCTTTTCCCTCAATTGTTCAAGTGTCATGTCTCCAATGAAATGATCACCGAGATATACATCATGGTGAAGAACCAATTCACCAGTTCCACATAATTGCACATCAATCTCAACACCATCATATTCCCTATGAATAGCTTCATGAATAGCTTCAATACTGTTATCTTTGAACCTAATCGAGTATCCACGATGTGCAATACACTTCATCCTAACTTAAAGACATATTAATTCTTTATACTAATGATTCTTAGTATCGATGTTGGTATAAGGAATTTAGCTATGTGCCTTCTCGACGAAAAATCCGGCAATCTCGTGAGAGAGTGGGATGTCGACGGAGTCCCACCTCAACATGAAGATGGTGTGTACGTGTCACTCCGAAAACATCTCGATGAAAGACCTTGGGTTCTCACAGCTAACACGATCCTCATAGAGAAGCAACCTGAGCGAAATAAAAAAATGATTTCAGTCATGCACTTTCTTCACGCTTACTTCATCATCAAATGTCCCAATGCTGAGACGATTTTGTACGATGCGCGACATAAGATTCCAGATGTAGCTGGTCCAGGTAAAGCACAATACAATAAGAGAAAGAAGGTGTCCATCGAGAGATGTGAATCCTTTATCCGTGATGGTACCACAAATACACACTGGCTAGATACCTTTCTCAAGTCGAAGAAAAAGGATGACTTGGCAGACACTGTGATGCAGGCACTCTCCTTTGTCAACAGGGTTGAAGTCATACCAGCTTCAAAAAAGAAAAAATCTACAAAGTTAGTTGCTCGTCGCCCAAATGAAAATCAAAAAATGACAAAATATTCTAAATCAAATTTAGCTTGGATTTATTTGAACAAACCAGAATGTGAAGTTCTCGAAAACAATAAAAGGTTCATGAAAGATTTGAAGAGGTACTATAGAAACCTAAGTGATCTCATCAAAGATATGAAGTAAAAATGTCTCTCACCATCCGTATGTCCGCCGCGAACAAGCCCAACCTTGATAAGGTCATCAAGAGTAACAAGCGTCTCAAGTCTGCATTTCACTCGAAGAAGCCAAAGAGGAACACCCATCGTGTAGCCCTAGACGAACTTGATACATTTGTCGAACTCATCGATGAAGCGATTGATGCTATGAATATCACTCGGGACGAGATTGAAAATACACAAGAGAAGTTGTACAAGTTGTACGATTTTTGTGGAGAGGTTCCAATGGATGACGAGTGTATCTATTAAAGATTTGAACGGATACTTATGTATAATGGAAAAAGTGCTCGATCATGGGTTTGTTCGTCTCGTTGATCACATGCCTCGACAAGATTTGGATGCGTCCATCGTCCAATCCGCCCGTGTTTCCTACGGCGACGGTACCAAAACCACCCGTGGAGACCGTGGGCTCATCCGATATCTCCTTAGGCACTGGCATACGACCCCTTTTGAAATGGTCGATTTCAAGTTTCACATCAAAATGCCCATCTACATCGCACGACAGCACCTTCGGCACCGCACCGCCAGTGTAAATGAGTTGTCTGCTCGTTACTCTGTGGTTCCCAAAGAATACTATGAACCCGAAACTCTCCGTGGTCAGTCGAAGGTAAATCATCAAGGTTCTGAGGGTGTCGTAGAAATTGGTGGTGATCTTGATAACAAAGTATCCGAACATCTGAGTCACTCATTCGATGTATACGAACAACTTCTCGAAAATGGATGTTGTCGTGAACAGGCCAGGGGACTTTTACCTCAATCAACTTATACAGAGTTTTACTGGAAAATTAACCTTCACAATCTTCTTCATTACCTCCACCTCCGTATGGATTCACATGCCCAGAAGGAGATTAGAGACTATGCGAATGCCATCTTTGACCTGGTGAAGCCCCTCGTTCCAATCACCATGGAGGCATTCATGGATTTCAGGGTGAATGCGATGCAGCTCACTGGACCAGAAATCGAGGCGATCGCCAATGGTAAAGAGATTGAGTCACCTGGTGAGCGCAGAGAATTTCAGGAGAAGTTGAAACGCTTAAAAATTAATGTTCCCACATAGTAAATGTTCGCCATCGCTAACACATTCACAGTATTCGCCGCTAACAAAAAGAAGAACAACGGATTCAAGAAGTTGGGTAAAAAGGTGCAGAAGCAGCGCCAGGGTGACGTTGACAGGATCAAGGATAAACTCTCTGATATTGCCAAGGACGAGACTAAGCGTGTGAAGGAGGTATTCGAAGAGCATAAGAAGCTTTTCCAGAAGGCGAAGCCCAGGGGATCTGCGAAGAAGACCTCTATCGATTTTTACGAAAAGTAAACCACAAAGTACAAAAAACAAAAACTAACGCCAAAGGTGTGTCCCCAAATCTCTCTGCCAATAGAGCGCAAACCACGCTGTATTGGACGACTCGTATTTCCCTTTGTGTTTTGACCATCGAGCGTTTCATAGAAGCCCTCGATTTCTCCAGACCTAATACCGTTGTACTTATTTTCCCAATTTTCGATGGAATTTCTGTCGTTTTCATGAGCATTTCATTTACATCGATCGATTCGATGAATTGTTGTTGAATCATTGGTTCCAGATAGGTGAAATAGTTAAAGTCCGGATCCAACTGAATACATATACCTTCAATGATGGTGAAGGATTTGGCTAAATATATAAAACTTGTTGGTACAACAAAAGGTTTTTCAGCGGCGAGTTGAACAGCTAGATCATCGTTCATGATTCCCGATCCATCTAGAGTTTCGAGATAACCCAAAATAGTTTCAAAAAAGAGTTCGATATCAGATACATCCGATGTCGTAGGAACGATGACACCCAATTTAATTAAAACATTTACAATCCCTGCAGTATCTCTCGTGATGATAAAACCAAATAAACTTTTAAACCCATCCCGCAATTCTTCAGACAAAGTTACAAGTAACCCAAAATCATAAAATACAAGTTTACCCCGAGATGAAAACCCTAAATTACCTGGATGTGGATCGGCATGAAAAAGACCGTTATCCATCGTTTGAATGACATATGAATTGATGAGAGCTTCACAGATTTTCTTTTTATTTACTTTAGGGTCTGTGATTTCAGTCAATTTTGTTGATGGTACATATTCCATTACGATCATGTCATCATTCGAGTACTTCTTATACACTCGTGGAACTTTGACCCAATCAACACCTTTCATACTTTTCTTGAACTTTATGGCATTATCAATTTCCTGAAGATAGTCAGCCTCACCCAAGAGATATTGAATCGATTCGTCGAGAACATATCCAGAACTATTTCCTGTATCAATACCTACACGTTCTAGAAAATGTACGATAGTTCGAATATTATCCGTATCCTCTTTCATGATATCCAGGATTCCTGGTCTTTTTACCTTGACGATAACTTTTTGTCCATTATGAAGAACTGCCATATGTACCTGACCAATACTCGCTGATTTGAATGGTACTGGATCAAATTCCCTGAATATATCCTTGTTTACAACATTATCAAATTCCACGGGAGGGACATTGTCTTGAAGAGATTCCAACTCTTTTGTAAATTCAGGTGGGTAAAGATCCACTCTCGTCGAAGCGATTTGACCTAATTTTACAAAAGTTGGACCAAGTTCGAGAAGTTCATCCCTCGTCCATCGACCAAGTTCAGATTTATTTTGTACAGTTGCGTTTTTCCATAGAAATTTACCAGCAAATTTCCACGTTTTCAGTTTCCGGTTCGAGACTCTCACCGGAACCTGATGTGTTGAAACACATAACATCCTACTTTTTGTAAAGTTTTTTATTCTCTTAACTTACATAAATGGTAAAAGTTTCCAATATATTCAGTCCTGTAACAAGACCAGCTGAATCACTTATACGAACACAGCCTATTTTATTCTCTCTGATTATTCTTTTCCAGGGTCTTTTTTCTGGAAATGCATTTAAAATTCCAGAACGTCTCATGGCATTTTTCGAAAATAAATTGTTTCGATTCGTTTCTCTCATGATTATCGCTTTCACTGCCACTCGCGATATAGAATATGCGTTGATATCTACATTCATATTTTTAAGTATCATGTACATTCTCAAGACACCAGAGGAGCGTAAAAAAACTGGGTTTATATAATATATGTGGTGGGTGTTCCTACTTTTGTATTTTTCATATCTCATATTGGGTCCTCATTGGGAATCGAAACTTATCAAGGGTGAAAAGTTGGCTATTGTCGATAGTAAAGAAGAACTTGGGAGACGTTCAATTTTCATATCATATGTAGCACTTCTGTTCATTTCATGGTTTTTATTGAGACCCTCTCGATCTTCTTTTATGAGTGCTCTCATTCTAACTACCGCAGCTACGACTGGATTTCACTTAAAATATGGTCCAGAAACCCCATTTCCCATGCATCTCATATTAACCACGTTCCTTCTGTTTAAAGGGAGGATGTACATGTCTCTCCAACTCTGGCTCACGATGATACTTGTTGGATTTTATACGACGATGCACGAAAATTTATATATCCCTTAAAAGTAGAATGAAGATTCATATAGTCGGTGCCGGACCTACGGGTATGTCACTCGCGTGGGAACTTCTCAGGACGGGTGACCATGAAGTCACCGTGTATGATCGAAAAACTTCGGCGGGTGGTTCCTGGTGGGAACCAGATGAAGAAGTTCGTGATTTACACGCACATAGAATTGTTTTCAATCGTGCATTTGTGAACACACGATCTCTTTTCAATGAGATGGGTATCTCATGGGATACGATGTTTCAAGCTAAGGACAATGGAGAACATGTCGGTTTTGTTTTACGTTCTCTCAGTCTAAGAGACTATGGAACTTTAATTTCGTTATTCACTCGAGTACTTTCTCAACCTAAAAAGTATAAATCAATATCTTTGAAAGAAGCTGTTGGAACTTTATCAGAAAAAGGACAAGCTGTCATCGAACATCTTCCTCTCATAATGGATGGTGTCACTTGGAATGTCATGTCAGCATATGAATTTGTAAAAAACTTGGATCACGTGGGTCTTTCAACACCCTACACACAGAGAGTTTCTGGTAAAGTTATGTGTGATGCGATGGAGGAAGCTGTCATGGAAGCTGGTGGAAATTTTGTTTTTGGAACTGAACTTGTAAGTGTAAAATACGAGGAAGATTCGTACGAAGCACAATTTTCAAATGGTGAAATTATTGACGATGGTATGCTTTTTTTATGTCTCGATAATAGTCCTGCTCTCAAACTTTTGGCCGAAAATTGGGGACCTGATGCTGATAAAAAAGTTAGAGAAAGTACGTATGGTGCCATCAACATTCTTATTGACTATGAAAATCCACTTAAATTAAAATCCGATCTCGAAATAGCTACATCAACAGAGTGGAACTTACAACCTAAAGTTCTCTCGGATGGTAAAACTGTATCTTGTGTTATATGTCATCTCACCGAAGACATTCTCACAACCGATCCTGAAACTCTAAAGGCTGAAGTACTTCGACAACTCAAACTCTCCGAACCTAATAACATACGCATCGGATGGGGTGCTGAATGGAACGGAAAAACGTGGGAATTTTCACAATCTTCGGGAGTACTTAGTCTTCATGGACAACTTCCCTTCTTTGGAAAGTGCTCAAAAGTTGCCATGTGTGGTATGATGTCACCGAGAAATACACCATATTCGAGTATCGAAGCGGCAGTTGAAGTTTCTAGAGCTCTGTGTCATGAACATTTTGGAACACGAGAGCCACTTCAACCCATTCTTCTCTCACAAGTCATATTATTACTTTTGGTGTTGCTTATAGTTTTAATTCTAATGTATCGTAATATAAATCAATGAAGTTCATGACCAAAGTCTATGAACCGATGTATGATTTCAATAATAAAAAATACATTCGTCTCTCGATACCCCTCAAGTGTGCCGAGAGTATTGAACGAATACACGCTAATAAATCTCATCTGCTCATGAATCAAAATGTGGACAACCCTTTGGATGGTAGAGTTCTCACTGTAAAAGTTCCGTTCCGATATAGGAGAGTGATGTGCGAAGTCCGAGGACGTCCCGTGCAGTCTCTTATAAAGGATGATGAAGTTGAAGTCGATGTAAACTTTAAAGGTGTTTGGAACGTCGGAAATCACTCAGGTTTCTCTTGGATACTCTCAAGTTCATCCACTTCTTGATTAGGATCGTTAGGGAGATCAATCGTCTCAAGTCCACCCTTCTTTAACCCCTCAAAGGTCTGAAGCATACCCTGTAGACGGGAAATTTCATGAGTAAGCTGCTCGATGTTCGTACGAAGCTTAGTAATATTTTCATTAATATCTAGAGTGGGCATTCTACTCATTTAAAGTTTGTACCCTTTAAATAAGTAGAGCATGAAGGTTCTCACCAGAACCGGGTACTTGATAGATTCGGGGCCAATTCAAGAAATTAAAAAAGAGCTTACGGTAAGACCGATAGTCAATGGGGATTATGGATTTCCTCCACCACCTTTCAAAGTTTTCCGACCAACTAAGAATGGAGTCTGCGTTCCAAGATTCTACGGAACTCATAAGGTTGGACAACCGGACCAAGACAAAAGACCCGAACCCACCAAAATCAAAACGAGATTTGTTGGACAACTCAGAGACGCCACACATCAAAATGAAGCAATGTCAGCAGCAATCCAAGCTGGTCATGGCGTCCTCTCTTTACCATGTGGGTATGGTAAAACAACGGTATCCTTGGCCATAGCATGTAAGTTAGGGTATCGCACGATGATTGTCGTACACAAACAATTCTTGGCTGACCAGTGGAGGGAGCGAATACAACAATTTTGCCCAGGTGCCACAATTGGAGTTGTTCAACAAGATAAGAAAGAAGTCAATTGTGATTTCGTCATTGCAATGCTCCAATCCTTATCTTTGAAAGAGTATAGTTTCACGGATTTTGAGAGTATCGGAACACTCATAGTGGATGAAGCACACCACATTTGTGCCAAAGTATTCAGTCAAAGTTTATTCAAACTTTGTCCCCGACATATTTATGGTCTCTCTGCAACACCTGAAAGAAAGGACGGTCTTACCAAAGTGCTTCACTGGTTCATGGGTCCTACATTTTTTGCAGTTGAACGAAAGAATCAAGAACAAGTTGAAGTATTTCCAGTGACTTTTGATTCACCAAATTATCGAAATCCACCACCATCCATGAGAAATGGTAAAATTTCAATGCCCAACATGATCACCGAACTCGTGGAAGATCGTATGAGAAACAAGATGTTAGTCGAACTTGTAAAAAAAGCCTCAGCTGGCACGAGACAATTATTAGTTCTCAGTGATCGTCGTCAACATTGTGAATTTCTTCACCAATGTTTTCCCAAAACATCAGGACTTTACATGGGTGGCATGAAAGAAGTTCAACTTCAGGAATCGTCTAAAAAGAAGATTATATTCGCAACGTTCAGTCAAGCCCACGAAGGTCTCGATATTCCTACACTTGATACGGTTATATTAGCATCACCCAAATCTGACATCACTCAGAGTATTGGTCGTATCATGAGAGAAACAAAAGGAAAAAAGAACAGTCCACATATTTACGATATACACGACCCATGGTCAATTTTCACAGCGATGTATTACAAGCGAATGAAGGTCTATCGTCAAGGTGGATTCAACATTCACGGTAAAGTTGTAGATGAGAAGAAGAATGACTTCCCTCAGGGAAAGTGTCTATTTTTATAATCTAAATATCTATTAAATGTCAGGTGCATTAATACAACTTGTATCCAAGGGTGCTCAAGACATGTATTTTATTAGTGATGAAGGACATTCATTCTTTCGCATGAAATTCATGAGACATAGGAACTTTTCGCAAGCCCCTAAATTTATTAAAACTATCTCAGATAAAGACACTTCAGTAACCATACCCGTACTAGGTGATGTTATGAACGCACTTTGGATTGATGGTAATAATAGCACATTAGATATGTTTTATAAATCGACTATAGATTTGTATATTGGTGGACAAAAGATTGATTCACAAAGTTTTGATTATTATGCCGATATATGGCCAAACTATTTGGCAGATACCTATAGTAAATCGCGAGAATTGAACAATAATTCTTCTTCTGCAAATCCTAGTTTTGTACCTCTTCAATTTTTCTTCTGTAATCACAAAGCATTTTTACCATTAGTTGCACTCCAAAATCATCAAGTCGAAATAAAAATACATTTTAATGAAACAAGTTTATCCGGAATATCCGAGACTGATAAACGTGTTGATATATATGGCAATTATATATTTTTAGACAAAGATGAAAGAGAAGACATGGTCAAACGTAATATGGACTTTGTCATCACACAGGTGCAAAAAAGTGAACATGAATTAAATACGACAGATGGTTACAATACAATTGATATCAGTCAGATAAATCACCCAGTAAAATCATTATTTTTCGGATTTGATGTTTCCAGTGACGATTATGAAAATGATTTTTTTACATTCTCAGGTGTCGATTTACATATTAATGGAACACCCTTGTTTGAAAACATGAAACCAGGATTTTTTCACACTATTCAAAATTATTACCGTTCTGAGTTTGGTGTTTCAGAGTTTAATTCTACACTCAAAATACCATTTTACACTAGATATTACGTGTATCATTTCTGCCTCAATGCATCTAAGTATGAACCATCTGGTACATGTAACTTTAGTCGACTTGATAACGCCAAATTGATTATAAGAGGTGCCCGAAAAGGTTCGTTACGCCCCAGTGACCAAACACTTTTTATATACGCTTTGAATTATAACATTCTTCGTATTAAAAATGGTCTAGCTGGAGTACTATTTGGAAATTAAATTTACCACAAGAGAGAATCTCGAGGTAGATTCAACATAAATTTACGCCCTGATGGTATCAGAGACGGCAAGTACGACAACGCCGGCGAGAAAAGCCATGATGACGTAATTCAATTCAGTTTCTTCGCGACCAATCTGAGGCTTAGGAGCCTCTTCAATTTTGGATTTCACGACAGGCTTCTGCTGCCGGATGGGAGGTTCCAAATCCTCCAGCGGACAATACGCTATCATTTATATATATTTAGAGATTAATTTCTGTCTTCTTCTTTCGCCTGGTGCGCTTAGGTTTAGTGGAACCACCAACATTTACCTCCTTTACTTCACCACCAGTGGACTCACCTGAAATCGACACGATGTCAGACATATCGTCATCTTCGTCAGGAGGAGGAGTTATTGTTGTATTCATGGGGGGTGGTGGAGGCATCATTATTCCACCCATAAGACTTGAAATATCTACTCCTGGACCCTGCATCTCATATTGCCCATTTGTACCACCGACAGGTGACTCAGTCGCAGGACCATCAGGAGATCTGGTTGTGTTTTGAACAGCCGCCATCATATTCTTCACCAGGTCTGGGTTCTGTTTCATCACATCATTCATATTGGGCATTACCGATTTGAACATACTATTGGTAAGGTGAAACATCATCGCAGAACCACCCAACATCATAATCAGCTTCACCTCTGGAGCAACACTGACCTTAGAACGATACTTTACATAAAGTTCCTCAAAAACACCATCATAGTCGTCGACATTCTCCATAACACTCTCAGACCAACCATCAAGCTGAATCTCAAATGGGTTGTAACGTTTGTTTAAAAACTCGAGACCCGTTACACAAGCTACAAGCATTCGTCGAGAAAAACGAATCGATTGCTCTACATCGATACTATATGTGATACGTTTCACCTCAGACCTCAACTCTTCGATATTGGAGTAAGCATTGAGCCTTTTATTGATAGCAAATCCCTTCTTTTCCAGACGAGCTAATTTGTTCAATAAATCGGATTTTTCTTCATCTATAGAAGTGTATCCCTTCGAGGGAGTTTCTTCCTGAAACCCGGCACCCATGGGTTCATCATCGTTGTAAAACATAGGTTCGTTTTCACCATAGTCAATCTCTTCATCTTGAGAAGTTTGCTGAGGAGCCGATTGCTTTGTGGGATTTACAAATGCATCCATCGCCTCTTGGTGCTGCTGAGGCTGTGTCTGACGCGCAGGCTGACTTGGTCTCGGAACCGGTTTTGGTCGAGGAACAGAAATTTGAATCTCATCCATGAGTGCCTGTTCATCCGCGTCTAATTTCATGACAGTGGTGTTTCCCCTGTCGAGTACGATTTCTTCGTCCATCTACTCTCTATATGGAAACTAAAAAAATACCTTTAACGCACTTTAAAAAAATATATGTACATAGTAAATGTTCAACCTTAACAAAGCGAACCGTGAAGGTCTCAAATGGATCGGTGTTCTCTTCCTCATCATACTTGGTCTCATGATGTTCCGTGATACCAGCATGTATCAGCCCAGGCCAATCATGGTTACTCCCATCCGCGAGGGTTCCATTTTCGACCTGGAGAATAAAGTCGAGTGCACCCCAGGTAACAAAGATGGTAGTGCCTATACCAAGTCTTTGACACCAGGTGGTCTGTGTGGCGCCCAAAAGCTCGTCTCCGATCTTTCGAGTTATGAGATCACGGATGGAATCGGCGGATCTTTAATCTAAGCTAAATATAAATGGCTCTCATCACATCCCCAACTGAGACTATTCCAGATCTTAACTACGAGTATCATACGATAACAATTGATAGCATCGGTCAAGATAGTGCCAACACTTTCACCTGCTATCTTCAGCAGCCTCTAAAAAATATTGTTCAAGCTAGACTTCTCGCTGCTCGTATCAACACCACAACCGATACGGAACACTGTCATGTTTCTATCAAAGAACTTGATACCATTTTTAACGACAGAGCCTCAAATGTTTACGAAGGGCAATCTTCTATGAGTGTTCTTCGTAGCTCGTTTGCGAGTGTTATTACAGAGGGAACAGCGACAGTTACTTTCAAAGATAATTATCCAATCGCTACACAATATATTGACCCCATTCGTCGCCTCGATCGTTTCACTGTGACCATCAGAGATCAAGATGGTAACACGATAAAAAATCCAGTCTCAGCCGCTGATAACTTTCTCGTTCTTCGTTTCGTGTGTAGAAAACCAAATTTGTAATTTTCTCCGTTTAAAGTAGTATACCATGTCCGCTGGTATTGTTCAATTGATAGCTATTGGTGCCCAGGATGAATATATCATGGGTAACCCCGAAATATCTTTCTTTAGTTCAACATTCAAAAGACATGCTAATTTTTCACAGTCCATCGAAAAACAAACCATACATGGAGCAGTGAAAAACAATTCTATGTCCAGCGTTCAATTTGAACGAACTGGCGATCTTCTCGGTTATGTCTATTTTACCATCGATGATAATACACAGGCGCTAGATACCCAATATTGGAATACCGTCATCGATAAGGTAGAACTTTATATCGGTGGGTCTTTAATAGACAGCCAAGATACCGTTTTTACAGAAAAGATTGCTATCGATACATTCGCCCAAAATGTATCTAAAAGTGCGTTGGGTACACACCCAGGCGTGAGCTCGAGATCTTACTTTTATCCTCTTCGCTTTTTCTTTTGTGAAGGACC
>CEVW01021065.1_pt1 | contig 32473 bp, 33 predicted proteins | sample 427061 | NCBI WGS metagenome assembly CEVW01 (sample SAMEA2623774, study PRJEB7988) | marine metagenome | biome: marine biome (ENVO:00000447); feature: surface water layer (ENVO:00002042); material: "saline water (ENVO:00002010), including plankton (ENVO:xxxxxxxx)" | depth 5 m
AAAAAAAGCGTGTAACTATATTTATACGATACAATAGGACTATTGAAATTACTTTATAAAAGTAATTAAAAAAATATTTTAACTAGCAGGGTTTCTTATACATGCTATCATAAAGAAGTTCTGTTTTTTTTATAACACCTTCATTTAAATCATAGATATCACATTTATCAAAAGGTTTAGCGTAAATATGAAGACTTATAGCAGATTCTTCATAAATATTTTCAACTGAATGGATTTCAGCTGGACCATCTAAATAACCAACCTCTCCTTTGGTAAGCCCACTCATAGTTAATTTTAACGGACTGATTGAATCTAATTGATAATTACTAATTTGTAATGCCCCAGATTCAATACGCATCCAACATTTTTCACCTTCATGGCCATGAATTGGTGCACCTTGGCCAGGCTTCCAACAAACAATCAGGATTTCAAAATCTTTTTCTTTATGTACTAGATGACGAGCATATTTACTGTCTTTATAAAAACAGTAATTATTTAATTCATTATCAGAAAATTTATATTTTAGAATATAATCAGATACAGTTTCGACAGGAAAATCGTTAACTGCAAATTTTTTTAAATTATTAATTAAATCATTCATCTCTTAATATCTTCTTCATTCCAATTGTTACTACAGGAATAACAAAAATAATCCAATATCCCCACGTTAATGCTCCATAACCTTTTGCTATTAAACCTATTAGTCCTACTTGATTTGCAAAAAATATAGAGATTAATAAAAGAAAAATACCAATCATTGCCCTCCAACTATCAAGTAAATCAGGTTTTACAGAAAGAATTCTTTCATTAAATCCATGGATTAAACCTACTCCAGTTTCAATAAATGTGCCAAATAAAACAATTTGAAATATAATTTTAAAGGGGCTCCAACCAATCTTTTCAAGAACTAAGTTAACAGGTACAGTTTCAGATATAATTTGAGGAAACTGACTAAGCATTGCAATAAACATAACTAATGCAGGTAACATTCCTATAATACCTGCAGCAACACCTGAAATAACAGCCTCTTTTCTTGAATCAAAATGACGTACACAAAATAAAATTGCTGGAGCTAAACCAATATTATAAGCTGCATATTTAATTCCGCCCATAGCCCAATTTGTATCAACAGTTTGATGAGAAAAACTTGATGAGATATCTACTGGGAACATTATAAATACCGCAATAAACATAATTGCAAAAGCTGCATAGAGTATAATAGACCAAAAAGAGAGTACCTTTTCAACCAAGGCTGTTCCATTATAAACTATAAATCCTACCAAAGAAATCATGATAATGATTCCAACTATTTCAGGCAAACTAAATATTTCACTAAATATTTCACCAGAAGCTGAACCCATAACTGAAACAACAAGTATTAATCCAATTAAATATAAAATCTCATATGAAAACCACCATTTACCTAGAAGGCCACGAATAAAAGATCTATATTCGTAGTGTTTTCCTTTTCGAGCAAATTCAAAGCAAATGGCAAGAACAACACTCCATATAATAGTAGCAATTCCCATATTTACCAATCCTGAGACAGGACCTTCTCGAAGAAAAAATTCAACTAGCTCTCTACCTGTTCCGTAACCTCCACCAATAATTAGACTTTGGAAAATAAATCCAGGTAATAAATATTTTTGAAAAAAATTACTATTCAACTATGTATTCTTTTTTTATGAGCTCAACAATTTTATCTACTCCCTCACTTAATGGAATAGATACTGGAATCTTTAAAGTATCTTCAAGCTTTTTTTGATTTTCTCTTAAAATATCTAAGTTTGAGTTTTCTTCGTTAAGTGCTATACCTATTACTTTTTTACCATATGCCTCAATTAACATAATTTCTTTTTCAATCTCTGGAAGCTTGTATTCAAATTCTTCAAGATCAACAAAATATTCTCTTCCAAATGGATGTACAAGAATAACTCCATTTACATTTCCAGATAAAATCAATTCAGAACCAGCTGGGCCAGAAGGATTTCTTAAGGATGATTGACCCTCTAATAAAATAAGATCTGGATTGGATTGATCAATGCATTCTAGAATGGCTCTTTCAAGCTCTCCACTTACAAAATCATTCGGTGTTGCATCAAAAATAAAGCCATGCTTATAACCCTGCATCCATCCAGTTTGTCCAGTGTAAATGATTTCTGTTTTTATATTTTTATTTTGACAAGCTTCCAGTAAAAAACGAGCTGTGGTTCTTTTACCCACAGCGCAATCTGTACCTAAGACTGCTAATATAGGTGTTTTCACATCTAAAATTTTACCTGACCAAAAATGAAGATCTGAAATTGACTTAGTTTTTCGAATGTCATTTAATTCTACATTATACTCTTTTGCAATTTTTTTAAATTGACGATCTTCACTTAAATAATGATGTAATCCTGAAATGATACTTAAACCATTTTTCATCGCAGAAATCAATTCATCTCGACAAGGCTCTGGTAATATTCCTCCAGGAAATGCTACACCTACAATACATACTTCAGCGTCACCATTCGAATTTTCAAAATAATCAGTAATTGATTTAAAAGTTGGAATATCTAGTTTTTTACCATCAAGAACTTCACCAGCATCTTTGCCTCCGTGTACATTATCAATAACAGCTAGAATATTAAATCGACTCGTTCCTCTTAGTAGCCCGTGTGCTGTTTTTGCAAAATTTTCAGCTAATAAATCATGAGTGAATATTACTGCTTTTTTCATCTTAGTTGAATTTTGAAGAAACCATTTTAACTCCAATTCCAGGAGTATCGTTTATAAACATTTTTCCATCTTTTAGATTAAAGCCGCCGGAGACTAAATCTTTAGCTAAATCAAAACTCCCATCAAGATCTATATACTTTGTTGCGTTACATGCCATTGCTGCATGTAACGCAGCAGATATACTAATAATACTTTCATCCATGCAACCCCACATAAGATCTATTCCAGCAGCATATGCTGCTGAGGCAATTTTAAGAGAAGGGTTTATACCACCACACTTCATTAATTTTATATTATAGATTCCAAATTTATTTGGTTCACAAGCTAAACGTTCTGCATCTTTTGGACTATGAAGACTCTCATCTGCCGCACATATTTTACGTATCTCTATTGGCAAATTATCCATTTTGTTATCTTGATTTGAATGAAGTGGTTGCTCAATAAATTCAACATTATCATTAATAGTCATTTCAAAAAATCTACTTAGATCTCCAATTTTATATCCTTGATTAGCATCCACCCTTATTAAAATATGTTTTCCTATTTTTTCTCTTAATTTTCGAATTAATTCAATATCAAATGATACATCACTTCCTGTTTTTACTTTCAAAATTCGAAAACCTTGTGCCACATAATCATCTGCTTCTTCTAAAGCTGATTCTATTGATTTTATTCCAATTGTAACGGAAGTATAAAAACTATCATGTACTTTTCCCAAAAGCTGCGCCAGTGGAATATCGTTTAATTTGCTTAAAGCATCGTATAGTGAGATATCAACAGCTGTACGAGCTGCTGGATTTTTAGGCCATCTATTTTTTAAAGTTTCACAAATTAATTCAATATCTTCAATATTTCTTTTACCTAATATCTCTTTTGATTCAGATTTAAGAATTGTTTTACATGAATCAATGTTCTCACCAGTTACAAATTCAGCTGGCGAACCAGAACCAATACCTTTAATTCCATTGTCTAATTCAATTTCAACAAAAACATTTTCAACAGAATCAATTGTCTCATACGCAATACTATATGGTTTTGTTAATTCTAAGTTTTCAAACCACGTTTTAACACTTTTAATTTTCATGAAGTTTATTTTTTATAACCAGGTCCATGGACAAATCTACCTGGAGTCATACCTGTATGTTCACCAGATTTAAGTACTTGAACTCCATTTACAATGACATGCTCCATTCCTGTAGCTAATTGGTGTGGATTTTCAAAAGTTGCATGGTCAGAAATAGTATTTGGATCAAATATTACTACATCTGCAAAGTAACCTTCTTTTAAAAATCCTCTTTTCTTTAATTTTAATTTTGTAGCAGATAGTCCGGAAAGCTTATAAATAGCATCTTCTAATGTGATGACTTTTTCTTCACGTACATACTTACCCAATAATCTCGAAAAATTACCATAAGCTCTTGGATGAGGATTCGAATTTAAAAAGTCACCTTCAGGAGCGAAAGAACCTCCATCTGAACCAAAACTCATATAAGGTAACTGAAGTTGTTTTTTTATATTTTCTTCTGACATTAGAAAATAGACAACACCAACTCTGCTTCCATCCTGAATGACGAAGTCTATAGCCACATCTGCATAATGTTTATTTAATTTTTCTGATACTTCTGTTAATGTCATTCCAATATATTTTCTAAGTTCAGGATTCTTAAAATCAGAAAATAAGACTCCATCAGGGCCAGCTAGATAACCTAGATTCTCCCAATCATCGGTGTCATTGATCATTTCTTCTTTTACTCTTGCCCTAATTAATGGATCTTTCAATCTCTCAACCCATTTTTCATATCCTCCTTCTTGAACCCATGGAGGCATATGAGCATTCAAACCAGTGGCACCGGCAATATAATTGTACATATCCGTAGTTATATTCAAACCCCTATCTCTAGCATTATTTATCTTTTCAATAGCTAAATCCATTTTATAATGATTTGGAATACCTCCTGCTTTTAAATGGTAAACTTCTGCAGGTATTTCAGCCTTCTCTGCTATTTCTATAAGCTCATCTAATGCTTCTAAAAATTGATTACTTTCACTTCTCAAGTGAGATATGTACATGCCACCAAATTCTGATGCAACCTTACACAGTTCTATTAACTCTTCTGTTGAAGAATAAAAAGCTGGTGCATAAATAAGCGAAGAGCCTATACCCATCGCTCCTTCTTTCATACCTTGACGAACCAATTCTTTCATCCTACTCATCTCTTGATCAGTTGGTTCACGATCTTCAAAACCTATTTCATGAATTCTTAAGGTTGTTGCACCAATAAATGAAGCAACATTTGTTGAAACTCCTCTTTTTTCAAGCGACTCCAAATATTCTCCAAGTGTATTCCAATCAATTTGAAAGTCTTCTGCGTTACTTTGTTCTTCCTCTTTCATTTTTTCATTTAATGGTCCCATTGACCATCCTTCTCCGAACACCTCTAAAGTAACACCCTGTTTAATATCACTTAAGGAACGTCCATCTTTAATAAGAGATGTTGTTGCCCAACTAAGCATGTTAATAAATCCTGGTGAAACAGCTAATCCTGAAGCATCAACTTCTTCTTTAGCTTGACCATCTATTGATTTTGAAATTTTAACTATTTTATCATTTTTAATTCCAATATCACCAGTAAATGGTTTTGATCCTGTACCATCATAAAGTATTCCATCTCTAATGATTATATCATATTCTGCACAACCGATTAAAAAAAGAAAGGCTATTGATAAGATATATATATTTTTCATTTTTTTTATCCTAATAACATTTGAGTTATAAAATTTAAATTGAATCTAAAGCCTGGCTAATATCATCTATAAGATCATTAGCAGATTCTATTCCAACTGACATTCTTATAAGTGATTTATCTATTCCAGCAAGTTCTAATTCTTGATCACTTAATAAAGAGTGTGAAGTTTGGACTGGACGTGTAATTAATGACTCTACGCCACCTAAACTAGCAGTACTAATAGGAATATCTAGTTTACTGATGAAGGCATCTGCTGTTTTAATACCACCTTCAATAATAAAGCTTAACATCCCACCAAACCCACAAAGAAATTGTTTGCCTCGAGCATGACTTTTGCTTGAAACAAGTCCCGGATAATTAACTTGATTTACTTTTTTATGTTGTTCAAGAAATTTTGCAATTAATAATGCAGATTTACATTGTCTTTCCATTCGAATGGAAAGAGTTTTAATACCGCGATGGAGAAGAAAACAAGCATGAGGATCCAAACTGCCTCCAAGATGATTCAACTTAGAATTTATCATCGATATATGTGGCTCATTTCCTATGATTGCACCTGCGACAATATCAGTATGGCCATTTAGATACTTAGTCGCAGAATGGAGTGAAATATCAAACCCATGTTGAATAGGACAAAATAATGCTGGGCTTGCCATTGTATTATCAATCATAGAAATCAAATTATTTTCTTTTGCAAATTGGACTACCTTATCTAAAGCACCAATTTGCATCAGAGGATTAGTGATTGTTTCTACATAGATAACTTTAGTATTTGATTTGATTTTATCCTTCCAATTCGATGGGTTTCCAGAGTCAATAAAATCAACATCTATACCATATTCAGGTAAATCATTTTTAATATAATCTGCTGTACCACCATAAAGAGTATTATTAGCAATTATATGGTCACCATTTTTTAAAAAAGTAAGTAAGGTTGTTGTGATAGCGCTCATTCCGGAAGAGGTAACCAATGCTTTTTCAGCACCTTCTAGTATCGCGAGTTTTTTATGTAATGCAATATGATTAGGTGTATTATTTAGTCGAATATATTTTAAATCATTATAATCAGTTTGTCCTTCAAACTCAAAAGTAGAACTTTGAAATATTGGAACATTCACTGCACCTTCAATTCGTGGATCAGGTTCTCCAGCATGGATTACTTTCGTATTAAACGATTGCTTCTTCTTATCCATAATCAATCCTTTTTATCTTTAGTTTTTGGCGCCAACTCCCATTTATAATCCTTATTAAGAGCATGTTTTTCAAACCAATCAAGTTCAATATTGACCTTAAACAATTCATGATGTAATTCTCTCCAACCATGTGGTTCACGTGGGGCAACATATAAATGAGTTGGTATATTGTTTGATTTTAAAGCCCTATAAAGTTCAACAGATTGAGGCATTGGTACCCGAGGGTCATTTTTCCCAACCAATATGATTGTTGGAGTTTTAACCTTATAAATATCTTTCAATGGTGAATTATTCCAATAAACATCTATTGGTGCATTTTTTTCCCAAGGTGTTCCTCCAAACCAAGGTGTACGATAGACTCGAACATCACTTTGTCCATACATTGATATCCAGTTAACAGCACCAGCGCCCGATGAAGCTGCTTTAAATCTATCAGTAAATGTAATTATCTTATTTGTCATATGACCACCCGCGCTCCATCCCATTTTCACCATTTGATCTTCATCTACCATTCCTTTTTCTACTAAGTAGTCTACACCGGTCATTACATCTAAGTGAGATTGATTAAAATAACTTCCTACCATATCTCTTAAGAAAGCATCACCATAGCCTGTACTTCCTCTATAGTTTGGTTTAAATACCATCCAGTCTCTTGCTGTTAAAATTTGAACATATCTACTCCAACTACCAAACCCAAATTTATCTGAAGATGCTGGTCCACCATGTGTCTGAACTACTAAAGGATATTTTTCACCTTTTTTATAATTCAAAGGATAATATATTAGACCTTCAATTGTAATTCCATCTTCACCTTGCCAAGAAATAGCTTCTTGTTTGGGTAATAAATATTTTTGATTTAGATAGTCAAAATGATCCGTTATTTTTTTTGGAAGAAATTTATTGTTTAGGTTTGCTAGATATAAATCACCTGAATTTGTTGGTGAATTAATTTTAAACACCATCTGATTTAATTTAGGTTGAAAACTCCATGAACCGATTGAATGATCACCCTTAGTTAGCTGATTAAGTTTTTGATTAGAAATAGCAACTTGAAAAAGTTCTGTACGAACTCCAGTGTTTGCATGAAAAATAATAGACTTACCATTTTTAGACCACTCGGCTGAGTTCACTTCATGAGGCATATTTTTTAATAATAATTCAGTATTTACTCCATCTGAAGAAGAAACAAATAAATTGTCATTAAAATAAAATTCAAAATTTTCATCTGAAAAACTGGTGAAAAGAATTTTAGAATTATCAGGAGAGAACTTTGCTCCACTTTCTGGAACATTATTATCAGTTATCTGGATCATACCAGTTCCATCTGAATTCATGGCCCAAACCTCTTGCATTTTTGCATAACCATATAGTGGATTAGGACCACGATGATAAGCTATCTTTTTACCATCTCTAGATAATTTATAATTTATAATTGAAAAATCTCCATTAGTTATTTTAATTACATTTTGTTCTTTAACAACCACTTTCCATAGATGACGTTGCTTATAATTTTCATCAAAAGCATAGACATCATCTTTCATGTCATCTTTCTTCTTTTCTTCTTCCGTTTTTGGGTCGCTAGCTAAAAAGTAGATATTTTTCCCATCGGGTGACCATTGAATATTTGAAACACTAGTATGATGATTGGTTAATTTTGTTGCCTCTCCACCATGATTTGAAATTAAATAAATTTGATTTTTCTCTTCATCATCACTTCCTCGCTTTGATATAAAAGCAAAGGATTCTCCATCAGGTGACCAACTTGGTGAACTTTCTCCATTTTCTCCTTGAGTCATCTGAAGTTTGTTTTTACCATCTTTATCTACACGCCAAATATGAGAGATACGTTTATTTTCATCCCAATTAGCTTCAGATAAAGTATAGAGTATAAAGTTTCCATTAGGAGATAAACGTGGTGAACCAATACTTGATACGTTAATTAAGTCTACAATTGACATTGGCACTTTATTTTGAGCAACCATAAAACTCATTATAATTATACTAAAAATATATTTTTTGAGGATTTCCATAATCTTCGCTCCTATTCTTTTAGTTTTTATCTTTCTTTTTAACGTAAGTATCTAACCAATTCGCTGTCTCCCACAATACATGCATAACTGACTCCCTTGCTTTATAACCATGGCTTTCATGTGGTAGTAAAACAAGCTTAGCTGTTGCACCATGACCTTTTAATGCATGATAATACCTTTTACTTTGAACTGGAAAAGTTCCAGAATTATTATCTGCCTCTCCATGAATTAGTAAAATTGGTTCGTTTACTTTTTGTGCATGCATAAATGGTGACATTTCAAAATAAATTTCAGGAGCTTCCCAAAACGTTCTTTGCTCTGATTGAAATCCAAAGGGGGTTAGGCTTCTATTATAAGCGCCGCTTCTTGCGATTCCTGCTTGAAAAATATCTGAATGAGCAAGAAGGTTTGCAGTCATAAATGCACCATAAGAATGACCGCCAATTCCAATTTGATCTCGAGTTGTTATATTTCTTTCAACCATGATATCTGCAGCCGCTTGCGCACTTCCAACTAATTGTTTTATAAAACTATCATTCGGTTCTTGATCACCTTCACCAATTATGGGCATGGTTGCACCCATAAGAATAGCATATCCATATGATAACATTATTAAAGCAGATGATGAGGAGGATGCTGGGTTAATACTAAAAAATCTATGCGCAGATCCAACAACCTGAGAAGCTGCTTTAGAAGTTTTAAATTCTCTAGGATAAGCCCAAACCAATAATGGTAATGGACCATCGCTAGGTTTTCTACCTGGCGGTAAATAAAGCGTTGCAGAGAGATCAATACCATCATCTCTTTTATAAGTCAGCATTTCTTTATAAAGATTTTTCATTTGAGGATATGGGTGCTCAAAATTTGTAACATACTCTAATGAATTATCTTTTAAGCCTCTAAGTAAATAATTTGGTGGTTCATCTTTTGACTCTCGTCGAGTTAAAAATAGATTTTTCTTTTTATCAATTACATTTACAGTTACTTCATAATAAGGTGCTTTACAACGCCAGAGCCTTTTTGATTTATTTGTTTTAATATCGAATTCATCAATAAATGGAAGATCACCATCTGGTGATGCGCCATTTCCAGCCATAAAAACTTTTTGATCACCAATTAAAGCTACTATTGATCTGCCAAATTTATTTGTTTCCATTATTGGTGAGCCTGGATCATTATATCTGTCTTCATAAGAGCGATCTATAATTTTTTTGCTTTTATTATTTGATGGATTTAAATGCCACATCGTAGTTCTACGTTCAGTCCATTTTCTAGCTGAAACTAAAGCCGTATTTTTATCTCCCCACCTTACATTACTATATCTCAATTCTAATTTGATTAAAGATTTTGGTTCAGTATTAGCGAATGGTGAAGAAAGTGAGAATAGTTCATCTCTATAAGTAACATCAATATTTGGGTTACCTTCATCTAAAGCATTTACATAATAAATAGTTGAACCTACATCAGAGCGCCAAGCAAAAGAACGAGGACCAGATATAACAGCATCTCTGCCAATGGGAATACTTTCTGCAAGTGGCATATCCCTTAGAGTATGAATTAGATTCCCTTTAATATCTAGTATCTGAATGAGATTTGGAAAACGATATACAGGTACTAAATAAGAGTATGGACGATGAATCCTTTCTGATAAAATATATTTTCCATCTGGTGATGGCTCAGCTCTTCTAATTACACCAGGTTTTCCAATTTTTTTCATCTTACCCTTAATATCTACATGAAGAACTTGGGCAGTCATATAATAATCAAATAAATCTTCATCATATGGACTTGTTAACAAATCTTGATATGTACGAGCAGGAGAAACCTTACCTAAATTTTCTTGAAGAATAGGACCACTAGGGATATTAGATAATTTTGGAGGATTGCCCCTATTATCAATAATGGCTTTAATTATTAATGATTTGCTATCACTTAACCAATAAAATGCTGAACCATAAATTGTATTTAACGGCTTTTTAATTAATAATTTTGCCTTTCCAGTTTTAGTTTCAGATAAATATAAATTTATCTGTTTACCATTAATTACAGACATAGCAATTCTTTTACTATCTGGTGACCAGCTTACATTAGAAATTTTCGCGTTTTTAGGAAGACCTTTTACTTTCTTTTGTTTACCTGATTTAATATTTTGAATAAGAATACCTTTATAACTATTTGCTCGACTTCTTCCATTCGTCATAGGGTTTATTCGAAGTCCAGCCAATCTTAGTTCAGGTTGTGATAATTCTTCAATTGAAGGCAGACTAGTTCTTTCCAAAATTAATAAATGTTTTTTATCTGGAGATAAACGAACGTTCGGTGTTATAGGTGCATCAACCAAATCAGCTATTGCTTTTGGAGGAATTTTATATCCATCATCAGCCAATAGTGATCCATAAAATACTAAACCAAGTACAATTAATGCTTTTTTCATAGTCTCCCTCCTCAAGGATATTATATTTTTAAAGATAGAAGATAACTTATTTTGTATCCGATTCACAATGAACTACTTGAAAAAAAATGAACCTTGTTTTTTAAAGTAGATAACTATTATCATTACCACTTCATTACGGTAAAATATTTATTTAAAGAGGAGTATATAATGAGCGGTCTAGATATTTCAATCAAAGAAAATAAGTATCAATTATATGGACTGGTTACATTACGAGTTCTTATAGGCTGGCATTTTCTGTATGAAGGAATTGCAAAATTGATCAATCCTTATTGGTCATCAGCGGCTTATCTTTTAGATTCAAAATGGATTTTTTCTGGTTTAGCAAAATCAATAGTTGCAAATCCTACTCTTCTAACAATTTCTGATTATGTTAATATGTGGGGATTAACTATAGTTGGTGTTTCACTACTACTTGGAATTTTTTCTAAATATGGATCATTGGTTGGAATGGCTTTAGTGCTATCGTATTACTTATTTGCACCACCTCTTTTAGGACTAGAGTATGGAAAACCAAATGAAGGAAGTTATTTGATTGTTAATAAAAATTTAATTGAAGCTTGTGCTTTATGGGTACTTTATGCCTTCCCTACAAGTACAATTATTGGTTTGGATCGTTTTATTACAAACCAAAATAATAATTAAGGAGTATGAAATGAGCGATAAACAAAATAAACCAAATTTAGAACGAAGAGACCTTCTTAAAGGACTAGCTACAGTACCAGTGGCAGGAATTTTTCTTGTAAATCTCTGGCGAAAAATAAGTCGTGATAAAGCTAAAAAAGCAAATCTACTTTCCGATCTTATTCAAAAGAAATCTGCTCCGGCAGCAGTCAAATCTATTTCAAACAGTCGGCATCTTAACATTGGGGTTATAGGCTATGGTGGAAGAGGTGGTCATCTTGTTAGAGGAGCAGGTTTTGCTACCAAAGGTTGGACTGAGACTGCTTCTGAAAATGCTAGAAAGAATAAATTGAACAAACAATTTGAAACATTCATGAGTCAAGAAGATTTAAATTGTTCTTTAGTTGGCGTATGTGATGTTTTTGATGTCAATGCTGAGCTAGGTATTAATGCTTCAGAAAATGATATGCGTCCTGGCGGTAAACCAAAAGTAACTGCAACACGTTATCAACATTATAAAGATCTTTTAGCAAATGATGACATTGATGCAGTTATAATAGCTACTCCAGATCATTGGCACTCACGTATTTCAATCGATGCAGCAAAAGCAGGTAAACATGTTTACTGTGAAAAAGGAATGACAAGAACTTTTGATGAAGCAATTGATGTTTATGATGCTGTTAAAGAAACTGGAATAACATTCCAACTTGGACATCAAAATCGCCAAGTAGAAGCAAATGAAAAAGCACGAGAAATTGTCCAACAAGGACTTCTTGGTCCAGTTAATTTAGTTGAAATAACAACAAATCGTAACTCTCCATGGGGTGCGTGGGTTTGGGGTATCCATCCAAAAGGGAATGAAAAAACAATTGATTGGGAGACTTTTCAAGAACCTTCCCCCAATAAAATTCCATTTGGCGAAGAAGCTTTAAAGCGATTTTTTAGATGGAGATGCTGGTATGATTATGGGACAGGATTATCTGGCGATCTATTTTCACATGATTTCGATGCAATTAATCAGATAATGGATATTGGTATACCTAAGTACGCTTCTTCCACAGGTGGGGTATATTTCTACAAGGATGGTCGAGATGTTCCTGATGTTTGGAATGCAACATTTGAATATCCAGATAAGGATCTAACACTTCTATATAGTGCAAGTCTTTCAAGTAATAATCCTCGTGGAAATAGAATAATGGGTCATGATGCTACAATGCAAATGGGTGGTCAAAGTGGTGGTGGTTCAATTCATGGTTTTGCAGTAACCGCCGATTCTGAATCAACACAATATAAAGATAGATTGAAAAGTGGAATCATAAATCCAAATTATCCAATATTTACTTATTCACCTGGTTCAAAAGAAATTGATGGTGTAACATCTGCAACTTCTCGTTATTTTGCAAATAAAGGATTATTATATACTTATAGAGCAGGTAAAAGAGTTGACCCTACACACCTACATATAAAAGACTGGTTAGATTCGATTAGAGATGGTTCAATGCCAAGATGTAATATTGATGTTGCTTTTCATGAAGCAGTTGCATGCGCTATGGCTACTGAATCTTATTTTACAGGACGTAGAATTGAGTGGGACCCAATAAATCGTAAACTGATTTAAAGAAGAATACTAAATGAATAAAAATACTCGACTAGGAACAATGATGTTCCTTCAATTTGCAATTTGGGGAGCTTGGCTTCCCTTAACTGCTAGATATCTTTCAGCAACTTTAGCTGAAGGCGGACTTGAATTCTCAGGTTCTGAAATAGGAATGATATTAGGATTAGCTGGCTCTATTGGAGCAATTGCTTCACCATTTATTGCAGGACAACTTGCAGATCGTTATTTTAGTACAGAACGTATTTTATCATTTCTAGTTATTTCTGGTGGGCTTGTTAAATGGTATACAGCAAATCAAACTGATTATGCTTCATGGTTATATTTATCTATCCTTTATAGTGTTTTATATATGCCAACTTTAGCTTTATCTAACTCAATTGCCTTTTCTCATATAGATGATACTGAAAATACTTTTCCTAAAATTCGAGTTTGGGGAACAATTGGATGGATCGTTGCAAGCTGGGCTTTTCCAATGATTTGGCTTCAGCAAGATCTTTCGTTTCAACTAATGCCACCATTCCTTTCAGGTGAAGAAGTGCCTGGCGTAACTGCTAGATTAGCGGATGCTCTTAAATTTTCAGGAATAATCTCAATAATATATGGTCTATTTTGTTTTGTATTGCCCCATACTCCACCTAAAGCGGATGCTGTTGAAAAATTAGCCTTTAAAAAAGCTTTTTCCTTATTTTCAAATAAGTCATTTTTGGTGCTTGTTTTAGCAAGCCTTGGGGTAAGTATAATACATCAAATCTATTTTCTTCAAACTGGGCCATTTTTATCTTCAATTGGTATTAAAGATAGTTCTATTGGGCCAGCTATGACTATAGGACAATTTGCAGAAATTATAACAATGGCTTATTTAGGTTTCTTTTTAAAACGCCTTGGTTTTAAAAAAGTAATAACAATTGGGATCATGGCTTATTTTGCAAGATATATGATTTTTGGAACATCATTTTTACCTGTTTGGGTAATGGTTCTGAGTCAAGCATTTCATGGTTTTTGTTTTGCTTTCTTCTTTGCTGCTGGATTTATTTATGTAGATAAATTAGCTGAAGATGATGTCCGTCATTCTGCACAAACCGTTTTTGGAATAATTATTTTTGGTGGAGGACCTGTTATTGGTGGCTGGCTTTCTGGTAAATTGCAAGAAATAAATACAATCGCTGGAGTTTTTAATTACTCTACTTTTTGGTATACACTTGCAGGAATAGGTTTAGTAACTGGAATATTATTTTTATCTTTCTTTAAAACACAATTAGAGACTAAAAATTAATTATGAATAATCAACGAATCGGAATTGGATTTATAGGTGGTGGCTTTATTACTCGGTTTCACATTCAATCATTAATTTCTGTAAGAAACTGTGACGTAATAGGTGTCATGTCTAGAACCAAGGATTCTGCTGAAGAATCAGCCTTAATAGCAAGATCAATTGGAGTAGGTGACAATGCAAAAGCATATGATTCCATTACAGAAATGATAGCTGATCCTGAGATAAATGCTTTATGGGTATGTTCACCAAATTTTGCTAGGATAGAAACCTTTGAGGAAATTGCAAATGCAATAAAATCTGGCAAAGGTAAATTAATTGGTGTCGCTTGTGAGAAACCACTTGGGCGTAATTTTGAAGAGGCTAAAAAAGTAAAAGAGCTCACTGAGAGCGTAGGATTACTTGATGGATACTTAGAAAACCAAGTTTTTTCTCCATCGATAACGCGAGGTAAAGAAATTATTTGGTCAAGGGGTGCTGCAACAACTGGAAGACCATATTTAGCCAGAGCTGCTGAAGAGCATTCAGGACCGCACATGCCATGGTTTTGGGAAGGATCACTTCAAGGTGGAGGTGTTTTAAATGACATGATGTGCCACTCTGTTGAAGAAGCAAGGTTTATGTTAACTGAGCCTGGTAAACCAAGAGACTCCATTAAGCCTGTTAGTATTAGTGCACATACAGATTGTCTAAAATGGCAAAGACCCGAATATTCAAAAATATTATCAGATAATAGTAACGGAGAAACTGATTATTCTAAAAGACCGTCTGAAGATTTTGCTCGTTCATTAATTGAATATTTGGATGAAGACAATAATAAACTTATCATAGAGACTACGACTTCATGGTGTTTTGTAGGTGAAGGTTTGAGATTAAGTATGGAGCTATTTGGCCCTGAGTATTCAATGTTTGTAAATACACTTGATCCAGACTTAAAAGTATTTTTTAGTCGAAAAGTTACAGGTTCTGAGGGCGAAGATCTGGTAGAAAAACAAAATGCTGAATCTGGAGGTATGCCTGTAGTTAGTAATGAAGCTGAAGTATACGGCTATACTGCAGAAAACAGACATATGATTGAATCTTTCTTATCTGGAAAAAGACCTGAAGAGAATTTTGATGATGGCTTAGATGTAACTTACCTATTGATGGCAGCTTATATGAGTGCTGAGCAAGGTAAAACAATTAAATTACCAAATAAAGAAATTGAAACATTTATCCCTGCTGTCGCACGAGGTGAATGGAATCCAAAAGGATGAAAAATGAAAAAACTAATATTAATTTTAACTTCTATATTAATGAGTAGTTGCTCAACAGATTCAAATTGGACTGTACTTTTTGATGGTGAAACCGTTAATGGTCTTCGAGGTTACCGCCAATCGGGAATGCCAGATTCATGGGAAATAGTTGATGGGACCTTAAAAACTAAACCAGACCATGGAATAGATCTTATTAGTGAAGAAGTTTATAAAAATTTTGAGTTAGAACTTGAATGGAAAGTTCCTAAAGGTGGTAACAGTGGCATCTTTTATTTCGCAAATGAGGAAGGTGATTATATTTGGCAAACAGCTCCTGAGATGCAAGTTCTAGATAATGATGTGCACGATGATGGTAAATTTCCACTTCAATCAGCAGGTGCTCTTTATGCTTTAATTGCTCCATCAAAAACAGTTGTCAAACCTGTAGGAGAGTTTAATCAAGTTCGGATTAAAGTTTATAATAATGAAGTTGAACACTGGCTAAATGGAACAAAGATTGTTGAGTATACTTATGGAAGTGATGAGATGTGGAATCTTGTTGCAAAAAGCAAATTCAATAGTATGCCATTATTTGCAAAAGCCTCAGAGGGGCATATAGGTCTTCAAGGAGATCATGGTGAAATTTGGTATCGTAATATCAGAATAAGAAAACTTTAATTTGAAACGTAGAGAGTTTATTAAAAAATCTGCATCTTTAACTGCAGGAGTAACATTAGGAGGCTTAAGTAGCACACTACTTAATGGCTGTAATAATAAAATGTCTTTTAAAATATCCTTAGCAGAATGGTCTTTGCACCGTGCTTTAAATAGTAAAGAAATTGACCATTTAGATTTTGCAGCTATAGCCAAAAATGATTTCAGTATTAACGCAATTGAATATGTGAACTCTTTCTTTTTTAATCATGCTAAAGATAATGCATACCTAATAGAAATGAAGAATCGGGCCGATGACCATGGAGTTAAAAGTCTACTTATTATGTGTGATAATGAAGGAAACCTTGGCGAGCCTGAAGAGAAAAAACGTATTCAAGCAGTTCAAAATCATTATAAATGGGCTGAAGCTGCAAAATTTTTAGGCTGCCATTCAATTAGAGTTAATGCTCGAAGCTTTGGAACATATGATGAACAAATTAAACTAGCAGCTGATGGACTACGAAGATTGGTAGAATTTGGTGATAATATTGAAATTAATATTATAGTAGAAAATCATGGTGGCTTATCATCAAATGGTGAATGGTTATCATCCGTAATGAAGGAAGTAAATCATCCACGTATAGGAACATTACCTGATTTTGGAAATTTCCGTATTGAGAATGATAATTGGTATGATCGATATAAAGGCATGAAGGAGCTTATGCCTTATGCGAAAGCAGTAAGTGCTAAAAGTCATGAATTTGATAAAAATGGTGATGAAACTGGTTCCGATTATTACCGAATGATGGATATTGTTTTAGAAAATGGATATAATGGATATGTAGGTATTGAGTATGAAGGTAGTAAGCATAGTGAGATGGAAGGTATTCGATTAACTAATAAATTATTAAAAAAGATACAAAGCTCTATTTCTTAGTATCTACCAATATTCTTTTTTAATCAAAGATTTTTTATTCCTTTTTCCTTTTTTCCCAGCATTCTTTAATGTCTCTACAATTAATCCTACAAAACCCATTTTTTCCCATTCAGGATGAGTAATGTTTTTGTTATCTATTTTTTTTGAACTCATTTTCACTTAACAGCTTTAACTATATTATTTACAAGCTTTGAGCGATAATCGCTTTTATTATATTTTGATATTTTTAGTTTAGTTATTAATTCATCATTTGTTAATTCTTTATTTAAAAATTTAGTTAACATATTTTGGATTGATTGGTCAGGGTTATAAGGTTTACCTATTCCAAGATTAATGGGCCATTCTCTACTTTTTTCTATAGATAATTTTGCTAAATCGATATTTTTTTTATTTAATAATTCTATTGCTTTAGCCAAGTGTACCCATTCATAAAGCTGACGACTTTCTCTAGCCATCTCAGATGGTAAAACATTTGCTTTATCAAGAAATAAAACTGCCTCATCAAGTTTATTCATATATAAGAGTGATTTTGCATGCATGATTTTAACATCAAAATTATCAGAGAACTTTTCAATCAATTTGCTAGAAAGTTCCAAAGCACGTTTCCACTGATTGATCGATTGAAAGTATTTAACTGCATTTAATTGAATTATTCGAGAGTCATTAGACAAAAGAATAGATCTTTCTAGATCTTGAGATATACCATTTTTTTTCATTTTCTCTCTTAATGATGCACGAGCTGCATAAAAAGGTCCGTAATTAGGAATATCTTTAAGATCGTTCATCAATTTAATAGCTTCTTCATCAGAATCTTTCGCCCAATGATTTAGAGCTAAATAATATCTCCATTTCCAATCATCACTATTCAATATTGACCAATTTAAAATTTCTAAAGTTTCTCTTCTAAATGGAAAAACAAATTTAGGTGATAAAAGTTCAGAGCTTTCTAATATAGAACTATCATTATTTAGATAAGCTAACCACGCTTGGTTAACAGGACTATTTTTTGAAGTTCTTTCTAATAATTTTATCGCTTCTTCATTTAATCCTCTATTAAAATACGAAATTGCTATTTCTAAATGTGTTTGATCTGAGTATTCGTTAGTAATTAAGGAATTGTATGCATCCCATGAATATTTAGATGAATTCAAATAATAAGCTTCGAGGTTAGCAAAATGATGAAGAGGATCAACCGATAATAATATTTTAATCCACTTTTTTGCTGAATTTTTATCACCGGATTTTCTATATGCAATGATCATTGCTTGCATGGCATTTATATTAAAACGATTGTAATCCAATGCATTTGATGCATATTCAATAGCTAGTTTCCATTTATTATTTATTAAATGAATTTCTGCCATTTGTGCTAAAGCTGCGGATCTATATTCACTAGAACGTGAAGCCCAACCAAAAGCTTCTTTTGCATCATTATATTTTCCGAGTGCTCTATAAATATTTCCTGCTAAAAAATTTGCTTTAGCATCATAACTATCAATCGATAAGATTTTTGTAATCGCATTTAAGCCTTCTTTATATTTTCCTTTTCGAAAATAAAGATCTGCCATTGCACTATTTGCATCTAAATGATTAGGAGAATCAGATAAAACCTTAATAAATAAGTTTTCAGCCTCTAGATAACGTCGTTCTTTTAATAATTCATAACCTTCTAAAAATTGTTGATCTTGTTCTGAAATTGAATTCAACACAGATTTATCTACTTTAAACGACCTATTAAATTGAAGGGTTTTTTGGTCAGAATGAAAATATAGATCAAGCTCTTCAACAACAACATCAAAGGATTTAGAAGGTTTTGCTAAGTTCAACGAATGAAGTTGCATTGGTATAAAATTTATAGTTTTTGTTATCAAAATCTCTCCATCTGATAAAACCTTAAGCGTTCCTTTTTTATTTATAAAAGAGTGAAGTTTAATCTCTAAACTATCATTTAATTCAACATTCATGACGCCATCTCTAGAAGCTTCGTTCATCCCTTCCGTTTCTTTTATAGGAAACCAATACTCAGTCCATAAGTCTGTAACATATGGATCAAATTTTGCTTTGGTTATTGGATTAATATGATCACCAGGCGAATATTGGACCCATTGACGACCAGCTTGAAATTCTACATATTGTCCATCAGTATCTGTTAAATGATCTTCCCAAATACCTCCTTCATCAGATAATGCCCAAAGCCAAAGCTTCTGTCCAGGCATTTCATCATGTTTTGCCCAATGACCAAATCCATAATTATCATTATGATAATAACCTCCAAAAAAGTTTTTCCACTGTCCTACTACATGGTAAGATTTATGCCCTTCAAATCGATTATTATCATAATAGGTAAGATTCCGATCTTTATTATCAATAGGCCAGGGTTTTACTTCACCGCTATGCTTTAAGTACTTATTTCCTGGAAAAATCATCTCTAGATCATCTTGAGCAAAAGCTGCTGCCGTCATCCAATTATAATATGCTTGAGTAGAGGGTAAAGGGTTATACCACATTGCTTTTGTTTTAAAATTAGAGCGCCCAGGTTCCAAGTTAACCTCAACACGCCAATGAGTTCGAGAAGGTAAATCCATTCCACCAACAAAAGTTGATACACTACCATCTTGATTTTTTTTAGTAATGTAGTCAACGGGCGTAGCGGTAGCTGGCGTATGTCCAATGACACCAAAGTTAAACTCTATGCCTCCTGATGTCCATGGACCTCTCAAGGAAATATTTCTAAATTTCATCACTTCATTACGATAAATAAATTCTTCTCCATTTGATTTATCAATTGCACCCCAAACTTTTCCACCAACTTCTGGTAGAATAGAAACTTCTATGTGCTCATTTTCCATTGTAACTACTTTCCATTCTTTTTGGGTACCTTCATGACTATATCCCATAAATGAATGATAGGGATATAGACGCCTATCTTTTGATAGTATTGGAATGGGGTTTGGTTCAGAAAAAGGGTATGTCTTTAGACTTTTATTTTCTTCAATTATGCTTGGACCATTTTTAGAGCACCCAGTAACAAAAATTATTAATATTAAAAATATATTTTTGCTCAGCAATCTACTCTCCTATATGCGTAACTGTAAGGACTGGAGATTTTGAAGACCATTCAATTTTATATAGATCACCATACTGATCATCTTCAATCTTCAATTCATCGTTGATACCAAAGAGTCTTATCAAATTGGGTATAGTATTAGAATGACCTGATATAATGACAGTTTTATTACATTTTTCAAGTGCCTTTTTAATCTGACCTTCAGGGTCACTTGCTGTATGTATTAATATATCGAAATTCCATTTTTTAGCTAAAGGATTTACAGTTTGCTGTGTACGCTTAAATTCACTAGAATAAATAATACCATTTTGAATTAAACTTAATGAATCTGCCAAAGCTTCTGCCCTAATAAATCCTTCCTTAGTTAATTCTGGATTCTTCTCTCCTTCTATTATCTGCTTTTCAGCATGTCTAAAAAGATATATTGCTCTAGGATAGCATTCAAAATCTTCAGTCGAGTAAGTTGATTTTGAGGATATACAACCCTGTAAAGTAAAAATTACTGTGATTAATAATAATTGAATCTGCTTCATATCTGAATTTAGTCGACTGCGATATTAAAAAGAAATATTCCAAAAAATAGTTTTTCATAACTATTTTAGACATTTATGAATATTCCACCATAAAAAAATTATTTTTCTTTTAGAATTATTTCTGGTGAAAAAAATATAAAAATATTTAATTATCTAAAGAAAAATCCAAAAATTTTAAAAGATCTAAGGGCTCTTTAAATAAATAGTCTGGTGAAAAAGAACTGATTTTTTTCTCATCGCTTAATCCCCAAAGGACACCTATAGAAATCATGTTTGAATTTCTGGCTGTTTCAATATCAAAACCAGAATCACCCACAAAATAAGATAGCTTTGCATCAATATTAAACTGTTTTAAAACATAGTTGGCGCTCTTTGGGTCTGGTTTTAGAGGAAATTCTTCTCCAGAGCCAATTGTAATATTTATATATTCTGGAAAAAATTTTTTTACACATTCTACAGTGAATTCATGTGGTTTATTAGATATTACAGCAGTAGGAATGTTATTATCTTTCAATTTCTTTAAAATATCTATGACAAAAGGAAAAACTTTAGCCTCTTTATTAAGATTTTTTCTATAAAATCGATTTAATGGTTCAATATATGCGTCGATTGGTCTGCCGTGATCTTTCGGAAGTGCTCTTTCTAAGAGGTCTCTTATCCCTCCACCGACATTATTACGATAAAAACTTGTTGACCTTATTTCATAATTAAACTCATTAAGTATATCATTGACTGAATTACCAATATCTGCAATAGTATCTATTAATGTCCCATCTAAATCAAAAATCATTGATGATGGTTTTTTATTATTCATTGTTTTTTTTACTTATTAAATATTTTTTTACAGATTCCCATGTGCCTGAATATTCACACCTATCTATTTTTTTTTCTAGTTGATAGTCATACATTTTGTCATAGTATGCTTTTAAGAGAATTTCTATCCATTGAAAATGAACGTTTTGGTCATCATTTTCAAAAGCTTTCTTGATCAAAATATCTACTTTTTTAAAATTATCTCCACCAAGTCTTTTTGAGATCTTAGAAAGTTTTAAACGGAGTTCATTTGATTGATTATTTAAAGTTTTTCCATGTTTATAATTTTTAACATATTCATCATAAATATTCTGTATTCTATTTTCTATGGGTTCTTCTATTAAAACAATTTTAGAATTACACATTTTATTGTAAAATTTTTCAGGAATAACTATTCGTCCAATAGTACGTGATTCATCTTCAAAAATAATTGTATTATCTGAAATTTGTAAATAATCACATGCTAGATTATTTTCAAAGTTAATAGGTGTTGGTTGTGGTGTATCAAAACTTCCAAAAGCTGATCCACGATGATTCGCTAGCCCCTCCAAACAAATCGAATTATTTAAAATATTAATTAACTTTGTTTTAGCTGAGCCTGTTCTTCCACTTATGATAATCCATTTTTTATCATCATTGCTAGCATCATTTAAAACTGAAAGGCATGCATTTCTTAGCGCTTTAAATCCTCCAGAGATTCTTTTAATATCACAACCTACTTCTTTAAGCCATGATTGAGCAATTTCTGATCTCAGTCCACCTCTGGCACAATATAATTGAGCTTTTGGATTGTTTTGAATTAAATCCAACCATTCATTAACTCTTTTATCCTTTTTTTCTCCATTTACAATAGAGTGACCTACATCAATTGCAACTTGGTTACCTTTATTCTTATATGTTTTACCAACCATTTCTCGTTCATCATCAAATAAAATAGGAAGATTTACACTATGAGGTAGAGCGCCTTCCTTAAATTCAATTGGGGCCCTTACATCAATAAGTTTTATTTGATTTTTTAGAATTGATTGCAAAATTTAAGTTCAAATGTATATTTTAATTTTATCTTCATATGATTTAATTTAATGTTCATTAAATATTCAATCACATGAGAAACTAAATGAAATTCTAATTATGATAAATAAAAACAAAAATCAAAGACTAAAGAACCTACTTATTATTTTATTATTTAGTATTTATGGCTGTGACAACAATGTAAAATCAAAGTCAGAGATCAGTTTAAAGTATTTAGGTGCAGCTGGTTGGGAAATTTTAAGCGATACATCTACAGTACTAATTGATCCATACCTTTCAAGAATAAAACTTGTTGGGAATAGTACAACAAAAAATATTTCAAATTCTGCTGCAACACGTGACTGGGGTGAAGATAAAAGACCTAAGTTTTATCGAGATGATAATTATGAACCTGATACTTTAGTCATTAATAAACATATTACTTCTGCTGATTATATTTTTATTCATCATACTCATTTTGATCATGCAGCTGATGTTCCTTATATCGCAAAGAAAACTGGTGCAAAAGTTATCGGGACTGAAAGTCTTTCAAATCTTTTAAGAGCACATGGAATTCCAAATAATCAAATAATAACCGTTAAAGGTGGTGAAGATTATGTTTTTGATAACTTTTCTGTTAAAGTTTTACCATCGCTACACTCAGCTCTTAGAAAAAAGCTGTACTTTAGTTCAGAATTAATTCCAAAAGATATAAAAGTACCACTTAAAATTAAAGAATATGTAGAAGGTAATTCTCTAATGTATTATTTCCGTTTTAAAGACCATAAAGTTCTTACAATGGGCTCGATGAACTTTATTGGAGAAGCAATTGAAGGTCTTGAGCCCAATATATTACTTGCTGGTTCAGCAAACTCTAGAAAAGAAATTTATAATTATACAGAAAGACTCTTATCGCTAACTAATTTCCCTGAAATAATTATACCAACACACTGGGATGACTTTAGAGTGACTTATGAGGCCTCTCAGGAAAAAGCAATTGAATCTAAAGCAGCACCATTTATAGAAGATGTAAAAAGAATATTACCAAGTGCTAAGGTTATCTTACCAAAACATTTAGCACCTATGGTATTCGAGTCTAAATAATTCTACTTATTAGCTGCTCCTGGTGTAGGAGATGTGAACCTTGCCCAGTTATCTGAACCATCTGGAGATCTACCCATAGAAATATCTGTTTCTTGAGTATCAAAACTCAACGAATCAATAAAAGTGGTACTATCAGAAAGCAGATATATACCTTCACCATCAGCAGAAAGTTTTTCACCTACATGATGAGCCCCTTGCTCTTCATCTTTATCAAACCATAATATAAGATAACCATTAGCTGGGACTGTAGTTTGTGAACTATTTGAATTTGGGATAAGATAGAGATCATCATTTAGATCATCAGCAATGAACATACCACCCACATCTATTGGATCTGAACTGGAATTATATAATTCTACCCAATCATCAAATTCACCTTCTTCATCTGTACAACAAGTATCATTACTCGCTAAAAATTCATTAATAAATAAACCCCCAGAGTCAGACTCATTATCTTCGCAGCTGATAAATAATAAAATAGAAGATATAAATAGAAAATAGTATTTATTTATTTTTGGCATTCTTTATCTATATCAATTAATTAAAATATTATTTTTTATTTCTCGCAAATTCCAACTGATCTATTAACTCATACAATTTGCTTTCCCATTGCTGAACTGTTAATTGATCCCAAGTATTTTTATCTTGAGCTTCTTTAACCACTGGTCTGATTTGCTCTGACCAAGCAGTGAGTAAAGCATTAACATTACTTGCGGCAAAAGGCCCTTGGATAAACTTATTTTTTAATTCTTTATAAAGCTCTTTATCTCTTGCCCATCCGCCAGTCAACTTATCACAAGCAGCAGACCATTGATACATACCAAATTCTCCATAAGGAAAAGGGTTGCAATTATTAGATATCTTACCCCACTCATCAGCAATAGGTGTGACAGGGTTAGCATTTTTAATAATATTTTCAAAAGCATTATCTAAATCCCATGGTATTAAGTTAACTTTCTTATTATTTGGCTCTTCGTACCAATAAAAATTATGACTAGCACAGCCATCTTCCGAACAATACCAATGCAGAAAACCATCATCATGGCGTATTGCTCTATCAACAACTACCAAGGAAAGAACTTTATTAATATCCATATATTCTGAAATGATATTTGGTATATCTGATTCTTTACCATTATATAATTTATCTGCAAATCCACTTATAATATCGGTAGATGGATTATCATCTTCATTCGTCTTTAATGCACTAATTAATGATGGAGAATCCATGGGTTCTCCATTCATATTAAGTGGCCATACTTCTTTATAAAGGTTACCATCTTTATCATCAAAATGATAATCAGTAAAGGCACCATCGATTTGTTCAGTGAGAGCATATAATCCTATAAATTCTCCATTGATAACTAACCTTGCATGAACAGACCTCGGAGCTTCAACGCCCATTGATCTAAATAACCAATAGCCTAACCGTTCATGCATTAGTGAAGGGTCAAGGTTTTGAGCATGAAATTGTAATTTTTTAAGACCATAAAATCTTTCGTCTCTGCCCTTCCAGTTAATTTTAACTTTAGTAGAGAGCTTGGTACATATTTTTTTACCTGATGGTTCAAACCAATTCTTTCCATCTACACAGCCAACCCATGCTCCCACACTACCTTTATATCTTATACCAATAGGACTTATTGTATCACCTTCAAAAACCAACATTCCCTCCACATATTGCTCTGCAGTCGGGTCACTATCGATCTTTTCAAGATCTTTTTCAGAGAGTTTTAATTCAAAGGTACGTAACTCATTTTGATCAAAAATAAAATCTGAGTTTGAATTTAAATATTGTTCACTTCCATCAGGTTTAATAATTGGGGCTTTAAACTCTTCATCAATTTTATCTTTTTCTTCATTTAGACATCCATTAAAAAAAAGAATAGATAAAAGTCCAATGCCATAAATCAATAAATTTTTAACTATTTTTCTCATTTTATAACATTTTATTTTTGTTTTAAATAGTCGTCTGAGCCATCGATCCAATCTGCTCTAGGTGGAGAAAATGTATCAACCTCAACAACATCACCTATCATAAGTGCTTCGTGTGGAAGATTACCTGGTATTATTATAGATTCACCTGGATGAACATCTATTTCTTGCTCTTTATTTTTTCCTAACCAAAAACGAATGATTCCTGAAATGACTTGCGTGACCTGTTCATTCTCATGTTCGTGTTGTGGAACAATACATCCATCACTTAACTCTAATTTCGATATCATTATTTTATCTCCCCAGATCATTTTCCTTTTGATCATAGGGTTTACTTGTTCTTCTTCAACATCATCCCAACATATTTTTTCTAGCATCTACTTAATCCTCAACTAAAATTAGTTCATTAGATAATTTAATAAAAAAAAAGCCTCCAATAAGGAGGCTTTTTATATAATAAATTAATTCTAATTTAACTTAAAATGTCCAACCAAGTGATAATCCAGCCCACGGAGTGCTAAATCCTCCAAGGGACAAATAATATCCTTTAACATTAAATAAGAATCCACCTGTACCTCTTTGATAACGATATCCTCCACCAAAAAAAGTCATATTTGCTTTTGCTTCTAATTCTTCATCTGAACCAATATCAAAAGTTCCACTAATCATTGTCATTCCACCACCAAATTCAAGTTTATGATTACCTGAACCTAAAAGATATGCAGCACCCAATGGTATGAAACTAATTGATTCACCGGTTTCTTCATCTTCTCCTGAAGTGTAACCTACACGTGCTAAAATATTATCAGTCAGCATACGTTCATAGTTTATTGTCGACGCAAAACCAGCACCAAGAAGTTCAGCATAAACGTTGTTTTTTTGAGCATAACCAATAGCTGAAAAAGTTATTGCGGAGATTCCTATTAAAGTTAGTTTTTTTAACATTCCGAGACCTTTCTTTAGTTAAATAAATATAGGCAAAATATTAGATTCAAACAATATTGAATAAAATATAAGCTAGAAAAGCCTTTTGATGTTTATATATATAAAAAAGCCTCCAAAAGGAGGCTTTTTTATACCGATATCAATAAAATTGAATCGGAAATCAGATACTATCAAATTTTAGTATCGAGGGCGTCTTGGCCTATCTTCTCGAGGTTTGGATTCGTTTACTTTAATAGCACGTCCATCCAACTCTTTACCATTTAATCCTTCAATGGCTTTTTCAGCTGCACCTTGATCTGACATTTCAACAAAGCCAAATCCTTTAGAACGACCTGTTTCACGGTCAGTGATAATTTTAGCACTATCTACTGTACCATACTCTGCAAATGCAGCGCTTAGGTCTTCTTCAGTTAACTGCCAAGAGATATTCCCTACATATATATTCATTCATTCATCCTTCACAGGTGACTAACACCTGAACTTAGTTAATTAAACAACTTCGGCTAATTGTGAGATAAAGAGTTATAATTCAAGAAATTATTACAAATAAAACAGAATTAAACAAAGTATACGTTGCGAATATAATAAATAATCCATAAAAATGGATATCTTTCTTAAAAACAAAAAAGCCCCCAAAATGGAGGCTTTTTTAATTAGTTTTAACTTAAAAAGTTAATTATTCCCCAGCAACAGATGATTTACGATAAGGAGTAACAAGCTTCTTAATTTCACCTAAAGCTTTACGTGCACGACTGCCTGCAGCTTTATTGCCACCTGCATTTTTTGCATGCTCTTCTTCAAATGTTGCGTAAAGAGCTTGAATCTGTTCATATAGTGAGTTTGTTTTTGACATTATTTTTCTTTCTTTATTATGTTATTTATCAAAACTAATTCAAAAATAAGAGGCGAAAATACAATTTTTAATGTTAAAAGATATAGTTAAATAATAAAAAGTTAATGATCAGATTTATTTATTTCAGAATTAACAATTTCATTTAATAAAGTTCGTTGATCAGAAGTGATATAATCTAGAGTCTTATACTTTTGAAGTTCGTAGTAAGTATTATTACCCGCAACTCCAATAGAACCTAAAGACATCATATTGACTTCACCATTTTTTTGAATATAATCTTCATTTATAATAATATGTGATAATTCTCCAATGATCATTATTACACCATTCTCTTTGATATCAAAATGTCTAATATAATCCACTCCAATTGAAGCATGAGACTCTTCAACAAAAGGGGCACGAAAATTGTTGATAAACTTTTCTCTTAAACCACATTCAGTAAATTCAGATTCCTCTGCTGTAAATTTGAAAGCCGTACTATGTGAACGGGATAGAATCTCTTTATTTACATGGTTGATCGTAAAACTATTCTCTGAAATTATATTATTTAAAGTTTGTTTTGGAGGTTTTGTCATTGGACGTGTAAAAAGGCCAATCAATGCAGGGTTACTACCCAGGTGAACAGTTGAACTGAAAATTGCAAGATTAGTTAGATTCTTTGAATTAATGGTCCCGACAAGAGATGCTTGCTTAATCCCTACTATTGAGTTGAAGAGGTTCGACCTATACCTAATATCAAGTTCATCAAAACTATTTTTAGATAAATACAATCTTGTTCCCTTAATTATTAAACATTGCTAAACTCATATCTAATGAATCTTTATATGTCATTTTATTAAAAAATAATGATTTTTTTGGCTTAACGATAAATGAATGAAGAGATTTCTTCTCAAATCCAAAATCATCTTTGCCCTGTAAATTTTTGCCTTGATAGCTCATTTCATTTACTATTTTGGTGACAGGCTTTGCTAAAATTGTTGAGGTAGTAATATCTAACTCACGACTCTTAAATGAATCCATATTAGAATTTATTTTATATTGCTTAAATAAACCGAATTCATATTCAAATGTAATTAAGAAAAGATCACTGCTCCAGCCAAATTCTGCATAATTATGATTACTTACATTGATTTTGTTTACCTTAGATCGATGAAAACTATACCCTTCGCCATAGTAATCATCATTCTCAAATCCAGTAATAATCAATTGACTATCTTTATCTATTTTTAATCCTCTGGTCTTATAATCTTTTCCAAAATCGGAGTAATCAAGACCAATATCTCCATCAATTAAAACTTCAGATAATGTTTTTCTTTTCTTTTCCTTTGCTTGCATTATTTCTTCGAAATAGATTTCTGAAAGCTGTTCAGCTCTAATTGTTACGATTGTTCCTCTTAATTCTGCAATTAACATCTTATAAAAAATGAAAAAGTATTAATTAGCTAGAAAGGTATATTCAATTCGAATTGAATCATCTATCTTTATAAACATAAAAGTTGGCCTTGATACATTGAAGTCAGATAAATTGATTATAAAACTTCCTTCAACCTTAAATCCATCAGAAGTATTGATAGCTGCTGTCGTTGATAAGCTTTTTGTTATGCCATGGAATGATAAATCACCTATTATTTGAACTGAATCTTTAACAATTGAAATCTCTGTTGATTTAAACTTTACATTTGGGTAGTCAATTGCATCTGTATAGAATAACATATTTGAATCTCTTCCTGAAACTTTACTATCAAAAGATTTTAGTGGTACTTCTAATGAGACGCTTCCATTTTTTTTTATTTGATCGTAAGTAACAGTACTTGTTGCTTTATCTGATATACCTATCCAGCTATGTAGAAAATGATTACCGTAATACTTTATTTCTGATGAAGTAATATCAATTTTTTGTGAAAAACTAACTGATATAAGTAGTATAAATACTATTCTATTCATCAATAGGGTAAAATGGTTAACAATGCAGAAATACTCATACTTGCAAATGTAATAGTCGCAACATTTTTATGCATTGCTAGAGCTTTATCATAGTCATTAGAATTAGAAATATTTTTACCCAGGAAAGGAACGGCCATCATACCAGCAAAATGAATATAGGATAGCCAACGATGTATTTTCATTGAACTTACTCGTTTTTCGTATTTTTGAGCTGGGGGGGCAAAATAACTTAAAGAAGCCGATGTCATATAGAAGCTCCATGTTAAAGTGCTAAATTTTCTATGTCTGGAAAGTTTTGAATAATCACCTTCTGCAATATTATAGCCTAATGAAGACTGATAAGCCAACATACCCAGACTAAGTAAAGCTAGCTTTTGATGGTTTTGAAGCATTTTAACACGAAGCTTGAGCTCATCTTTTCTTGTTTTTGGGCCAAAATTAATCTGCCTAAAAAACCCATTCTCACCCCAAAGTAGTTTGGTATGTAATGGCATTTGTTCAATATTTTGGATCTCTAGATCTGATTGAGATTTTGCAAAACAAATAAAAATAAATATATAAGTGATGTACTTCACTATCTTAATCCATTGGTATCATATTTTGATACAAAATCCCATATTATTCGATTTGTATTTAAACCTTCATATTCAATATCTAGCCACCAATGCTCGCCACCTATTACCTTATAATGATCGATCGAAATATTATTTACACCATTTTTATATGAATGATATTCAACTGTTTGTCCATTTGAATTAAATGAAATTATATCAGGAACCTTATTAGTAATATTCTGATCTATCCAATAATCATGTATATCATCGATGGAATAGTAATAGTTGTTTATTCCACCATATGGCCTATCCTGATCAGCTGTACCATGTATACTCATTATGGCTACTGGATCAGGTTTTGAATTTTCTGCAGTATGTTTGTAGAGAAGTCCTCCCATTGAAACAATGGCTGCAATTTTATTACTCATGGCACAAGCTAGCGTATATGACATTCCAGCTCCATTGGAAAAACCTGTAGCATATACCCTGCTCGTATCAACATTATAGTTAGATGCAATTTGATCAATCAATGTATTTATGAATCCAATATCATCAGTATTGTTTTTACTCTCTGTATCAGATGGCAATGATACATTCCAAAGACCGTAGAGACCTTCAGGATAAACTAAAATAAAGTTTTCTGTATCTGCTAATGATCGCATATCTGAAATGTATAACTGCCCAGATGCATCCATACCACCACCATGGAAATTTAACAATATTGGTAACTTTGAGTTTCCATCATAAGATTCTGGAATGTATAAAATATATTCTCTTTCAATATCATTTATGAATATTTTTTCAGTATTTGCAGAATCCTCATTCTCAGAACAAGACAGTGCGCATAATAGCATAATAATTGTAAAAATTCTAATCATGATTTGTTATTATTTTAGGTTTGGATATTCATTGATGAATTCTTGATACTCTTCATTTCCAAAAGACATATTTCTGATGCGCTCAATTACACTTTTTGTCTGACTAATAACATTATCTTCTGATGAAATATTGAAACTTGACCTATCCATAGATACCAGTATACTCCGATCGCTACCAATAAAAATATTAGTATAAAAATAATATCTTATAATAAAACCGCAACTTTTATTGGTTCCTGGATAAGTGGTCTCAAAATAAGTACTATCTAAAATTGTTGTGTAGAAATCTCGCGTGTTATTAGTGAAACTTATATCTGATCTCTCACGCAGTGCTGGAAGTATTAGTTCTTCATCATTTGTATTATCAAGTACTTTATCTTCACACGCAGCTAAAATGAGATTTAGAAAAAATACAATTATTAGATATGGCTTAGTTGTTTTGAAAATTTTATTCATTTTTATTATAATTACTATACAAAAACTTAATATCAAATTTTATTAATTAAAAGTTGTTATTCAAGCGTTTTGAGCGTTATATTTATCTATGAATAATTTTAAATTAGTTTCTTATTTAATAGCCTTCTTTAGTGGTATTATTTTAATATTTTTAATTGATTTTGATCAACCATCAAAATCAGTATCAACACAGAAGTCAACTAATATAACATCACAAATCAATACATCTGAACCAGTTCCAACTATTCCAGCTAATTGGACATCCATCAGACCCAGTTCTTCGATGAGGGATAAAGAATACGTAATAAAAAATTCAATTGGTGAATTTAATCTAATTGTTTTTAAGAATATTGGTGGATCAACCGAACAAAACATTACTCGATGGATCAATCAATTTAGTGGTGATGAGAACCCATTGCTTCCATTTCAAAAAAGAGAAATTGAGCAAAGTGGTAAGAATTTTATTTTTATTCAAAATTCAGGTTATTTTAATGGTGGAATGGGCCAAACCGAAGCATTTGACAATGCGGGGTTAATAGCTTTTATAGTTGAAGATAGATCAGATATATACTACTATAAGGCTGTTGCAAGTGTAGAAACATTATTAGAGTCAAAAGAACAAATAATTACTACTATTTTAAGCACTAACCTTTAGTTCCACTTCCTTTAAAAAATGTATAACTAAAAGTGATGGATATATTGAAGGTGTTAGATCTTCAATTTTAAAATAGATATCGATATTGAACGCCCATACTTCTTCCGGTCTCTGGCATAATCGATTTTATTTTAGATAAATGATTATAATAGGTTTCATCAAATAAGTTATTTAATTGGAACACTATTCGATGTGATCCGCTATTGCTGCCAAAAGAATAACTTCCAAATATATCAACTAACGAATA
>CEVW01065379.1_pt1 | contig 32206 bp, 19 predicted proteins | sample 427061 | NCBI WGS metagenome assembly CEVW01 (sample SAMEA2623774, study PRJEB7988) | marine metagenome | biome: marine biome (ENVO:00000447); feature: surface water layer (ENVO:00002042); material: "saline water (ENVO:00002010), including plankton (ENVO:xxxxxxxx)" | depth 5 m
GGGAAATACGTATAGATTTGATGTTAGTAATCCAATATTTAAAGATTTTCCAATGCAATTTAGTTTAGTAAATGAAGGAGTAAATGTTGGAGGGGAAGAATATAGGAGAAATATAACATTGGTTGGAAATAGTCAAGGAGAATCGGGTTCATATATAGAATTTACACCAGATGAAAAATCACCAAAAACTTTATATGTATATCTACTTTCGTCGGTATTGGGGACTTCGATAGATATAAGTATAATTACTAATAATCAACAAACGCGGGATTTTAATTCCTCGTTTTATCCATATAATGATAGATTTGTTGATATATCTGCCGATGAAGTATATACATTAGACGACAATCCCTTAAAATATAATGTATTTCCAGATTCAAATTATGATTTTTTTGATACACCTTTACAAGATAGAGGAGATTGGGCATATAAAGATGCTAGTGGGGGTAATGCTAGTTTATTAATAGAAAATAGAGCACAAGCAGATATAAAAGTAAATGAACCAACATGGATAGGATATGAAGAGTATACACCAGATGACGTACAAATATTGAGACCATACTTAACCGATTTAAAATCATATCCATTGTACGTTCATATGTTAAATGTTCCTCAAGGAAACGGTTGGTTTACAAACTGGAAATCACGAGAGGAATTTCCTGCAACAACTGAAAAAATAATAGATATATCAGACAATGAATATTATATCCGTTGGAGCTTTGAATATCATATATATAGATACGATAAATCAAATAGGTATGACCCAAGAAATGTTAGTTATCTAGATATATCATATAATAATGGAATAAGTCCATATACATATTTTGATTTTACAGAATATGGTAAAATATACAAACCAAAACCAATAATAATGACATATCGTAGAATAGAATATCAAAACGCACCAAAAACATATTATAAAAATTTAAGATTATCAGTAAATGTAAATGAAATTGAAGATTTGTCAAAAAATATAGTATACAATACTGATTTAGGTTGTCAAATATCATTTCAATTTTATGTAATAAAACCAAAAGGTCGTTCAGATAGAGATCAAAATGATCCATTGATAGACATATCAACAAACGCATTTACAAGTTATGATTTATCATTTAATGTTGCTCCGGTGGGTTCGCAAATGTTGCCGCCAATGTTATATGTAGATATTCCAGATACAGGTATAAGAGAAACTACTTTATTACCAGGTAGGTATATAGGAATATGGAGCTATACAGTTCAACATAGTTTTATAAATCCAAAAGCAAGAGCATATCCTTTAGTTCCAGGAGTAGATTATTTTGCTGAACCAACTTATTTTGATATAGGATATAATGAATTTTTATATGATAATGTTGAACCAATTTTTAAAGTTCCAAATAATTTAACTAGAATGACACTAGAAATATCAAATAATGATATAACAGGATTAATTAATATGTGGAATACATATTATAAAGGACTGTTGTCGGATGATACATTATTAACTTTTAATTTTCTTTTATGGTCTCCTAATTATGAACATACTCAATTATTATCAGGTATAAAAAGATGGGAATTACCCAAAGATTTTGTAGGAGAAGAAGATTTAAGAATACAACAAACACCAGTAGAATATATCGATACTACAGAAATTATACCAATGCAGAGAGTATGGTTAGGAAATGATAATAGTGATTCATCGGGAGCAATATATGATTGGGGGTTTGGCGGTGAGCCAGGTATTCAATATAGGAAAGTTACATTACACGATATATCTCTTAATAAAGTTTATAATTATAAGTATTATCCAATAGATATATCAAGTGGAGATCCAACAGTAAAATCAGCAGCATTTGATATATCACAAGTAATACAATTTGATTCACAAGATATATGTGCGAATGATTTTATGATAGAGTTCTTTATACCGGGAACAGCAGTGACGATAAATCATGTTGTTACCGCTGCTGGTGGAAAATATTATATAGATGGAAATGAAAATCCAATTTTAAACTTTATTACAGGAAATACATATACGTTTGATGTTAGTTCATTTACAACAACACATCCATTTAAGTTCGGAACAGCAAGTGATGGCGATGAATGGACTACAGGAATTACAACAAGTGCGGATGGAAATATAATAACATTTAAAGTTCCACAGACAATACCAATGACAATATATTATTACTGTGATATTCATGATAATATGGGTAATAGTATTTCAATATCACAATCAATTGATTTGAGTAGTAATCAAGCATTTTGGGGCTTTAGTAATAGTGCAACACTAGCAACAGAAACAACAGATCTAGAGGCGTATAGAGATAACTTTCATATAGGTATAAATGGAAATGGAGCGGATACAAAATGGATGGATGATATAGGAGCGGATACATTTAAACAAGAAGGATTTATATACAAACCTCCTTATGATCCTACATTAAGAACGAACGAACAGCATTATGTTAGATATAGATTACAAGAAGAACAAGATAATACATTAAGATATCATTTCACATATACACCTACAAGAGGAGTATTAAACACTATACCACAAACGGGTCAAATGGATGTAATTATTTATTTAAATGGTGAAAAAATATTTGATTTACCTGAATGGGGGATAACATTAGACCAAATTACAACAATAGGACAAGCATATGATATATCAGATAATCCAATAGTTCAAAGACCAATAACAGCAAGATTTCTTTTTCCAGATATATCAAACACACAAACAAAAATAAATGATTTATCAAATACAACAGTAGTATTACAAACATTTGTTCCACAGGATTTTGATGAAGAAGATACAGAACCAGCTTTTTATGAAAGTCAAAATTATGTATCAAATGGTTTATATGTTCCTTATATATCTAGATGGGAATATACAATATATGACCCTTCAAATGATGTAATATTAGAAAGTTCTATTATTCAATCTGTGTATGCAAATGAAGTTCAGCGTGTAGCAGATTGGCGAATAGGATTTAATGCTGACGGTAGTTCATATATAGCAAAAGATGAAGATTTTCCATTCGAACATTTTTATAGATATGCAAGACTATATTCCATACCGACGGAATTTATTCCACCAAAACCTTTTTATCCAACGCAATATTTGGATGTTTCATATAATCGCGTTAAGAAAGAAATGATTGTTACTTTTCCTTATGATAAAATAGTATATCCATTATTAGTAAATTTAGAACGTTATTGGGTTCAAAATGACTTTGAAACAACAGTAACCTATTACATATATGCTTGGTTTCCAAATTCAACAAAATTACCTAGTAATTATAGTCAAGTAGAAGATATAAAAGATTATCACTTATGGGAAGATGACGTATATGATATATCATATTCAGTAGTATCATCCAATCCATACTATGAAGTAAATATATTACCATCAATACCATATAATGTTTACACAATAACAAAGGAACAACTAATATTTGGTAAATGGGTATTAGCATGGAACTATAGAGTTGTAAATTCTGCTTATAGTGCTTTGGATAGACAAAGACCAGATTATATTGATTTTGATGTAAGTGCTGTAGAAATAGATATACCACCAATATTATATGATCCATTGGAACCATTAATAGAACATTTAAATACAGGAGTATATGATGGAGATGAAAAAATAAAATTATCAATAAGAGGGCGGGAATTAATAGATTTATCTAAAAATATATACGAACAATTAGCAGGATTACAAGATGTATCAAGTATTGATATATGTTATTATTTATGGTCGCCAAATAATGAAAAAAGACATAATGATATTTCTGGATGGACTATACCAGAAAATTTTTATGGAATGACAGATCAAAGAATATATGGAGCACCTGTTTTATATGAAATAAAAGAAAATTTTGATAAAGGTCTATATAATGTTTATTTTAAGGATGCTAGTAATGGAGAATATGGATATCAAATAAAAGGAGCTTTAAAGAAAAAAATATCAATCGATATAAGTGGAGGAGATTTTATGGATGCTTCTAGTGTAATTTTTAATAAAGATGAAATATGGGATTCACCGTCTTATTTTGATTTAATGGAATTAGATATATCGGGACATATTCCTTTTTCAGACCAATTAAACAACGTTCCATATTTAGCAAGATGGTCTTATGAAATAGTTCGTAATGGTGTTCCTAGTTATTATTCAGATATATCAGATAATATATATAATAGAAATCCATATTGGAATATAACAACGGACCCTTCAGGAAATGAAATGATTGAAGATTATGATAAAATAACAAAATATAGATACGGGACATTATTTACACAATCTCCATATGTACCACCACCAGTTGTAATATTAGATAATGAAGGATTATGTAATTGTCCTGAAAATGAATCGTCTATTACAAAATCACAAGAATTACAGAATTATAAAGAAAGAGTATCAACTATGATGAAAAATTTTAGATACGCAAAAAGATTAAGACCTAAACCAGCTTCATTAGATCCAAGAGCAACCGACCCTAGTAAAAATTACAGATATCCAAATACGTGTGATTAATATTTTATTTTATAATTATAATATAATATTATGGCCACCACTATGATAGGTTCATATTCAAATTCATCAGGTATAGGTGTAGAAACAAGGTGTTTAAATTTTAATATGCATTGGGATGGTTTTCCATTAACATCAAAATTTTATTTTAAATTAGTACAGTGGAAAGATGAATTAATACCAAAAGCTTATATAAAAAAAGAAATATTTACTGGTGCTATGGCACCAGAATGGTTTAATGACCGCAAGATAGTAAATTTCAAATTTGGATTTATACAAACAAGTTATATAAAAGAATTTCTTGGAGAATTAATGGACGATGATCCAAGAGAACCGGGGTATTCTTGTTTTAATGTTGTAATGTTTAAAGTAAGAGAAGGTTCAGGAACATTTTATTACCCATTGAAAGCTAGTAAATTTGGGGGAACAACAGTAGGATTGCAAGACGACCAGAGAATGGGTTTAGATGAAAATTCTTTTAATCAAGAAACAGGTTTAATCCATTATACAGAATTTCCAGGTAATTTAGTATGGGAATTTTATTTTGGATATTTAAATTTAACAGATATATGGAGCCCAAATGAAAATGATAATCCATTAATTAAAATTAGAAATCCGTTATATATGTCTACATATGATTTTAAATGTGCTACAATAAGAAGTGAAATAACAGATGTAACTTTTACACCATTGTTTACACCAAAAGCAAAAATAACTATATATACAGAAGCACAACCATCATGGTTACAAATATTATCAGACCCACTAGTAATACCAAAAGGAGATAGAGGAACATGGAATTTTAATGTCAAGGCAATTGAACCAAAAGAAAATGGATTAATACCAATATTAATGGCTTCAGATGATCCGTTTTACAGAACATATAACGAGCGTGTGAAAATAATTGCTGGCAGAACATTCTATATTGTGAATGTAAGAACATCTATAGACGGTGATATATATGTTTTGTCTTTTAATATTGTTGATTTTAAAGTAGTAAATAGATTTGGATTAGAATTAGCAACAATTGAATTAGGGGGTTCTACTGAATTTTTTATAAAAATTTTACCAGAGGGAAGAATTGATATGCTTCCAGCTGATGTAACAATATATTTTGAGTTTGCAAACCAATATCCTCATTTAATTGATATGCCCGATGTAATAGCTTATCCTGCAAGAGATTTAATTGGTAATAGAACAGAACCAAGTTTTATTTCAGAATCATATGGTTTGACAGGTGATGTAGATGAATTTGAAGTAAAAATATCTACAGTATCTGATAATTTTTTTTATAATGAAATTGAAAATATACCACCTATTCAAGTTAATATTGCTAATATTTACATTAATACAAATAAAGTATTGATAGATATATTTGATTATCAAAATCCAAATTTCAGTGATACTGTTCAAATTTTACCAAGAAGATTAAGTGATATTACAGAAGTATTATCACTAGAAGCAAATATAGTAGCGAGTACAGCAACATTTGTTACGTTTAATTATACTTCTATATTTTCAAATAATGAATTTATAATAAGTGAATCTGCTTCTGGTGCTACAGAATTAACGCAGTTTAATTATCAAAATCCTATTATTTCAAAACAAGGTGATGTAATATATATAGATACAAGTGATCCTAGTAATTTCGGTCAAAAAATTACTTTTTATGATGGAAATACTAATTATTCGAATGAATTAAAAGATGAAAATGGTGAAATATTAGCACAATACAGTAGAACATATCCACAAGGTACTGAAAATTCATATGTATCAATAAGATTGCCTCTTGATAAAACAATTATATATTATAGAAATCAACCAATAAATCCAAAACAAGCATATTGGCAATATGGATTTGGAGAAATTCAATTATCTACATTAGAATATAAATCAATAGGTGATATTACATTTACTAATATTGACGGAACAATGGCTGGAGGAATAATGTCATTAGTAAGTAATGATCATCAGGGTCAGGTAGATATAAAAATGTCTATCGCTGATAATGATTTATTTGCGGAAACAAATGTAGGAACAATTACAGCAAGAACAATTAAAGTTACTCCACCTATAGGTTTATCATTTACAATAGCCAACGATAACGAGGTAAATCTTAATTGGAGTGTTGAACAAATAGGAAAAACATTATATGATTTTGCTGATCCAACATTAACAAGATATGCAACAAAAGTTACTTTTGAAATACTGCGATTAACATTTATAACAGGAGAACCAGAATATCGTGTAATAGGAACATCTGATAGAGCTGAATATACAGATACTACTGCTATAAGATATACAAATTATAGATATAAGATACGAGCGGTTATTGAATGGGAAGGTGTTATAGTTAGGTCTAATATGAGTGAATTCTTATTTGTATTTGTTTGTCAAAATAATGCATTCCCATATGGTAGATGGACCAATGGCACTAACAATCCAAAACTATATAAACCATTAAATGAAACTTGTAATGCTATAGGACAAGTAACAAATTTTCCATTAGCTGGTCCATTATTTCCAAATGCTGCACAGATGACACAAAAAGAAATTTATACTATGTTGGCAAGAAACCAAAGTAGACCTACACGATAAAATATATATTTTAATATAAAATTTATATTTTATACTGATGGGGAGAGAAAAACAGCGTATTTTTTCGAATTAAAAAAGTTTTAATTAATTAAACTTCAAGTATTTCAAGGTCTTCAACTTTCCAATATTCTGAACTACCGTTTGGTAAAGGTCTTCTTATAATAAAAGGCATCTTTTTTTGTTTAAATTCTTCTTGTGCTATTGTAATACCATCTATCATAGAATCAGGAATATCTATTAAAGGATTTGAACCAGAATTAATTTGTTTTGCTCTTAAACCAATGATTTTTGCCTGTTCGTATCTTGTTAATATAGGCAATGTTTTATGTAATGGATCAATAATAATTCCATTTTTATCCCTTACAACAGTAGATAAAGTTATCATTTCTTCATATGATATTTGTTTCATTTCAGGATGAAAATCCATCAGTTTATTATTTTTTATATCTAAATCAAATTTTTTAAAATCTTCATCTTCATCTTCACTAGATTCATCATAATCTTCATTAGTTTCTGGTTCTTTAAAAGACATTTCTTCTACTTTTTCTTCTTCTTCAGGAATAACAACATCTTCTTCATTAACATTGGGTTTGTCTTCGCTAAAATCACTCATATTTAAAATTATAATATATTATATTTTTAAATCAATTTATTTCTGTTTAATTTTCCAAGCGTGGTCGCATACGCAACATAAATATATAAATTTCATATTAGTGTCATCATATCTGATATAAACTATCTCACATTCTTTTTTTGCCTTTTTAGGTTTATCTCCGTCTTTACTTTCAATTCCCCCTTCATCTTGAATGTTAGAAGGACATTCTTTATTAGGACATTCTATATTTGTAATTCTTGGTAATGTAGGGTCTAATTTTGTATATTGATTTATAATATTATCTACAGATGATGTATCTTTTTTCATATCTGTTTTTGATACACATAAATTATCCAATTGATTTACAAGATCTTCATTTTTATGTCCGCATTTTCTACAACTATAAATTAATTCTTCTGTCTCTTCTTGAATTTGAATGTAATACATATTTCCGCATTTGATACAAAAGTGCATGATTATTATATATATATACTCATTTATTATTTAAATTCAATTTATCGTTAATTAACAGCTTTATACTTTTTTCAAGTTCTACATACTCTATCTCACTACGCATATTATATATACTACATTTAATCCATTCTTTTTCTGGATTATCTTTTACTAGTTGTTCCAGGTCACTTAAAATTAATTTATTATTTTCTTTTACATATTCCATTATATATTTATAGAAAATTTCGTTATAACCTTCTGCTGGAAGAACACCATTTTTAATTACATCATGGAAAGCAACTTTATAATTACCCCATCTTAAAATTTGATGATATGTCTTAAAAGATGGATGTCTTTTTGATACACCCGGTTCATTTAAAATTGGTTCATTATTAAAAACGTGAGCAACGATAGTTAATAATACAGATGAAATATTTTGACAAGAAGTCCAACCTTCACCTTTCCAAGTATTTATAATAGACAAGCAAACTTTTCCATTTCTATATAAATTGGGATTAAATCTAATATTTTCACCATTGGTTAAATATGTAACTACAGGTGGAACATATGGATATTCATTTGGAAATTTGAATTCAAAGAAATAAAATCCGTGCCTGTATAAAGTATCGTTTGGACCAATAATCATAGCATATCCTTTTCTACAATTATTAGTATCATGAACGTAATAAATACCATGATTGGTAAGGGGATTTTTAATAATTTTTCTTACATCTCTCAAGAGCCTTTTTAAATTATTTGATAAATTAGAAGATGATACGACCGATGTCATTATATATAATATTTTAGAAATATGTCTATAAATACTTTTTATATAAATATTTCTAACGTAAAATAATGCGTGAAACTAAAAATATGGATATTTTGATATTTTAAAAAATATAAAAATTGATTTAAAATAATGTTCGAGTAATATACGTAATAATGTCAATGAACGATGAAAATAAAAAGAAAAGTACAAAAGCTAAGAAGAAAGCGGAGTTTGGAACTCTTCAAGAATTTTTATCTACTAGAAAATCGACAAAATTTCCAGGTGAAAAAATAACACATACTAGAATAGGCAATAAGAATTTGAATGTGTTTGGCGGTGCATATGTAATAAACGATAAAAAAAGTCTTGATACATTTTATAAATTATACTATGATAAAGTTATAAAAAAAGGATTACCAGAATATTTAACTGAAATACAAGATAGAGATAATGGTGGTCCAATCTTAATAGATTTAGATTTTAGATATAATGGTGTTGTTGAAAGATGTCACGTGCAAGCTCATATAGATGATATAATAGATTGTTATTGTGATAAATTAAAAGATTTGATTAAAATTACCGATGATACGAGGGCTTTTAATATTTATGTATTTGAGAAAGATGAAATAAATATATTACCTACTCAAGGAAAAACAGCTGATGGTAAAGAATATACAGCAAAAGATGGTATTCATATGATATTTGGTTTAAGAATGAGACACGATATGCAGAAAATGTTAAGGGCAATGGTATTAGAAAGCATAGATGATGTATTGAGCGATTTGAGAGACAAGGACGATGATGAAAATCTATTAGTAAATAATTATGAAGATATACTTGATGAAAGTATATCCACGGGCGAAACTGGATGGCAAGTGTATGGTTCTAAAAAACCGGGAGGTAAGCCTTATAAATTAACGTATTTATATAAATGTGAATATAATGATGGGAATAATGTGTTTGATTGGAAAAGTGCTGAGGAAGATCAATTAAAAAAATTTAAAGAAAAAAAGAAAATACTTCAGATGTTTTCAGTAAGAAATTGTAGTCATTGGTCTAATACACAAATTAGCGAAGCAATGATGGAAGAATGGAAAAAAATAGAAGAAGAAGCAGCACAACAATTAAATAATATAGCAAATCAAACAAATTATATGTCTTTGGAAGAAGAAGATACAAAATTTGAGTTATATATGGCAACAAATCAATTAGATAATATAAAAAGTATTGAAGATTTAAATTTGGCAATAAAAGCATTTATAATGGATTCAGGAAATCAACAAATAATAAACGCTCATAAGTATACAATGTTGTTAGGAGAAGATTATTATAAACCATATGACAAATGGTTAAAGGTAGGAATGGCATTACAACATACAAGTAATATTTCAATATTGTCTTGGATTGCGTTTTCTTCAAAATCTGATAATTTTGATTGGGATGATTGTGGAACTGATATACCAAATAGATGGGATCACTTTAAAAAAAATAAAAAGAAATCATTAACATTAGGTTCGATTAAATATTGGGCTAAGTCTGAAAATCCAGAAGAATACGAAAAGATATGGAAAGAAACGATTGATAAATATATTCACGATACGCTATTTGGAAAAGGCACAGAATATGATTTGGCAAGATTGGCTCATTTAATGTATAAAGATAGATTTGCTTGTGTAAATTTGAAAAAGAATGGAGAATGGTGGGAATTTGGAAAGAGAGGTAAGTATACAAAACACGTATGGTGTGAAAATGAATCGGGAACTTCTTTAAGGAGAGAAATATCAAAGACAATGTCACAACTATATATTAAAAAAGAAAAGGAAGTGTTTGCACAATTAAGAGTATTGCTACAGGCAACAACAGAAGGAACACAACATCCAAATCAAACCCAAAATAATGTAGATACGCAAAAAATAGAAGAGCTTACACAAAACACCACGATATATAATGAAATTGCTATTAAATGTAGAAGGACAACACATAAACAAAATATAATGAAGGAGTGTAAAGATGAATTTAGAGACGAGTATTTATTAGAAAAGTTAGATTCAGATCCATATAAATTAGGATGTAATAACGGGATTTATGATTTTAAGGGGGAACCATATGACGTTCAAGAATTTAAAAATAATAAATATACAACAGTTACGAAATATAAAGGAGTTTTTAGACCGGGTTGTCCTGAAGATTATATATCATTATCGACAAAATTAGATTATATAAAAATAGATTATGATAATGAAGAACACATTAAAATTGTAAATGAAATCAATACATTTATGGAACAACTATTTGTAAATGAACCTTTAAGGCAATATATGTGGGAGCATTTGGCTACAGCTGTAATAGGAACAAATAGCAATCAAACATTTAATATTTACAATGGAAACGGTTCAAATGGAAAGTCTGTATTGGTTACATTTATGAAAAAAGTAATGGGAGATTATGCTGATATATCAGTTCCAATCACATTGATAATGGGAAATAGAACAAACATAGGTGTAGCATCACCAGAAATAGCTAATTTAAAAGGTATTCGTTATGCTTGTATGCAAGAATCGACAAAAGGTGATAAAATTAATGATGGGGTAATGAAGCAATTGACAGGTAAAGATCCATTAACAGGAAGAAAATTGTTTCATGACCCAATAACATTTCAACCGCAATTTTCATTGGTTTGCTGTTTAAATGAGATGCCAATAATTACATCTAATGATGGAGGAACTTGGAGAAGAATAAGAAAAGTAGATTTTGAATCTAAATTTATTGATACAGTAGGAGGAAAGAAAATATCGGAAGTAAAAGCAGATAAACAATTTCCAATGGATAAATATCTAGAAGAAAGGTTTGATACTTGGGCTCCATTTATGTTAAGTATGTTAATAGAAATAGCACAAGAAAAAATGGGATTGGTTACTGATTGTGAAAAAGTTACATCGGCGAGTGAAAATTATCGTCAACGTGAAGATTATTTGGCTAGATTTATGAAAGATAAGATAGACAGAACTGGAAATAGTCAAGATAAGGTTTTGAAAACAGCAGTAAAGACAGAATTTCAACAATGGTGGAGAATTAATCAGGGACCAAACGCAAGAGTTCCACCTATGACAGAATTAATAGGATATTTGGATAGAGAATATGAGAGAGAACATAACCAAAATGCCGGAAGACATTATAAAGGTTGGAAAATAATATACGATGGATTTGACGATGAGGAATATGACGAGGAAGCATAATAAATAAATTATAACATTTTTTAATTATAATTTATTCAATCTTTTTTAGTGAAGATAAAGCTAGATTATTGAAATAAGATAAGAAAGAAAATACGAAAAGTATTAAAGCACCAATACCAAGGTAAAAATAATCAATAGCAACGTGCTGCATTTTAGAAAATACAAAACCAATTAAAGGATTTATCAAAAATATAGGAAAAGCAATTAAAGTTATTATAAAAGCATATGTTTTTATATTTCTCCATCCACCCATAAAAATAAACATTATAATGAAAGCAGCAAAAATAATCCAATAAAATACTTTTAAATATTCATTGATAATTCGTTGATATTCACTAGTATCATTATAATAATTAGTAAGTCTAATATCTATATTTGACTTATTTACAGCTTTTTCTAAGTCAGTGTATAAAGTTTTATTTTTTTCTTTATAAATAACATTCATATCTTTTAATTGTGGAACATAAGCATACTGTGATGTATAATAATCAATTAAACTTTCAAGGTCTTCATAATAATCATTAAAAATAGTATCCCATCCGTCTGTAATAACTGCGGCTTCCTCTGCATGCCTTTTTTTTAAAATATTATTGAGTTGAGGCATCTTATCATGAAGCCTATGATAATTTCTTTCGGCTTTATAAAAACGAGCTGGAGCTCCAGTTTTATTTGCCGTGGCCGCATCGTATTCTTCTTTTGCTAAAATTTTTCTATCGCGGTGTAAATCTCGTTCACTCATAGTTGTATAATGTTAAGATTTTAATTCAAATAACTAAATCTAGATGAACTTCCGTCATGAGCTGCTAAACTACCCATTACAGCAAAGTTTTCTGATGCTTGATTAGCAGCCGCGTTTTTAGCAGCAGCTACAGTTGAACTGTATGCTGAAGAAGCATTAGCACAGGTAAGCATTCCCAAAAGTCCTTTTTCTTCGCCAACAGCACCTTGTTGTGGAATAACAACTTTGTTAAATCTGCCACCATATTCTTGGTCTAATCTTTGGTAGTTTCTATCATTTCTTCGCATGTTGTAGTAAATTCTACCAGCAACAGTAATTATAGTTCCAGCAATAACAAGAGCGATTAAAGCAACACCAACAATTCTAGGGAACCAAGGTTGTCTCATTAAAAACGAGATAATTAAAACAATAAAAATACCATAAACAATATTTTTCATAATACCTCTCAATTCATTGTATCTTTCATATTCATATTGACCAATTTCTACCATTTTCATTTTATTAGCTCTTTCTGCTCTTAAAACTTCTAATTGTTCTTCGGTATTTTTTAATTCATCTTCCATGGTTTTACCTACGGCAATTTGGTCTGCCAAGTCTTCACGACTTTTTGTTACATTTATTTGGGTTGATGTATACATACCTCTTAATTTTCCAAATAAGTTTTGTCTTATAGTTACTAACTCCTGAATTCTTCTACGAATTCTTTCTTCCTGTTCATTAGCATCAGGAGAAGATTTATTAATTCCTTGTAAATTAGCAAACATGTATCTTTCAAGTTCTTGTAATTCTTTGATTTGTTTAATCGTATTTTCATGCTTTTCTGCTAATTTTGCTGGACGTGTGTTTCTATTATAATTGTCTTGAGCACCTTGAACTGACATTTATATATTAACTAATGATAAAAAATTAATATATATTTAAATAGGTCTTCTAAAATTAATAATTGTTGTTACTACTAAAACAATTGCTAAAATACTCATAAAATAAAAACTCATTTCTTCGGATTGTTTTTTTAATAAAACAGATTTTCTTTGTGCTTCAATTGTCGGATCTTGTCCTCCTTCATATTTACCACCAAGTTCTTGCAGCATAGCATATTTTTCTTCAAAACTTTTTAAATCGTCTGCAAGTTGGGTCTCTGAATCAGTTGTTGATGTTTTTATTTTTTTATCAACATTTTCTAAATGGTCGATTGTATTATATAGTTTTTGTGCTGAATTTGTGATTTTTTGGTTTTTAGCTTGTATCATATTATATTTTTTGTAAAATTGAGATGTTCGACCTGTTTCAATTTTACTGGCTCCATGACATGCTTGTCTATAAGCATAATCCGCACCAGAACCTTTTTCTAACCCAAATGCTTTATATATATCATCGCATCTTTTTACTTCATTACCATTAATTTCAGCAGAAGGTCTTCCACCAGTACCACCACCACATTCACAACAACCGTCCTTAATAGTTTTTCCTTGTCTATCTGAATAATTACTAGCACTTACATAATTATCTTGTCCTACAGTTACATTTCCGCCTGAACATTTACCTGGTGTGATATTACCACATTTTTTATTAAGTTGATTTTTCATACCGGTATAAGTATCTTTACATTCAGCTATGAAGGGACCTTTAATTTGACAACCAGCGGCACAAGATAATCGTTTATTGGCATAATCATTTACATTTTGATTATATCTTTCTAAACAATGTGCTTTACAGGTAGCAACCTGTCCTTCTAGTTCTCTATGTTCTACTAAAAAATTTTTATATGAATTAGCATAATCTGAGACTAAACGATTATATTTACTTTCTAAACTATTAATCCATTTTTTTTCTCTTTTATCGAGTTTTTTGAATCTGGTTGTATCAAAACCTTCTCTTCCAGCCTCTATTACATTCATTAAATTTTCCCTAATGTTTAATAATGAATTTCCTTGTCCAATTGCTTTTGCTTTTCTACCTTTTTCATTATTAGAATAAAATGCTTCTAGTATATTTTCGAAACCCATGTTATTTAATATATATAGATAAAATAGATTAAAAAATTAAGCAGATCTAATTTGTCTTATTGCCATTGCCCCAATTGTCAAACCTGCTAAAGTCCAGGCAATATATTTTAAATGGATAGAATTCACCATTTTATGTTGTTGTTTATATTGTGTTTTTGCTGTTTCAATAGTTTGTCTTGCTTCATTAATTTCATCGCGTCTTTCTTTTACTTTTTTTAATACCTTAAGTAAATCTTTTTTTTCTTTACCTTTTTCATCTCTTACTAAGAATTCTTTATGTTCACTATTTTCAATTAATGTTTTCATTTGACCTGCTACTTCAATTAATTTGTCATTTAATGCCTGTGCTTGTCTTCCTTTTTCTGTATCTAAATCCAATAAAACACATTGGTCACTATCACCCCAAGTTTTACCAACAGGAATAGCATTAAATTTTTGATTAGACATTTGACTATAGCGTTTTGGACACGTATTATGTCTACTTGCATAATCATTATAAACATGTTTTAAACCTTCAGAATCAACCCAAGCAACTTCTCCATTAGCACTTTTAGCATTATATCCACCTGTTTTACACATTTCACCTTGACCCATATTAGCACCTCTTGTCAATTTTTGTAACTCATTTTGTGTAATTCTACCCGAAGAATCCGGACAAGAAGTTCTATCTCTTCCTTGCCAAGAACCAGCATCGAACTGTCTAGCAATACCCATACCAGTAATATAATACCTGTTTCCATCAGGACCCAAACGAATACTATTTCTTACATTCGAAGAACCTGCTCCTTGTTTCGCAACAATTTCCTCTAAATATGCTTTATATACACTTTTGTATTGATTTAAATAATTATTAAAAGAAGTTTCTAATTTTTGCATATCTCGTCTTTCTCTTGCCATAACTTTTTCAATAGCATTTCCTTCACCAATACTTGCTAATTTTGCTTCAGGCATTCCATTATTTGGTTTTAAAAATACTTTCCATCCTTTTGCATATTTAACAGTTGGAATTTTACCACCGTTTTTTGGTAAAGCACCATCGCGATAAGACCTATATATCGCTTTTTTTGTTGATGCCTCATATTCAAATCCCCAAAAATCAGCCTTATTTTTAATAAATTGTTTCACATCTGCTAAAGATTTATACACTACTTTATCTTGTTCTCCTTTGTTTGAACCACCAAAAGCTATCACTTGTTCGTCTAATTGGACGTATCCATCGAAACCTTCTTGAAAACCTTCTCTAAAGGATGAACCGAATATATTTCTCATGTCTATTGAATTTTCAACCTCTCTTTCTTTTTTTTTGTGTTTGCTTTTTGCATCCATAAAATGAATTCCTTGATCTAAATGTTTATTTGACATTCTTATATAAATTAACAATAGAAAACTTTTAATTTATATAATGCTTAATTTACTGATTATATTGTTTATACATAAAACTTATCATCATTATCATTGCTGTTGTATAATATAAACTTTCAAGTATAACTTTTGAATTTTTATTATATTCTATTACCTTCATCGGTTTTGCTGATTTTATTATTCTAGATTTATATTCTAATTGTTTGTCTTTATCTAAATATTTTTTTCTTTCATCATCAATATCACCTCCTTCTTTAACAATTATATCTTTAAATTCTGCTGTTTTTCCCTGTATAGAAACTTTCATTGCGTGTAAATCCATCTTTAAATCATCCCAATTGGATCTACTTCTTTTATTCCTATTTCTACCATCTACATTTCTTTTATAGTCGTCATAACTACCTAAAAACTCATTTTTGACTAAATTATATCTTGTTTTCATTCCTTTTAATTTATCAACAAAAAATTCTGGTGGTCTTGTACCTGTACTAAAAGTATGTTCGCTCATATATAATTAATTAGCATTTTAAATTAATTACATAATCTATAATACATTGTTTCAATTGCGGTTGGTGATTTTCTAATTATCTCACATAATTGATTTGGTCTTAATCCAATTGCTTCAGCAACCGGATCAAATCTTGATATTTCAGGAAATTCACTGTTATTTTTTATATTATATTTTTTTTTAATTACTTGGTGTTCTTCGGGTGATAGAATTCTATGTTTTGGAACCAAATCATGATCTAAAATATTATACAAATAATTATTTAAATTATATATTGTAAAGTATAATCCATCAACATTCCAAATGGTATTCATTAATTTCAATAATGTATCGTTTGGTTTATCTTTTACAATTATTATAAAATCATCTTTTTTATCCAAAATTTCTTCTATATGATAAATGTCATCAATATATTCATAAATTTGGTTTATTCTTATTTTACCCTGCAGATGATATTTTATAAGAAGTTTTTTTGGTCTTTCTTCTTTTACACCGTCATCTTCAATTATAATTTTATCTGTTTTATGTTCTATAAGCATATCCAATTGTTTATCTGAATACATATTTTGAACTTCTCCAAAACTTCTATTATTATAATCACTAACATCATAACCTCTTTTTTCAATTAAATCTAGAATGATACCTCTAGATTTAAAGATATTCTTCATTGTTGTGCTATTTTGATTTTTCGCCATACTAAATTAAATATATATATTTATTTTATTTTTAAATCAATTTATTCAATAAAAGCAATTTTTTTATCACCACTATTCTCAGCCATATCATCTATATCTGCTTTTAAATCTTCTACTGTTGAAAGTAATTTTAAATCAGAGGAATCGTGTTCCTGATGGTGTATTATAATAGGAGGTTTTTCTTCTTCTTCTTCACTATCACTATCACTATCACTAGTCTCTCCGCCTTGTTGTGGACCTTCTTGTGGTGGACCTTGTGGTGGTGGACCGAATGGACTAAATTCTGGAGAGGTTGGACGAAATTCTTGTGGTGGACCTGTTGGACTATATTCTGGAGAGCCTGGACGAAATTCAGGTGAGATTTGCGGATTGACTATCACTTTAATACTCTTATTATCTTCAGTATCTATAAGTTCAACGCTACCGTCATCCAATCTTATCATAACAACATCATCATCTATATTTTGTATAACTCCTACACCCTTTTCATCATTATCGTCTGTAAAACTAACACTTTGTCCTATCTCTAATTTATCAGTTTGTTCGGTTAAAAATTGTTCTTCCATTAATTCATCATCATCGTCTTTTTGTCCTGGGCTCCAAGTAGGTGCTGATGATGGCATTTGTCCAATAACATTACCAAACATATCAGTTGCAGGTATTCCCATACCCATTGCTCCCATTGTTCCCATTGTTCCCATTGTTCCATCATCCCATTCACCCTCATTAGTAAACGCACCATAAGAATAATCCATTGGTTGGTTCCAAGACATTTGTGTAACATCTTGTAATCCATAGTTTTCAAATGGATTCATTTCTTGTTTTTCTGCCTCTTTCTCCCTGAATAACATATCATTTGCTTGTGATGATTTTATTTTTATTTCATCTGCTATATTTTTTAATGTTTTATCGCCAAATTTGAGTTCTATTTCTCTTCCATTTTCTGAACTTACTAATTGATCTACATTAGCATCTGTTATTATTCTAGTTTGTATATTCATTCCTTGTAATTCTTGCATCAATAATTTAAAAGCATATGGAATATTTACAATACTAAAAGTTCTACCGTGTTTATTTATATTTATAAGGTTCATATCATTATTTACATTATTTTTAAATTTTAATGGACCATCGGCGAAAGGAGAAAGAAAAATATTTTTATTTTCATTATAAGCAGCTATACATCCAGTTTGATTACAAATAGCAACTTTATATTCATCTCCTCTTACCATCATTGATTGTTTCATAAAACCAGACATACCGTGAGCTAATATAACGTCGCGGTCCATCTCACCAATACGTAATCCACCATCATTTGCTCTTCCACCAACTGTTTGTCTTGTAAGAACTGTTCTAGGTCCTCTAGCTCTGTAATTTATTTTATCTTTTGGCATATGTTTTAATCTTTCATAATAAGTTGGTCCAATATAAATATCAGTTTCTAATTGCTCACCTGTCATACCATTATATAATACATCATGTCCGTATTTTTCATATCCAAATTTTATTAAATTATCACCGTAAATTTCATGTTTTGGTCCTTTATTTATAAAAGCAGTACAATCACCAAAACCTCCATATAAAGCAGCATTTTTAGATGTTAAAGTTTCAACAAGATGACCGATAGTCATGCGTGAAGGCATAGCATGAGGGTTTACAATAATATCAGGTTTTAAGCCTTCAGCAGTAGTAGGCATATCAATTTCATCTAAAACTAGACCAACTGTTCCTTTTTGTCCTGCCCTACTACAAAATTTATCACCAGTTGTTGGAGTTCTTTGAGAACGAATTCTAATCTTTGCTATTCTTTTTCCTTCAAGACCACTAGTAATAAATGCTTTATCAACAATGCCTGTAGAACCTTTTTTGGTTGTAACAGATGAATCGATATATTGATTGAACTCGTTTGGGTCATCCATTGCTCTACCAATTAATATTGTTTTATCATCAATAACCGAACCTTCTTTTATTAATCCAGTTGTTTTATCTAATTTTGAATAATCATATCCGGGTTTCTTTCTAATTACATTGTGTCTTTCAACATCTAAAAATTTTGTTTTAATTTCAACACCTTCGATATTTTCAATTTCTTCAAATGATTCATACATTTCATATTTTGTAGTTGAAAACATACCGCGATCAAGAGAGCCTTTATTTAATATAACCGCATCCTCTTGGTTAAATCCAGTATAACACATTATAGCAACTATAGCATTTTCACCATATGGATGTAAATTCTTTGTTGCATATTTCCAATATCTACTTTTAGTTAAAGGAGATTGTCCGTAATTTAAAAACATTGCTGACTTATCCATTCTATTTCTATAATTAGTATGAAATACTGAAACTGCTTGTTTTCCTTGAGAACAAGAGAAAGCATTTCTAGGTAATGGATTATGTTCTGGAAAAATAATCATATTAGCCATTATCCCAAGAAATAACGATGGGTGTATTTCTTCATGCGTGACACGATTTTTAATATAACTACTAATATTTGAATCTTTGGAATGAGCTAACACTGTTCCTTCACCTTCTAATCCATCGATATATTCAACAACTGATGAATTTATAATTAATTCCATATGCCAATCATCATAATTTTCTTCACCTTCTTCATTTAAAGATTGTACCAATGGATTAATTTTTAAATTATATTTTTCATAATCTTCTCCAAAACCATTTACTATTTGTTTCCAAGTAATTGTATTATTTATATATTTTTGTAATATGTCATTTCTAGTATAACTTAAATCACCTTCATGCATATAAAATAAGGGACGGCACGGTCTTCCAGCATCACAATATATTTGTATTTCATTATGTTTAAAATCAAAATGAATACAAGTGTATTTATCAATAATATTATTTCTTTTATAAATTTTTAAAAATTTAACCATTCTAATAGGATATTCTATAATACCAATCCAAGCACCATTAATAAAAATTTTTGTATACTTTGAAATATATTGGACGCTACATTCTTCTAATAATTTCATACCCATAGAACGTAATAAAGGAATATATAATAAAGGAGATTCACCACTAGTAATATGACAAGACAAAGCAATATGTTTGTGTAATCCACAATTTCCACCTGATGGAACATGAGTAGGACAAATTAAACCGTGGTGAGTGCTATTTAATAATCTAGGAGCGGTTTGTTTAACAGCGTCGCCTATATTTAAATTAGTTTTTCTCATTTGACAAAGAGCACTAAAATAAGAAAGTCTATTTAAATCTTGAACTACGCCAGATTTTTTTGTATGTGCTTCGGAACCCCAATCACCTTTAAAAGCTTTTCTAACTCCAACAGCAACAATTTTATTTTTAAACAAATCGAATGATTTATTTTCAATAATATGTTGAAATTTTAAACCGGTATAAATACCGGAACCTTCGCGTTGTTTCCAAAAATATTCAACATCTAATATTCTATGCATAGCTTTCCATTGTTTAATATAATATTCGCGGAATAATTGATGTAGTAATGTTCCAGTAATTTCTATACGTTTATAACTATATTTATCTCTATTGGTTGGTTTTTCTAATCCAACATATACAAGTAATAAGCGCTTAACAACATACCCAATAAAAAGAGCTTTTGCTTTAAAGTTTAATTCTCCAATATGTGGTAATAAATAGTCCATTAAAATATACATTGCTGTATTTTTAGTCATTTGTTTTGTTAATAATCCAATATATTCGAGGGCGCTTTGTTGTGTAAAAATATGATTTGCGTCATGAACCGAAGGTCTAAATAAATCCATTAAATCTTTGTATTTTTCTAAGTCAAGTAAGCAAGTTTCAATAATATCTTTATCAGAAATAACACCAAGAGCTCTCATTAAAATAAATAAAGGAATAGGTTTTCTAACATTTGGAACAGCAACTACAATTTGTTTATTAGTATATTTACCACTTTCTTGAACCATTCTTACAGAAAATGTTCTTTGTGGTTTTGATGTATCTTCAGAGACAGATCTAATTTCAGCAGCATGTGAATATTTATTATCAGGTTTATTTTTCAAAATATATAAAACATTATTGGCTCTATTATCTTGTGATACAATTGCTTTTTCTTTACCGTCGATAATAAAGTATCCACCAATATCGTTTCTGCATTCTCCCATATTAAAACGAACTTCAGGATGTAAATGTTTTAATACACATCTATCAGACATAATCATGATTGGAAATTTACCCAAATATTTATTTTTTAGTTCAAACTTAATAACTTTTTTCTCAAATTTATTCATTCCTCTTAAACCTTGTTTATCTTCGGGTGTTATGAAAATAGTAAATTCTACTTCAATATCATAATGAATTGTAAATTCATAAGACATATTTCTTAATCTTGCCTCATTGGGATACATATAATGTTCTCTTGTAGTTTCATTATCTTCATCGTATATTATAGGCTTTCCATAGTATATTTTATTTCCATTTCTTCCACCAAAATACATTTCCAAATTATGTTTATAAATACCGGTTTCATCATCTTTATCTTTAAATAAAGTTAAAGGATTATTGTTTTTAAATATTTCTTGTATACCTTCATTAAAAAATTGATTATATGAATCCAAATGGTGTTTTATTAAAAATTCTGGATTATCTTCAAACATTTTATTAATAGTTTTCCATGATATTGCATCTTTTGTTTCGATATTCATTTATATTATATTAATAAGCTTTTTTTTAATAAATATTTCAAATATTAATTAAAAAATTATAATAATTGTCCGACAGGAGGCCAATTTCCGCCACCAACAAATCCTTCATCATCCATACCTTCTTCATCATCCATGCCTTCAGTATCATCATAACCTTCAGCATCATTGGCATCCATACCTTCGTAAAATCCTTCGCGATTTCCAAAACCACTAGTATTATCAACAGCTACACAAGAACCATCAACCATTTCTTGACCTTCAGGGCATTCATTTTCATTTCCTTCTCTAAATCCTTCTCTTACACCAAATCCATCTCCAATAGGAACACATTCGCCGTCGCGCTCTTCTTGTCCTTCAGGACATGTCAATCCCTCTACAAATCCTTCTTTCTTTTTACCTCTTGGAGCACTACTTGGAATAGGTGGTAGATTACCTTCTACTCTTGGATTAGGTTCAAATTCTTCGCCATAATTTTCAGGAACTTCCATACCTTCACGATTGCCAAAACCACCTTTATTGATTTGGACACAATTGCCTTGTGCATCTTTTTCATACCCTTCGTCGCATTCGTTCATCCCTTCTTTTTTTTTACCAGTTAATAAAGCAATAAAAACAAGCCCGATTACTAAAAACATACCTAAAAATGGCAATAAAACCAACGCCCAAGAAACAGTTTTGAAACCTTTTTTACATAACCAATTAAGACCAAAAGTCCAAAACATAATATATAAAGCTTTTACTACAAAAAATGCAGCGTTATGACAAGGACTTTCTACTTCCATGGTGCCGACTTTATATTTTGAACTATCAGTACAATTTTGCATTAACATTCCTAAAAAACTAACAGCTGATAACACAAAATATAACATAGCAGGAGTACATAATTTCTTAAAATCCATCATTTTCTATATATTAACTATAAAGAAAATTTAAAAAAGTAATTTTATTTAACTGTGCCTTTATTTGCGGAAGTAATAACACCCTGGTTATGATGAGATTTTACATCAGGTATTTTATGTCTGTAATGAGGCGGTTTAATCATTTCTTCTTGGTCCATAGGATTTGTAGATTCATATCCTGCTTTTCCATGATAATTTTGATATAATCCACCAGCTATATTGCCTAAACTATAACTACTTCTAAACAAGTCGGATAAACCGAAATCTTGAGCCCACGAACCACCACCAGATGCTTGATAAGGTGTAGGAACATTATAGTTATTATTAGTAGATTCATAAGCACCGCGGGGAGTTGCAGCAGACAAATTATTATAAGGTCTCAATGTAAATTGTTCTCCTAAATTTTTGTTTAATCCACAACCACTACCACCTCTCATTCTTCTTCTTCTTCTTTTTCTAGATCTTCTTCTTTTTCTAGATTTTCTAGATTTTCTAGCACGTGATTTTTTTCCGCGTCTTTTTTTACCACCCAAATGGTTACGCGTTCTTTTTTTACAAGTTCTATGTTTTCTCATTCTTCTTGCTCTAGATCTTAATCCCATATATATAATATTAAAAGATAAAAAGATAAAGTATAAACAATTAACCTAAAATATCCACGTGTGTAAGCATATGTCTTCTACAGCACATTCTTGTCAATCCTAAATCATCCATAACTTTACCTTCAGGTGTTTTTTTAATGTTATTAGAATTAAGATACTTAATTTCAGTTAATTCTTCTTTATTATTTATTTTCATATAAGAAACAGTTTTTTGATAGTAAATATACTTATCAGCTAAAACTTTACCGCATGTAAAACACTTGACAGGAATAATCATTCTATATAATATAATAACAATTATTATATTAATATCAATTTTTCGATAATTCTATTTATTATCAATCTTGTATTTCTTGTTTAAGTAGTAATAGTATTCCCACTTATTTCCTTTTTTATCTTGGTCTAAATCAGCTCCCTCTTTATCACCTTCAACACAAAATTTACCTGCTTTACTCTTAGCCCAAACGCAACAGTCTAAAGTATTACAAGCTTTTTGCCCGGCCTTTCCTATTTTTGCACAAGCCTTTGGTATATTATTTCCGTTACATATATCCTTTGCTACTTTTTTACTACTACTTTTCATAGTTTCAATTACCTTGGTAATTACTTTTGTTTTTTTCTTATCTTTTTTCTTATCATCTGTAACTCTATAATTTAATGCTACTTGAATTACTAAAAACATGAATAAAAACCAAATAACAACGTATATATTTTCCCAATTTTTACCCATAAATTTTGGTAATCTATTAACAGGTATTATTCCTGATAGCAATGCATTTATTAATAATAATAATAATAATGGTAGTAATATTAAAACATAATTTGGTTCTGTCTTTGTCTCTGTCTTTGCCATAATATAATATAAATCTATTATTTTTCTCTCCCAATTTCTATTAATTTATAACCAATAGATGTTTTTATTCTTTCGTGAATAATTTTATTTACAGTAATATAATGATGACATTCTTTACATACATTTGCTAAATTAGCTTTATGATTTTTATGATGTGTTCCTATATATCCATTTTCATCAGCTAATTCTTGTGGATTTAAATGATGCATTTCAACACCTTCTTTCCCACAAAATTCACATTTGCCTCTTATTTTTTTACTACTATAAGCACTTGTTTTAATATTAATATCTCTTTCTTGTATTTCATTTCTAATATTATGAGCGTCTTCTAGAAATTTATCTGAAAAATTAAATTGTTTACATACTTCTAAACCATATGATTTTTTACCCACACCATTCATTAGTTTTCTTTTATAAATTAATGACTTTGTGATGTCGTCATAATTCACTTCAAGATGTTTAATATCTAATGTATCAATTTCTTGTATTTGTTTAACATCTAAAATTGCGTGTAAATGTGTAGCGAATATATGAGAAGATTTCCTTTCATTTAAAAACATTAATCCTGCTGCAAATATTGCAACTGCTGAATCCGTTTCAGTTCCATTACATAATTCATCTCCCAAAACCAAGCTATTTTCGTCCGCATATTCTTCAATATATTGAAATTCAGACATTTCTGTTCCAAAACTACTAAGACATTTGAATAAATTATCATTACTTAATATTCTAGTAAATATAGTATTATAAGGTTTATATGTAAATTCACTTGCTGGAACAAACATACCAGCCTGTGCCATTATAATAGCTATACCAACAGACTTAATGATAGTAGATTTACCTGAAGTATTTACACCAAACAAGCACATACCGCAATTATTTAATCCAATTGAAATATCATTCGTCACATAAACTTCATTTGTTTGGATATGTTCTACAAGAGGATGTCTTAAATTTTTAGCATCAAAAAACGAATTATCTCCCCTATAATTAAAATCAATATGTGGTTTACAATAATTATATTTATTTGAGATGAAAGCTTTATTAAAAATAATATCAGTTGTTTTAACAAAATTTACTATTGTTCTTATATCATCACTTAATTCCAATAATCTATTTCTAACAAACTGTTTAAATTTACAATTCAGTAATTCAGCAATATTATCATACGTTTGTGAATATGCTTTATATAGTAAAGTTAATTCATGACTTACAAATTTCTTGTTTTTATCTCCAGCAGATTGTGTTTTTACATTTAATAAATTTAGATACCCCCAAGGTGGAGGTTTCATATCTTTATAATCTTCATTTTTTTTAGCTTCATCAATATATTTTGTTACTAGACCACATCTTTTTGCTGTTGCTCTTAAAAATACTCCGGTCTTTTCTGTGCGATGTAAATGAACTGAATTATCTACTTTAATAATACTTTCAAAAGTTTCTTTCCAGTGTGTTATATCATTTTTTGTAGTAATCCATTTATCTTCAGCTTTATCTAAATCAACGTAAATGTCCCTATTAAAAAATATATTTTCAGCAGTCATTTTATCCCATTTTTTACAAAGCATAATATTGAAATCTTTTTCAATATCTTTAATAAGTTTGGATAATGAGTTGTGAGGTAATACTTTATTTTTAAAAGTGATATAATCTTGTATTTTTTTATCACTATCAAAAATATCATTTATTTGTTTTATAACAATAAAACTATCATATAATTTTGCTATATCCAGAGGAGTTCCTTGATTTAAAACAAATTTCCGGTATAATCGTTCAATATCTAGAACATTTGAAAGCAAACTTCTTATATTTAAAACATGTTCGTTTTTAGTTAAAAGATGTTCTATTGCGTTATAATCTTTAACAAGAATATTGGAATCATTTGTAGGAGATACAATAGTATTTTTAAACTCTCTTTTCCCCATATTTGTTTTACATTTGTTAATTAGTCGTAGAACACTAGAATAAGGACCATTATTAAATTGAGTATCAAGAATATTTAATTGTCTCAGTCCATGAGTTCTTACGATTAATTTATTATTTAAAGTTTCAACAATAGGGGGTGTTAATTTGTTTATTATATCATTATCATAATTAGATAGTATTTTTAACAATAGACAATATGAAAAAGTAGCATTTTTATTTTCTTCAAATCTATTCGTATCATACCAAAAATCAGGATCATTTGGTTGAAATTGTTCTAGTAAAATTTCTTTTTGAATTTCAAGTTTATTGCATTCATTAATTAAGTTTGTGTATCTATTATCTTGATTACGTGATAATATATTAACTCTATCACAATTTAAATTAGAGAAATTAATAATATCACCAATTCTATTTTCTGGAACATTGTGAATAATCCAAACTTCTTTTGGTATATTAATAGATATAAAACGGTCAAGTTCTTCAAAAATAGATGCGTTATAATCAGAAAGAGGCATCAAACATTTATATTGATATAATTTCGAACAACCAGACATAGTATTTATACTAGAAACACCAATTGTAATTTGAGGACTTTTTTTAACAAAATCATATTTATGATCTATTACAACGCAAACACAATTATTAGTAAGTAATTTATTGTTATTTATAGGAACGAGTGTTCCAGGTGAAATAGTTTTTAAATGTCCGTGTGCTTTTTTCTTTTTATTTTCAGGTGCGGGTCCTATTTCTTCTAATATTTTAACGTGCCATCCTTCTCTAGCTAATTTTCTACAAGTAGAATCTATAGAAACAGTATTATGTCCGCAACAATATACATCTTTTTCACCTAATTTTGCTTTCCACCAAGGTGGAGCACAATCCATAATTCTATAGTATTCAAATATTGGGTCATCTTCTACGTAAAATCCATATATTTCAAAAAATGTTCCACATTGTTGAAGTAACATAATTTTTTCATCTCCACTATATTCTTTAAATAATTTTTCTCTTTCGGCGAAAAAATGAGGAATACCTCTTAATACTTCTTCATTATTGCTTTTTTTCTTTGGCATTAATCTTTATAAATATATTAGACTTTCTTTAATATATTTATTTAATTCTTTAAGCTTTCATAAAGTTATGTAGTAAAGTATCAGGATTTTTGTTATAAATATCACCTGATAAAAATGAATCTTCATAAATATTTCTTAAAATATCATCTGGTGCGGGAGTACCAATTTTTATTAAATTGTGTTTCCTTAAATATCTTTTAATATTTGTCATACTTTTCTTTTCAAGATTTTTCACTTCTTTTTTAATATTTTTTCTAGTTTTTCTGTTTTTTATTAATACGCCAACCATACCATGTTTTTTTCCTAATGTTATTTTTCTTTTTACAGTTTTTAATTTGTGTTTCTTTTTTTTCTTTTTCTTTTTTTTAATATTTTCATTTGTTTCTAGAGGAATAGAAGGAGGTGTAGCTTGCTGAATAATAGGAATAGGAGGGGGTGTTATAATAGGAACGGGTGGTAAAATAGTAGCCTTTGGAACTTTATTTTGAATATTATTATAATTAACCTTTATGTTACTAAAATTTTTTTGTCGTTCATCAAACGTTTCTTTATAAACGGGTGTATCGTTAAAAGCAACAGGAGGTCTACTATCATTTTTTGGTTCGTCTCTATTTTTTAAAGTTTTATTATACTGCCTCAAAGTAGGCAATTTACCGCCTTTTAAGCATCCAAATTTTGGTTGTTTTAAAGAAATATTTTCTTTATTAACAACGCTTGTTTCAACTTTTAGTTGTGGAGAAACTGGTGTTGAATTTATAGTTTCATGATCGCGCCTTTTTTTTAAGGTTTTTGCTTTATTTTTTCTTTTTTCTTTTTTTGCTTTTCTTTTTTTAACAATATCATTTAAGTAATCAATGCTTTTTTCAAGTTCATCGTCAACATTTTCGTCTAAACCAGACATTTGACTATTTTTTTCTTTTTCTTTTTCTTTTCTTTTTTGATGTTCTTTTAGTTTGTTAAGTAAATTTTTTTTTAATCCTTTATTCACACTAGAAGAAAGTATATCATTGTCTCTCCTTTTTTTCTTTTTTTCTTTTCCACCTTTTTTCTTTTTTCCGCTAATTTTAAAAAACTCAGGGTTAATAGAAATTACTTTTTTTGAATTACTCGCCATTAACAATACATACTATTAAAAAAATCAGCTTTATCTCTATTTTTTACTTCATCGTTTTTTAAAAATAACTCAAATCCATTGTTCATATCTTCTAAAGTAATTATTTTTTTTAACTTTTTATCCAAACAGAAAACACGTTTACTATGAGCGATTTTAACTTTTGCTAATAAAGTTTCCATATCACGTCCAAAATAAGTAAAATATTTCATTTTATTTTCAAACCATTTATCTTTTATAGGTTTATTAAAAGACCATTTGATTTCATTAACTTTTTTTTTAAAAATTTGATTTAATTCGCCGTGATTATAATTATCAGTTTTAAATCTCCAAGTAAATCTAGAGTCTAAACCTTTATTATATTCAAAAAAGCAGTTTTTTAATTCCTTTTCATATCCAGCTATAATAACCATCAAATTCTCTTTGTTATCGCTTAAAGCTTCGCATAAAGTATCGATACATTCTTTGGCAAAAGAATCGCGTTTTTCAGAATTACCCAAAGCATAAGCTTCATCAATAAATAATACCCCACCCAAAGAATCTTTAATAACATCTTTAGTTTTTAAGGCAGTTTGTCCCAAATAACCAGCGATTAAATCAGCGCGAGTTACTTTTTTCCATTTTTTCTTTTTTAATACTCCTAAATTGGAGAAGATTTCCCCCAAAATTTTTGATATTTCTGTTTTACCAGTGCCAGGAGGACCATAAATAACAGTATGCATAAAATCATTAGAACCCACATGAAAATACTGTGAAAAATACAGTATTTGATCTACAATTTGTTCTTTTAAAGATTTCATACCAATCATATTGTTCAATTTTGTAATAGGATATCTTATATTATGAATAGCTTCCATATTTATATTGTATTCAAATTGATTAGATAATGGGTATTTATCACATAATTCTATCAAGTCAGAAATACAATTAATATTAACATTAATATTAACGAACGTTTTTTTCATAGGAATAGGTTTTGGTGGTTTAAAATTATTAATAGGTGATTTTAAAAAGAAAGGTGAATTTTCTTTTTTTTCAATACGAGTATATTCGCTGTTAATTTCTTCAATAAGATGTCTAATATTTTTGAAATCAATTGGTTTTCTTTTTCTAAATGAATTGTTATCTAATGTATTAGTTAAATTGTATGGATAATTACGATTGTATTTCGTCATAAATTTATTATTGGAAATACTTTTATATTCTTTTTTATTATGTAGATTTGATTTATCTCCATTACATAGAAGTAGGGGAGTTTTTTTATATTTATTCTTATCAAATAAAAACAAGTTATTAGACAAATCATTTACTTTATTTTTGTTATTGTTGTTATTGTTGTTATTGTTCATAATTTTATATATATATATAAATTGATTTAAAAATATTAATTCAATATTAATTTAATAATGAGTGGAAAAACGAAATCAGAAAGTATCTCTTGGAGAATAATTGAAAGTTATTTTACGGGACAACATTTGAATCGGTTGGTAAGACATCAAGTAGAATCATACAATAATTTTGTAAGCAACCAGATCAATGCAACCATTCAAATGTTTAACCCGGTTTCAATTAAAAGTGAACATAACAAAGACGAAGAAACAGGATTGTATACGTTGGAAATAATAGCTACATTTGAAAATTATCAAATATATAGACCTCAGATTCACGAAAACAATGGAGCCACAAAATTAATGTTCCCTCAAGAAGCAAGATTACGTAATTTTACTTATGCGTCAGCTCAAACCATGGATATAAATTTAAAAATAATAAGAAGAACAGGTGAAAAACTTCAAAAAGTAGAAACATTATATAAAAAATTACCTCATATTCATATTGGAAAATTACCTATTATGTTGCGTTCTCAAATATGTGTATTGACACAGTATTCACATTTAAACGCAAGAATATTGGGTGAATGTTCTGCTGATCCTGGAGGATATTTTATAATAAATGGTTCTGAAAAGACAATTTTACCTCAAGAAAGAGCAAGAGAAAATAAGGTAATGTGTTTTAATATTGTAAAAAATAATAATAAATGGTCTTGGATTGCTGAAATGAAATCAGTTCCATTGCGAAAATGTATATCACCAAAACAAATAAATATAACAATTGCTACAAAAAATAACGGATACGGACATTCTATATTTATTCAAATACCAAGAATTAAACAACCAATACCATTGTTTATATTGTTTAGAGCTTTGGGAATTATATCCGATAAAGAAATATGTAAGCGAATTATTCTTGAAATTGAAAATAAAAGACTACAAAGAATGGTATATAGTTTGAAAGCATCAATCATTGATGCTAACGAATTTGATACACAAGAGAAAGCTGTTGATTATATAACCGAAAACGTTATGTTCACTCCTATTAATATGGATAAAGAACAAGGTTATTTAAAAAAGAAAGAATTTGCTTTGGATGTTTTAAATAATGATTTATTTCCACACTGTGAAACGATGATACAAAAAATTTACTTTCTAGGTTATATGACTAATCAAATATTACAAACAAGTTTTGGGTGGAGAGATCCCGATGACAGAGATTCATATATTAATAAAAGGATTGACTTGGCTGGTGCTCTATTAAATAATCTTTTTAGAAATTATTTCAATAAGTTAGTAAAAGATATGCAGAAACAAACTGTAAGAGAAATAAATCATGGTTCGTGGAAATCACAAAATGACTTTTTGAATATTATTAATCAAACTAATATTTATAAAATTATAAAATCAACTACTATTGAAAATGGTATTAAAAGAGCATTAGCAACAGGAGATTTTGGAATAAAAAATACTAATTCAAATAAAGTAGGTGTAGCGCAAGTATTGAGTAGATTAACATATATTTCAAGTTTAAGTCATTTAAGACGAATAAATACACCAATAGATAAAAGTGGTAAGTTAATTCCACCTAGAAAATTACATAATACACAATGGGGTTTTATATGTCCTGCTGAAAGTCCAGAAGGTCAATCTGTAGGTGTCGTTAAAAATCTATCATATATGGCTCATATAACAGTTACATCTGATGTTAATCCGATATATGATATAATTACTGAATATATCATTCCATTGAAAGATATGACACCAGAAGAAATTTTTGGCAAAGTTAAAGTATTTATAAATGGTAATTGGCTTGGTATAGCAAAAAATCCAAAAAAATGTTTTGATGACTTGAAAGATAAAAAACATAAAGGTATTATTAATTTATACACAAGTATTATATTCAATTACAAAACAAAATCAATATTTATATGTAATGATGCTGGAAGATTAACAAGGCCAGTATTCAGGGTTGTAAAAAATAAAATACTATTTACTAGAAAATTAGTTAATGACATTCTTAATAACAAGTTTAAATGGGATGATTTATTGATTAATCATAAATATAAACATACATTATTAGAATATATTGACCCTGACGAGCAAAATTCATCTTTAATTGCTGTAAAACATTGTCATCTAACAAAAGATAATGTACAAAAACATACTCATTGTGAAATTCATCCTTCTACAATATTTGGTATTTTAGCTAGTTGTATTCCTTTTCCAGAACATAATCAATCTCCTAGAAATACATATCAATGTGCTAT
>CEVW01011143.1_pt1 | contig 31599 bp, 32 predicted proteins | sample 427061 | NCBI WGS metagenome assembly CEVW01 (sample SAMEA2623774, study PRJEB7988) | marine metagenome | biome: marine biome (ENVO:00000447); feature: surface water layer (ENVO:00002042); material: "saline water (ENVO:00002010), including plankton (ENVO:xxxxxxxx)" | depth 5 m
ACTTTCTTCAAAGTAGTTTATCGTCGTCATACTAACTTCTCTATTGAGTCTATACAACAAACCTTTAACGGAACTGCTAACTTAGGTCAGCGTGTAACTTGCCAAATCTCCCGTAATGGTGATTTAGTTCATAAGTTATACTTACAAGCCAATGTGAAATCAGGAAGTAGTGCTACAAATGTTGGACATAAACTTATTGAACAAGTAGAAGTTGAAATTGGTGGTCAAATGATTGATCGTCAATATGGTGAATGGATGTATATCTGGAATGAACTTACTTTACCGGAAGGTAAAAAAGAAGGTTTTAAAAAAATGATTGCTAGTGAGGGTGCTTCTTCTAATGCAGTTACCGTATATGTGCCTCTTGAATTCTGGTTCTGCCGTAATATTGGTTTAGCATTACCATTAATTGCTTTACAATATCACGAAGTTAAAATCAATCTTACATTAGGTTCAGAAACTACACTTGGTTCAGGTGCTACAGTTTCAAATGTAGAACTATGGGCGGACTATATCTTCTTAGATACTGACGAACGTCGTCGTTTTGCTCAATTATCCCACGAATACCTTATTGAACAAGTTCAATTTACTGGTGGTGAATCAATTGCTAGTAGCGCCACCGGTAGTGCTGTAACAACAAAATCCAAACTTTCATTTAATCACCCTGTTAAAGAATTAGTATGGGTTAATAAACATAGCACTGATGATCAGTTCAGTAATTTACCAACTACTGATTTCCAACTTCAACTTAACGGCAATGATCGTTTTGCTAAACGTGATGCCAAATATTTCACACACGTTCAACCTTATCAACACCACGAAAATATTCCTGATGGAAAAAATATTCACGTATATTCTTTTGCATTAAAACCAGAAGAACATCAACCATCTGGAACTCTTAATATGTCTCGTATTGATACAGCAACTGCTATTGTTGGAACTAACGGTGTAGCAGCAGGAACTCTCAATATGTATGCTGTAAATTACAATGTGCTTCGTATTCTTAGTGGAATGGGTGGTCTTGCTTACTCTAACTAAATATATTTATAAATTATTTTTTTTCTGTATTAATAATAAATACAAAATGGGTGGAGGTCTTCTTCAACTTGTAGCTTATGGTGCCCAAGATGTCTATCTTACTGGCAACCCTCAGATCACGTTCTTCAAAGTAGTTTATCGTCGTCATACTAACTTCTCTATTGAATCTATTCAACAAACCTTTAACGGAAATGCTCAAGCAAATAACCGTGTAACTTGTCAAATATCCCGTAATGGTGATTTAGTTCATAAATTATATGTTGAATTTACTCCAAAAGATGAAGATATTGATGATGCTCGTGAATGCATTAAAAAAGTAGAAGTAGAAATTGGTGGTCAATTAATTGATCGTCAATATGGTGATTGGATGAAAATCTGGAATGAACTTACTTTACCTGCAGGAAAAGAAACAGGTTATAATGCAATGATAAAAGCAGAATCTAATTTAACTCCACCTCACATCAAAGCATATGTTCCTCTTGAATTCTGGTTCTGCCGTAATATTGGTCTAGCATTACCACTTATTGCTTTACAATATCACGAAGTTAAAATCAATATTGAATTTAGTGACCAAGAGTTTGGAGATGCCACTTTATGGGCTGATTACATCTTCTTAGATACTGACGAACGTCGTCGTTTTGCTCAATTATCTCACGAATATTTAATAGAACAAGTGCAATTCACTGGAGGTGAAGCAATCAATAGCTCTAATCTCTCTGCTAAATTATCTTTCAACCATCCTGTTAAAGAATTAATATGGCAAGAGAAAGATAAAGCTAAATTAGGAAACACTAAGCTTATGCTTAACGGTAATGATCGTTTTGCTGAACGTGATACTATGTACTTTACTCACGTCCAACCATATCAACATCATACCAATATTCCAGATAGTGGTTGTAATATTAATGTATATTCTTTCGCATTAAAACCGGAAGAACATCAACCATCTGGAACTCTTAATATGTCTCGCATTGATACTGCTCAACTTAAGATATCTGATATTACAGTAGGAACGGGTGAGGTCAAAATCTACGCTCACTCCTACAACGTTCTCCGTATCCTCAGCGGTATGGGTGGTCTTGCATATTCTAACTAAACTTACATCTAAAATTATTTTTATTTATAATATAAATCTAAAATTATTTTCTTAGCTTATATTAAAAATGGGTGGAGGTCTTCTTCAACTTGTAGCTTATGGTGCCCAAGATGTCTATCTTACCGGCAACCCACAGATCACTTTCTTTAAAGTAGTTTATCGTCGTCATACTAACTTCTCTATTGAGTCTATTCAACAAACCTTTAACGGAAACCCTGGAGCTGGAAAACGTGTAACTTGCCAAATATCCCGTAATGGTGATTTAGTTCATAAATTATATGTAGTTTTTGGAGATGGAGACTCAATAAAAGATGCTCGTAATTTACTTAAAAAAGTAGAAGTAGAAATTGGTGGTCAATTAATTGATCGCCAATATGGTGATTGGATGCAAATCTGGAATGAACTTACTTTACCTGTAGGAAAAAAAACAGGATATAATAAAATGGTTGGAACAACGGGTGCAGATGGAAAACGATATGTTCCTCTTGAATTCTGGTTCTGCCGTAATATTGGTTTAGCTCTTCCTTTAATTGCTTTACAATATCACGAAGTTAAAATTAATATTGAATTTGATACCGTTACAGGTGATCCATTTACAGATGCCACCCTATGGGCTGATTACATCTTCTTAGATACTGACGAACGTCGTCGTTTTGCTCAATTATCTCACGAATATTTAATAGAACAAGTGCAATTCACTGGAGAGGAAGCTTTATCAGCTACTAATGGTGGGTCGGTTAAATTATCTTTCAATCACCCCGTTAAAGAACTTATATGGCAAGGTACTAACGGGACAGCAGCTAAGGGATGTGGAAAAGCCAAACTTATGCTTAATGGTAATGATCGTTTTGCTGAACGCGAACAGAAATATTTTACTCACGTTCAACCATATCAACATCATACCAATATTCCTACAGGTGGCACTATCAATGTTTATTCTTTCGCATTAAAACCGGAAGAACATCAACCATCTGGAACTCTTAATATGTCTCGCATTGATACTGCACAACTTAAACTAAGTGGTGGTGATGGTGCAACAGCTGTCAAAATCTACGCTCACTCCTACAACGTCCTCCGTATCCTCAGTGGTATGGGTGGTCTTGCGTATTCTAACTAAATTATTACTTACTTCTTTTTATTTACCATATTAGGATATCCTAATACGGCATTAACACCTAAAAACATTGAAATAATTGAACTAGTTAAAGCAGATTGAAAATAAAAGTTATTAAAGTTCATAAACTTAGACGTTATCCTATTTAAATTTTTAACAAAAGGTGAAATATTACCAGTTATAACTGAATAGCATATCATAAAACTAGATATAAATAAAGCATTTTCAATACCATTAATAAATATTTGTTCAATATTAGATTGCTTGGCAATAAGTATATCTTCATTAACATACCATGGTTTATCAGGTATTACAAAACAAATATTAGGTTTTTTAACAAAAACAGAATTAAACAACATTATTCTAATTTAACTTTATATTTGTTGGTGTTTTTTATATATACTAAATCATCATTTTTTATTTGTGTATCATTTATATATTTACCATCTTCTGTTCTAAGTTTAGTATATTTATCATTGTATAAAGTCCAAGTATCATATTCGTTTTTATATAAAACAAGTGTAGGTTTATTTTCAGTAGATTCTAATTTACCGACAATAAACTTTTTCATCATATCTTTCATTAGGGCAGTTTCATCACCACGATATTTAATCATATAATACACTTGTTTGATATTGTATTTTTTAATAATAAATAAATAAATAGTAATTCCAACAATTGCTAAAATAACTATTGCAAGAAATATAAGAAATATAATACCCCACGACATTTTATTAAATAAATATATTATTTTATATTAAAATGGGAGGTGGATTATTACAATTAGTAGCTTATGGCGCTCAAGATGTTTATCTTACCGGTAATCCGCAAATAACATTCTTCAAAGTAGTTTATCGTCGTCATACTAATTTTTCGTTAGAATCCATACAACAAACCTTTAACGGAAATGCCATTTTAGGAAATCGTGTAACTTGTCAGATCTCCCGTAATGGTGATTTAGTTCATAAATTATATTTACAAATAAAAGCAGTAGCAGGATCAACTCCAATATATCTTCAACCTTTCTATGGTTATAGAATGATAAAACATACAGAACTTGAAATAGGCGGACAACGTATTGATAAACAATATGGTGAATGGATGTATATTTGGAATGAACTTACAATGGAACAAGGTAAAAAAGAAGGATATTATGAAATGGTTGGTGGTAATTCTGTAAATAAATCAGTTGAATTAAAAGAGAAAACAATAGATTTATATATTCCTCTTGAATTTTGGTTTTGTCGTAATGTTGGTTTAGCATTACCGTTAATAGCTCTTCAATACCACGAAGTTAAAGTTAATATAGAGTTTAATTCAATGGAAAATATCAGAGCAAAAAACACAGATGATGAACTTGCTTCATCCGGAAATGTTCAACCTTCACAAGAAGACTTTGAATCATTTAGTGCTACATTATGGGCTGATTACATCTTTTTAGATACAGACGAACGTAAAAGGTTTGCTCAATTATCTCACGAATATCTTATAGAACAATTACAATTTACAGGAACAGAAAGTATAACCGCAAATACAGTAAAAGCATCACGTTTAAGTTTTAATCACCCTTGTAAAGAACTTATATGGGCAGTAAGACCTGAATCAGCTCTAGGTTCTAATATCAACTGGAATAACTTTACAAATGCTGAAGACAATAATACAATTAAAGATAACCTAATAACAACAGCTAAACTTCAATTAAACGGAAATGATCGTTTTGCAGAAAGGGATGGAAAGTATTTTTCGTTAGTTCAACCTTATCAACATCATAATAATATACCAGTTAATCAAGGTATTAATGTATATTCATTTGCATTAAAACCCGAAGAACATCAACCATCAGGAACATTAAATATGTCGCGGATAGATACAGCACAATTACAAGTTAAAAGCAGTAAACCAGGTGAATTATTTGTATATGCCGTAAATTACAATGTTTTACGTATATTAAGTGGAATGGGTGGATTAGCGTATTCTAACTAAAAATATAAAAATAATATTAAAACTTATATAGCAAAATTGAACTCTTGTTCGTTGCCACTACATTCTGTTTCAACAACATTAATCTTATAACATTCTCCATCAAAATCTGAATAAAGATTATTGGAAAAAGGTGTAGGTGTTTTAACTATTTTTTCTTTGGTATTATTTGTAATAACAATGTAAATAATTCCAATAATAAATGCTAAAATAAAAGGTATAAATTGAAATTCAAAACTTGGATTAATCTTCATTTAATTCTTTTAACTCAAAATAATTTTTATAAGTATAAATATTAAATTCTTTTTTTTTAAAAGGATATAATGTTTTAAATAAATTAACTCTTTCAATATAATCTTTGGTATCAGAAGATTGTCTTAAATATTCTTCATATTGATCTTCATATTCTTTACGTTTAGATGATATATTTTTAATATATTTATCACGAAGATCAACTAACATATTTAATTCTTCTTGTTTATTAGTATTGAATGCCATACAATGTTTTTTAAACTCAATAGGGGTAGATGTAAATAGTTTATACATTTTTATTTTCTATATTTATAATTTTCTCGAAAGAACTTTTAAATTGATTATCAATTGATTCAGCTCCATTCATTTTTCCTTCATATGTGTGCAAAGGAACGTATTTAACAACTGTTTTTTGTTTTTTAACACTACTAATCTTATTTTCATAATAACCTTGAACTATAACTAATATACCAATAAATACTAATAATAAAATAACATTTTTCATATTTTCTTATTATAAATAAATATTATTTAATCTACATTAGTCATATCAATAGTTTCAACATTGTTGAAAGGATCTTTAGAAGTTGTAGTATCCTCTTCTACTTCTTCTTCATCATCATTAATATCCATACCAAGCATAACAACATTAAGAACCTTTTTAGAAAAATCAACAGGTTTGATAATTTGATAACCGGAATACAATAAAGCACTATTGATAACAAGATCAAGAAGATCTCTCAATGAATTATATTCTTCAGTATCATTAATATTCTTAATTTTCTTAATAATAGGATGTAAAGGATTAATTTCCAATACTCTTTTATTTAACATAGCATTAGAACTATCAGTTTGTCCTAATGTTTGCGATTTAATAATCTTTTCCATATTAGCCGAGAAACCATTTTCGGGTGAAGATACTATGCAAGGTAATTCAGATACTTTATTAGTAATTTTAACTTCACTAAAGGTGGTATAAAGACGTTTAATATAATCACAAAGTGATTTATATTCTTCTTTCTGTTTTTTAATAAGTTCTTTATCAGCATCAGTTGTATTAGGTAATTCAATATCACCTTTGGTAATACAAGTTAAAGTGCATTCTTTGTATTGCATAAGTCGCTGACACATATATTCATCAACTGGATCAGTCATAAATAAAACATCTAACCCATTTTTCTTAAATCTATCTAAAAATGGAGATGTTTTAAGTATATCCATATTATCACCAGCAATGTAATAAATATGTTTTTGATTTTCATTCATAGATGTAATATAATCGTCAAATGTGATCATCTTATCAGGTGAATTAGCAGAATAAAACATTAAAAGATCAGAAACCCTTTCACGATCACCGCTTTCTTCATAAACCCCAAGTTTAATATTTTTTTGGTAAGTCTTATAGATTTTAAGATAATTATCCATATCATTCATAGCAGATTTTAACATATCAATGCTTTTCTTAACAACTGCTTTTTTAATAACCTTAATAACCTTATTCTCTTGTAATATTTCACGTGATACATTGAGAGGTAAATCGTCAGTATCAACAACACCTGAAATAAAATGAAGCCATTCGGGACATAAAACCGCACTATTATCACTGACAAATACTTTACGAACATATAATTTAATATTATTTTGTTTTACACCTCTTTCAAATACATTATTCTTAATTTTTTTAGGTAAATACAAAATACCTTTATATTCTATTTGTCCTTCACCACTAATATGTTTATAAGTATAAGGTTTTTCATTATCATTTGTTAAGGATTTATAAAAACCATAATAATCTTCTTCTTTTAATTCATTGCTTGATCTAGTCCAAATAGGTTTATGTTCATTTATTAGCTGAAATTCTTTAACAGTTTCAATAATTTTTTTCATTTTCTTAGGTTTTTCTTCAACATCTTCAATAGTAACATCATCTAAATTAGATGAATCAACATTAGAAGTTCCATCAGTAACAGTTACATCTTCTTCTAATGAAGCTTCTTCGTCTTCAACTTCTTTAGTTTCTTCACGTTTAATGAAGACTTTTATAGGATAATTAATATATTGAGAATGTTCTTTAACAATAGATTTTAATTTATTAACATCAGTATATTTATCTAAAGCTTCGTCGGTTAATAAACATTTAATAATAGTTCCTTGTGTAAGGTTATAATCAGGATGAATATGATCTTTAAGGTTGTCTTCAGTAAGTTCTTCAATAACATATTGTCCTCCAGCATCTGAAGTCCATTTAAAATATCCAGAATCTGTTTTTTTAGTAATAATAGAAACTTCTTTAGCTACTAAAAATGCAGAATAAAAACCAACACCAAATTGACCGATTAAGTTGCTATCTTTAACTTTTTCCATAAATGCTTTAGTTCCTGAATTGGCGATTGTTCCTATATTTTTAATAAGTTCTTCTTTATTCATACCAATGCCTGTATCAATAATATTAAGTATTTTATTTTCTTTATCTGGTAAAAGTGTAATGCAATTATCTACTTTATTGTCAGGTTTGTTAGTAATACAAAAATGATTATATTTGTCAATACTATCACTAGCATTTGAAATAAGTTCTCTTAAGAATATATCTTTATTGGAATAAAAATTATTAATAATAAGTTTAAGTAGAGCTGAAATATCAGTATCAAATGAAAAGGTTTCAGTCATCTTTCTTAGTTGTATTTAAATGTTTTAATTAAGTTTTTATATACTTTAGTTAAAATGACAACAAGAAAATTAGTTCCTTTACCTTCTCCAATCACCAAAAGTGTTAGTATCTCCTCTAATAAAAGAGTATATGATATTATAAATGCAGAATATGTTGATTATAATGTATGGTTTAGTCAAGAAAATACAACTAAAGTAGTATTTGAATATAAAGGTAAATTAACTGGTTATGATCTTAGCAAGATCGATCTTTATATTAAATATGTAAAATGTAAAAAGATCAATAATATTTTACTAAAAAAACAAACTTTTAATAGTAGAGTTATATATGTAAATTTACCTTTAATAAATAATCATAAAACTGTTATTGAAAAAAAGAAATTATTACATTTGAAACCAGGTCATTATATAGTAGAAGAAAAAGAAAGAAATCAAGAATTTTTAGATATAAGACATAATATTCAAGGTTCTTCTTTAAATTTAAAACAATTGGAAGAAGATGATATATTCAAAGATGATACTAATAAAAAATATAAAATAGCTTTAGCATTTTATACTGCTTTTTATCAATTTATGAAAACTAATATAAAAAAAATAAACCTAGATATTGTATATAAATCACACAAACCTATTAAAACACTAAAAGACATATTTGGTATTAAACAATCATATTCAACAAATGGAATTAATGTATTTGATGTTTATACATTTTATGAAAAAATAGTTCAAACAATTAAGATTCAAGATTTAATTGATAAAAAATACAATATAATGTATATGTCATATGAAAACGTAGATACTACAATTAAAATTCATAAAATAATTCCAATTTTTGATTTTTTTGATTATGATGAAGATTTTACACATATAAATGAATTATTGGTTTATTTTGAATATGATGGTAATTTTTACTTCTTATATTTACGTTTAACTTTTTATCAGAATACTAAAAAAAATATAGCAATATATCCTTTATTATTTGAACCACTTACTAATTTTTCGTCAATAGACGATGAACAAATAAAACAACATATTAAGATATTTAGTAAAAAACAAATTGATATTTTAGACAATATGTTTTGGTATTATTCTAAAATAAGCAAAGGCACAAATAAAGTGTTGTATAGAGGTATGACAAAAAGATATTTGTTTAATAATATTAGTTTTAGTACAACTATTAATGAATTTATATCTGTATCAAAAAATATAGAAATAGCTAAAGAATTCGCAACAAAAGTTTTATATAAAATTATATTATGTAAAGGAACACCTTATATTGATAATTCAAAAATAGCTATGTTATCAGAAGATGAAATTATATTACCACGAGGTATAGTATTAAAAATTGATGAAAAATATAAAGAAAATATGGAATATAAAACGATAAATGATGTTATAATACCTGTAATTACATTATATGCGAGTTATAACAATGAAAATCTATTAGATAAAAGCTGTGTAAAAAAAACTATTGTAAAAATAAGTAATTCAAATTCATCACAATCAACAAATGTTGTATCAGCAACTAATATTTCAGGAACATACTAATGTAAAACTTAATATATTACTTAAATAAATGAATATTGATTTTTTCAAAAAACCATATTTTTTTGAACAAAACGTTAAAACACCAAAATATGAGTTTTATAAAGTAAATTGGACATCACCTTTTAACGAAAAATATAAAAGATATGTAGAACCAGGACTTACAGCAATTAATAAAAAATACATTAAAATAATGTATAACAAAAAATTATATTTAGTATCTATAAAAACATATAAAAAACTACGTGAAATATCTAACCCTATAAACTTTTATGTTACAAATACTAATGAATATATTTCAAAAAATAATTTAGAAAAAATAAAATCAAAATTTCTTACAACTAGCCAACTAACAACATTATATTTGTATCAATCTCAATTTTATGATGACTATTGGAATAACCCAAATAAATTAAAAAAACGAATACAACTATATAGAAAATCACATTTAAAACCAACTAGCAAATATTACAAACATTTAGAAAATTACGAATTTTTTATAAAAAGCGATTCTCTCAACCAATTATACTATGTTATTATTTTATTTGGCGCAAATACTTATAAAATTAAAATAATATCAAGTGATGATATTATAATTTGCAATTCTTTATATGTAATTAATTGGGCTGATATAACAGGCAATGTTCTTGAAAGCGAACATATAGAACTATATCATCAAACCAAAGATACTAACAAACCAATTTTACCTCCTAATATGACAAAACCTATAGATGAAATACTAAAGAAAAAAGATGTTGTTTTAAGCGAAAATGATATGCATTATCTTGTTCAAAAAGTAATAATTAATCAAAAATATATTTTAAATCAATTTTATTATATTACTGCCGAAATTAGTTATCCAAGATTAAATAAATATAAAAATTTTAGAAAAGTTGATTCAATTGAGGTGTATGAAAATAATTTATGTGTAATACCACAAACTGATTTTATTATTGGAGAACATTATAGAGTATATCAAAATAATTCTATTCAACATATTGTTACTGAGACTGAACTAGCTAAATATATATATAATGTAAATAAAAAAAAACCATCAACAATAACACATTACAAATTTATAAATAATGAAATATTTGAACCTATTCAAGAAATAGTATTTTACAGAGGAATGAATATAACAACAACAAAGTATAACATACTTGAACAAAAAGAATTTGTATCTATGTCAAGGGATAAAAATATAGCATTAGAGTTTATGGATCTATCATCGGGAAAGTTTATTACACATACACCTATATTATATGAAATAACTTTAGAAAAAGGTGTTCCATATATAGATTTTAAAATTTTAGGTGAAAATACACTATATTTTGAAGAAGAATTATTATTATTAACATCTCCTTGTAAATTTGAATATGAAGAACTTATTTTAGAAAGCACAAGTGAATATTATACTTGTAAAGTATCTATATCTATAGATAAAGACTTTCAATATAAATTTAAAAATTTACCAGATATAGAAAGGTTTAAAGAATTTAAACTTATTGATGATAGTGAATCTTCTAGTTCATTTAATATTTCTTCTTCACAATCATCAATAAATTCAAAAATTTCAAAACAAACAACTGATTCAAAATCATTTAAATTATCTTTAGGTGAAAATATAAAAACTACTGTAATGCTAGAAGATGTTATAAATAAACAGCAATATATAGTGTATAAAAGAACAAATATAAAAGATGAATCTGTATATATTGAAATTGATAGCAATTATTATGAAGTTAGTGGTATAATTAAAGATACAAATAAAAAACAAATTAAAAATAAAATAACTTATGAATTTATAACAAGCAATTATAATAATTTTGTTTATCTTAATAAATATTCGCCTATTTTTAAAAAACTTAAATTAGTTAAATTTATGATAAAAGAAACAGAAATGGAAACAAAAAGAGAAACAGCAAGAGAAATAGAAAGAAAAAAAAGAAGAGAAGAAAGAAAAAGAAGAAGAGAAGAAATGGAAACAATAAAAGAAAAAATGGAAACAATAAAAGAAGCAGAAGGAGAAACAAAAAGAGAAACAGCAAGAGAAATAGAAAGAAAAAGAAGAAGAGAAGAAAGAAAAAAAAGAGCAGAAGAAATGGAAACAATAAAAGAAGAAATGGAAACAATAAAAGAAGCAGAAGGAGAAACAAAAAGAGAAGAAAAAGCAAAAGAAAGAAGAAAAAAAAGAGCAGAAGAAAGAGCAAAAGAAAGAGCAAACAGATATCAAATAATAGTAGAATAGATATAGCAACTAATTTCTTGATATGATGGTAATTAAAAAAAAAAATTAATAATTAAATCATCAGTTTATAAAAATAATCAATTTAATTACATTTTTCTAAAAATTTTTTACGATTTAAATAATTACGGGTATCTTCACCACCTCTAACCCATTGTGGAACAATATGATCAACATTTTGTATTTCAGCAACACAATCTAACATAGGTGTAGGATGATAAGTTTGTTTTTCCATTATTTTTTCATTACATTTATCGTAAATATGCGAACTATTAGAACCAGATAAAACATCTAATTCTTTACTAGGATCTCCTACACCTGGACGTAAATTAGGACAAGCTTGAAACATTCTATGAAATAATTGTATATTACATCTATCTCGTGTTTGTTTAGATTTATCATTTCTTAATTGACTTTCGTGGTCAATTAAGCAACTATCAGGATGATTGGCAACATTAGGATGAGGAGCAGGTCTTAAATTAACGTGATCAACATAATAGGTAGGCATTCTTACATTAGGATCTTTACATTCTACAAAATTAGTATTATAATGCATATATTCATCTATATTTTGATTTTTAATATCTTTGGATTCCATCCAACAGGTATCATTATAAATATCGCAATTTTTATTATACATTTATTCTAATTATATATTTATTTTTTTGTAGTATCTTTAGCTCTTAGTTTTTTTATTGCTTTTTGTATTTTACCATACATACGTGTATCTTTTATACCTATTAAACCTAATGCCATTGAAGTATTAGTAGGTATAACAACTGTTCCATTTATAATAAAATCTTGAGCTTCTTTTATATTTGTTGATCCACGTCGCATTTTCATATTTTGAAGTTTTAAAATACTATTATATTCTTTATATAAAAATAGCAATTGATTATAATCAATTATTCTATAAAATGGTTTTTTATTTTGTAAGTATGTTATAACTTTTTGTTTATTGACTGAATTATCTAATGAAAAATGTATGCTATGTTTATAATCTTTAAGAACCTTTGTTTTTGAATCAATTAAAATACATAAACTAATCCAAACTAAAATTCTATATATATGTATATAATCACTATCAAAATCATTTAATTCTTCTAAAAGAATTGCTAAATTTTTAAGTTTTATTATAGGGTTACTAATATCAAATAATTTTGTTAAGTTTTCTCGTATAGTTGTTTCATCGTGTCCTTCTATAATACTTTTAGCACTTCCAGGTGAATTAACACGTCTTCTACTTGAAATAATACCATTATTTTGTTGTTTTAAACTTGATGTTGATAATTCTTTTACATTACTAACATCTAAATTAATTTCATATTTTTTCTCAAGTTCTCGAATAATAGCCATTGAAGCATCGTATATTCTTCTAACTTTTATATCCATTTTATTATTAGCAAATATATTATGAAGTTTGACCAACAAATCTTAAATCATCTCTATCTAAATTAATATTTTTAATACATCTAGAACTATTACCTTGTTTGCAGGATTTTTTATTATCATTAGAATTATATAACCATTGCATAAGGCTATCTCGATCATTGGGTATAGTTTTACCCGCAACAGTATGAAATTGTCTTACAGATAATCCTCTTTCATAAAAATCATTAACATCACGAAAGGTATTGGTATAAAAGTTTTCATTTAAAATCGCATTATCAACTTCGCAAGGTTTGGCATATGTTGTATCTAATACATTAGGATTCATAAAAGGATTATTAACCGAAGGCATAACGCAATTGGATTTAAAGTTTTCAACATTATAAACATATTTATGTTGATAAATTACGAAAGTAATAATAGCAACAATAATAGCTAAAGCTAAATAAGATAAATCAAAATCATTAAGTAAAACTAAAATAATACTTAAGACTACACCACCTAAAAATATAAAGTTTAATTTATCAATAAATGAAAGTTTATCAGGTATTTCTTGAAATAATACAGTTGGATCATTTAGCCAAAAAATACTCATTCTTTATTTTTACTATCTAATTTCTTTTTTAATTTAGATTTTTTGTCCATTTTACGTTGCATTGAACGAGATGAGGGCATATTAGCACCTCCCATCATTCCAGACATCATTTTCATAATGTTTCCAATATCCGGACCATTATTACCCCCTCCACCATTCATACCAGGTAATTTACCAGCCATATTAAGAGCATCTTTTAACAGAGCATCTTGTTTAAGTTCTCCACTTTTTAATTTAGTTGCCATTTTTTGACTAACATCTGAAATTAAATTACCAATTCCGTTATCCGGATCAGATAATGCTCCTAATATATCACCTTCTGTATTTATAGATTTTTTAACCTTTTCTATATCTACATCTTCCATTATTTCTTTTGCTAACTTACCAATACTAGTATCTTCAATATCTTCCATAGTAAATCCAGTTTTATTTTCAATAGCAAGTTCTCCAATACGATTAACAATTTTGCGATATTTTTCAGGAATAAGATCATCTTCAATAGTGCTAGTGCCTTTAAGTTTTTCCATAATATTTTTAATATTATCTTCGGTTAAATCGGTATTTTTAAACAAATGAAATATTAATAAGAATTGATGTAATACTGTAGTTTTTTTAAAAACAACTTTAATATTTTTAATAGGAATATTGTTAAGAATATTAAGACTTTCGTTGTCTTCGAACCATTTATCAAGTTCGTCTTTATTACAATCAACTAAAGGATTACAAATAAAATCAGTAAAAACAGTTGAATAGGCTTCAAGATAATCTTTAGATTTATTATCAAAAGTGCTATAAAATGCGTGTATTTTGTTTAAAATATCTCTTGCAACTGCTTTTTTTTCTTTTAATGGTTTAGCATTTTTTTTAACAGTTTTAATAAATGTCAGGAAATATTGATTAAATACATAAGTTGTCATTTTACTTAATATATTTATTGAATATCTTTATATCTAAACTTTTTTTAATGAAGTGCGGATTCACGCATTTTTTGTATTTCAGCTAAACTAGGTAATTGTTTATGAGATTTTTCAGTATCAGTATTACCAATTGGTTTAATATCAGGTTGTATTACATTTGTTTTTTCATCCAAGTTTTCCCAAATAGTAACTGGTCCAGTTAGATAATTATCATTTTCGTCAATATTTTCATAACTTTGTGAAATATACGAATCAAGACCAGAAGGTTCAGATAAATCTACAGCGGATTGCGTAGTTCCATTACTAGGTTTTAACAAAACACCTTTTCCAGGTAATAGTAAATGATCAAATACTTCTTTACCAAATATAATTTTATTAAAATCGGGTAATAACATTGCGGGAACGTGTGTGATTCTTGCATCAAATATAATTTGATTTGATTTTAAATAATCAACTGATATAAGTTTAACTTGTTTTTGTTTATCTAGTGTTTTTAATGTTTCTATTAACATTGTGCAATGACTACATTGATCGCTATAAAATAATAACATTTTTTAGTAATATTAATAGGAATACAGTTTTATATAAAAATGATTTATTTATATCATTAAAATAAATGTTAAGTAATTTTAGTTGCAATAAAAAATTAAATAGAATATCTATTGAAACTAAGGATATTGATTTATCAATATTAAATGGTATTAGACGTATATTATTAATGGATATTCCAATATTAGGATTTATAGGAAATGGTATTGATACCACTGTAAATATTATAGAAAATAGTACAGTTTTAAATAATGAAATTGTAGCAAATCGTATAGCATTAATACCATTAGATGTAAGTGAAGAATATAATGATAAATATATTTTTGATGAAAATAAATTAGAAATTGAATTAAATGTTAGTTGCGCTGAAAATATAAAAATAATTACTACTCAAGATCTTACTGTTACTATAGATCAACAAAAAGTTGCAAACTTCTTTAAAAAACCATATATTACAATTACAAAATTACGTAAAAACGAATCTTTACACTTAAAAGCGGAAGCAGTTAAAGAAACTGGAAGAAAGAATGCTTCTTTTAATATAGTATCAGGAGCAACAGTATATAATAAACCGAAAGAACCTTTTACAAATACTAAAAGTATTATAGAACAAGAGCGTGATTATATAGAAGGTGAATATGTATTAGAATTTGAAATTATTAATAATACTATATCACATAAATATATGTTATTAAAAGCAATTGATATTTTAATAAATAAATTAGCTATATTAATTGATAAATCTACAATAGAACAATTTGAAAATAATGAAGAAACGTATGATTTCAGTATTCCTGATGAAAATGATACAGTTGGAAATATAATACAATCTTATATATTTGATAATTATGTTATATCTAAGAAACAAACTGTTGAAAATTGTATTTGCACTTATATAGGTTATATAGTAAAGCATCCATTAGATAAAGTTTTAACAATAAGAATGACACTAAAAGATGCTAAAAGTAAAGAAGAATATATAAACTTTTTAAGTTTAGTATGTAATGAAATAATTGAAAATAAATTACAGTTGATAAAAGAACAAATAAAAGAAACTTTTATAAAACAATAGAATAAAATATGGAAGATGAATTACCAACAATTACAATTAAATATATACCAAACTTGGAAAACGCAATAAATATATTTTCAAAAGAAGCTTTATACTATTATTTTAACGAATTTTTTGATAATGAAGCAAAATCAAAAGACATTGTAGATGATTATGTAGATGATTATTTAGTAAATAAACCAAAAGGTTTAGAAAATATATATACATTAATAGATGATATTGAATATGAAGAAAAATTATTTGAAAATTATATGAAAATGTATAAAAATAATTTTCAAAATAAAGAAAATTTATTAAAATCATTATTTAATAATCCATTTACTTTTGAATCAAGTTATATTGATAATTTTATTAATGTTATTCATACAGATAGGCAATTTAAAATAGGCACTACAATACCAGATGATCTTAAAACAACTGAAACTTTACAATTATATAAAACATCATTAAATGAAAGTTTATATTCTAAATTACACCAAATACCTGAAGAAATAAATAGTAATATTCCTTTAACTTTTAAAGATAATGATTTTGATTATGTTAATGATATGATGAGGCGTTATGGTAAAAATATTGAAAATATGACAGACGAAGAATATAATAAAATACCCAAGCTTGCTGATAAAAAAGAAAAAACAATAAAACCTACAGTATTAAATGTAGAAAATATAGTATTTTGGGATGATAATATAAATAAATATATAATTGATAATTTAGAAAATTATAAAGAAGAAGATATAATTAGCATATTAAATTATTTATCTGAAAAGAATCTTAATTTACCAAAAGCAACTGATATATTTAACAATATAACAGATTTGTATAAAAACATAGCAGATAATAGTATAGATATTGAAGATGTATATAAAAATGCGAATGATTATTTAAAAAAAATAGAAATTGAAAGATTAATAGAAAGCTTTATAGCACTAAAAAATAATAAGGATACTGAAATAATAGAAGTAAAAAACATATGTAATACGATAGATAAAGTATTTAAAAATGAATATAAGTTTTCAAAAGAGTTTATAGAAATAATTGATAATGAAGATGAAAATAACATTGATGATAATTATATTGAATTGGGTAATGTATTAAAACCAAATATTGAAATAAAACAAATAGATCAAAATAATAAAAATATATTTTTAAAAGCATTAATAAATGAATTAGGCAAAGATTTAAAAATAGATTTAGATCTTATGATAGAATATATGCAACTTTTTAATGATACTGAAAAAACTGAAAGTGCTTTATTTTATTTATATATAACGATACAAAGTAATTTTTATAATAATAATTATGATGATATAACATTATGCGAACAATGTATTGATATATTTTATGAATTTACAGAACCAATTACAATTATTGATGGTAAAGTAGTTTTTCCAAAATCTAAATCAATATATGGGTATATAATATGTTGTTTTAAAAATATAACAGATAATGAATATTTTACAACAGAGAAAGATATAGAAAAGAAATTATCAAAATTAATTAAAAGCAATCCAAGATGTCGTGATCAATTAGATGAATTAAAAACGTTATATGATAATATAGAAGATACACTAGAAAAAACAGATACTAAATTTTATACAAACTTAGTCAAGCAATTAAGAAAATCGAATGAATCAAATAATGATGTAAAATATATAAATTTTGTTAATGCTTTAAAATATATTGTTCCAAAAAAACTTAAAAAAGTTAATCCTTTTATAGCAGGTTGTTGTGCTCAATTATTAAATCAAGATTATGAAGCTTATAAAGATATAACTTCAAACAACGATAAATGGTTTGAGGATATTAAATATTCTCTTATAAATAATACAATTAATTACGAGAATACGTGGGATGCTAAAAATTATTTACCTGAAGAAATAAATCAACAATCAATAGAAAACTTTGATTATGAAGAAGAAGATAATATAGACGATTATAATATAGAAATAGATGATCCTGAAATAAACGAATATTTAAAAGATCAAAATAAATTAAATAAATATGTAGAAGATAGTGTTAATTCTTTTATGGCAAATGTATCAACAAAAACCGAACTATTTTCTTTAAAAAACTATATCCTAGAAAAATGTAAAATTGTGCAGAATTTAAAACATTTATTATTAGCAGGATGTCTAAAAGATTCAACATATTATTACGAACAAATTGCAACATTAGAAAATAGTTGTTGTAATGATAGTAATTTTAAAAAAAGAAGAAGTAATATGTATGTATATTTAGGAGCAAAATATTTAAGAAATTTTAATTCATTAGAAAATAATGAAATATACGAAAAAATTAAAGCATTAGGAACAAAGGTTATTTTAACACGTGAGCAATATAATAAATCTATAAGTAATTATCGTGAGAAATTAAAAGTTGAAGCAATAGATATATTAGAAGGTTTAGATGCTGAATATAAGGAAGTAGCTATTATGTTAAAACAAAATGGTATTATAAACGCATACGAAGATTATGATACTAATAATACTGATACAAATAAAGATCCTACCGTAAATTATCAAGGTGATGACAATAATGATCAAGCATTATATTAGTTTTTCAATAGGTTCAAAAGAAACATAATCATCATTGGTTTCTTTAGGAACAATAGGATGAAGTCCTATTTTATCTTCCCCGACAATACCTTTAATACTAATATCTATAACTCTTTCTCTTGTATGATTTACATAAACTAGGAAATTAATATGTTTTCCGTTTAATTTATAATTACGATATAATATCATATCAATATCAAGTAAATATTCTTGTTTTTCTTCATCTTTTTTATATTTAATTAAAAGATCGTGTACTATTTGTATATCAGGTGTATTTTCTGCAATTTTATTAGTTATAAATTGATAAGCTTTATTGTAAATAGCTGTGATAGTAGAATTAGTTTCAGTTTCCCATTCTGTATTTCTTAAAATAATATATTTTTCAGGTGAAGAAGGGTGAAACATATCAACTAATAGTTCTAAATATTTTTCATTAGAAAACTCATAATAATAAGAATTTTCAGGTGTATTAATATCAATGTTAATACTATCAATAGGATGGCGATCTTTTAAAGCATCTGTTTTATTAGAAGTATTTATTTTACTATTGTGAGGTAAAACCGCAAAATATTCAAAGCAATTTTTCATAGTCATAAAATAAATAGTAATAAGCACTAAAATTATAACAATTTTTATTATAGTTTCCATAATTTTATTTTAATGTAATGTAATTATTTAGGCAAATATATAATCACTATCATCATTACATTCTTCTACGTTATGACAAAAAGGTTTATTAACAATACCTGAATCATCATATTTTGTATAACTTAATCTTCTAACACCTATAGGTAATTCGCAATATTGATCTACACATTTTCCTCTATCAGTTTGATAATGTTTATTTTTACCATAAAAAGGACAATCTTCATCTTTATGACAAGGTTTATCCCAAATTGTTTCTGTTTCTTTAAGATTACCAAAAGGATCATATTTCATATTACATAATTGTTTATTCATATTTGTTTTATCACCATAACAATGGTAGTTAGGATCTTCTACTTCAGGATCACGTTTTAATCTAGTAATAAAGTTTTCAGTAGTATTTATGTATGGTGTGATGGTATTTTCAACTGTTATTTTTTTATTAAAATTCCAAAAACTTTTAATATTAATTTCTTCTTCTCTAATATTTTTCATAAATATTTTCATTCTAGCAATATCAATACTATCAAAAGAATAAATAAATAAATCAAAATTAGATATTACTTTAAATACATCACTATCTTTAGCTACTGATACAATACCAAAATCAACACTATCAAATAAAGGAACTTTAGGATTTAATTTAATAAGTTTAAATGGTTTTATGCGATAAGATTTGCTAATAGCATTAATAAACTCTTTATCAGTATCTGATATATATCCAATTTTTCTTTCGTGAATATTATGTGTGCAATATAAATTAGGTGATTTAGAAATATAAAAGAAATATTTCTTATTATTTAGATGTTCAATAAGTTTAGATTTATAATAAAATAGCGTAAATAATATAATAATAATAAACAAGATAATAAATAACTTTATCATTTGTTTATAATAAATAAAATGCTTAGAATTTTGATTACCTTATTAATTTATATAGTTATTTTAAGTATATTATATTTGTTTGAACCTTCTTTAATGTTTGAAGAAACTGGAAAATTAAAAACAATAGGATACACTGATGAAAATAGATCTTTATTTTCAGTTTATTTATTAACACCTATATTAATATTATTTATATATATAATTACATTAGTTATATGGCGAAATTAACTTTTATTACAATTGATTTTGATGAAACAACATTAGAAGAATATGAAATATTATATGTAGAAAGGTTTAGTGAATTAAATCAAAAAATAATAATGGCAACAAGAGTATCAGTGCTTGAATGTATTAACAATTTAACTAAAAAAAAACTAATAATGATAAATGATAATGTAATAAATGAAAAAGGTTTTTGGTCTTATTTAGAAGATATTAAATACGATATAAATATATATATTAAAGTTAATTGTATTGAAGATATACCAACTAATTTACTTAAAAATTCTACAATATTAGTTGAAGAACCTATAATAAAATTAAAACGTAAAATAAATCGTAAAGTTATACATAAATATCGTGAATTTATGTTAGATTTAAGTTATATAGAAGCCTTTGTTAAAATTGATGATACAATATTAGAAAAGTTGAAAAGAAAATATCTATTATGATATAATAAAGGTATATAGCTATGGCGGATAAAGAAGAACCTGAAGACAAACGTCAAGAAGAAGAAGAATCACAAGCTGATAAAGCAGTAAATATAGCATCTGGAATGACAAATAACGCAGTAGAAGGTGTAAAAAACTTAGCATCTAATACAGCATCTAAAGTTACTGAAGAAGCAAGTGTTGCTATTGAAAAAGCAACAGAAATGTTAAGTAATCCAAGTGTATTATATGGTCTTATAGCTGTAATAGTAATTGCTATAATATGTGTTGCTGTTGTATATTATTTTATTGCTAATGCGGTGTTTAATAAAAAATCAATTATAATTGAAAAAACTAAGTTTCCTATCAAAGGTAATACTAAAAGTGTTATTATGATTGAAAACTTCCCTTCAAGTGGTAATGGTCTTAGAAGAACTTACACCTTTTGGGTATATGTAAATGATGTTAATAATGCGGGTGGCAAACCTAAACATATCTTTTCAATTGGTAATGATAGTTCTGAAAATAGCATAACTGACAAATCTCCTGTAGTTGTTCTTAAAGATTCTAAATTATATATATGTTTCCCGAATAGTGCAGAATCAGGTGCTCCTAAAACTGTTGATGAAATTGGTGGTAGTAAAAAACACAATACAGTATCATTTGACTATTTACCTATGCAACGATGGGTGCATATTGCGGTAGTAATATCAGATGATTATCAAGGTTCAACTGTAAGTTTATATATGGATGCACAATTAGCTTCATCTACTACTAATGAAAAAGATGATGGTAAAATATTAAAAGGTTTTAAATTAGATACAACCGGTAGTTTAATAGTGGGTGGTGATAATAGTGCTACTTATGGTTTTAACGGATTATTAAGTAAAGTGGGTATTCATAATTATGATCTAAATAGTCGTGATATATATAATATTTATAGCGAAGGTCCTATTGACGGTCTTCTTGCTTCTCTAGGATATGGAGTAAGAGCGCCACTTTATAAGTTAGCGGACTAATATATTTTTTATCTATTTCTTAAATTAAAATGATATATGTATTAATTCAAATAATAATTGCAATTATTTTAATTGTTTTAATGGGTGTATTAGCTTATGGTATATATAATAAAAATGCAAGAGAAATATTACTTGATATAATGACCCCAACAACAATTAGAAAGAAAACTAAAATACTTGATGGTGTATATGAATATAAAGTTGGAGAAAAGGTAACATTTAATACACGAGATAAAAGTAAAGGAACTTATATTGATTTAAGTCCTTCAATAAATCAAAAAGGTGGTTCAGTTTATACTTATAACTTTTGGTTATATTTTCCGGAGAGTGTTTCTAGTGTTAGTAATACTCAAACATTAGTATTATTTAACAAAGGAAGTGATCAGTTAGTTAAATATAGTAGCACTTATAGATGTGATACAAATGAAGAAAAAGGTTGGTTTTTAGTAAAAAATCCATTAGTTCGTTTGGATACCAAAAACAGGAAAATAGATGCAATAATAGTAGAGTTTAATAGTATTGAACACCCAGATGTATTTCACGCAGGTGCAAATACAGGAGACAAAATTTGCACAGGAGATATGGTAGATAAAGATAATAATTTAATTGGTATTAAAGAACTAGCAAGCAGAAACGATTTAAAAAATCAATGGAATATGATAACTATAATAGTAAGTGAAACATCACCAGATGATGATGTTTTTGTAAGTTCAAATCAAGCAGTTGTAAAACTATATTTAAATGGTTATGCATATTTAGATAAAGATGGAGAATTAGCAGAAAAATCAACAGCAATGAAAGTTAATAATAGCGACTTACATATTGGAACTAAATACAAAGACGCAGTAGATAATAGCGTTTTACCTACAGGAACAGAAGGTGATTCTACCGAAGTAGGAATATCAGATCTAACATATTTCAATTATGCTTTAGAAGATAAAGAAATTGTTAGTTTATTTAAAGAAGGTTGTAAAAAATCAACAGCTTTAATACCAACAACATCCACATTTGATGATGGTGCAGAAAAGACTGAAGCTTCTTTAGAGATAAAATCTCATAGTCATCCAAAATCTCTTTAGAAAAAATATGTAATTTATTTTTTTATAATAATTATTTTAGTTTAAAGGTGTAAAAGATATAACAAATAAATAATGCCAGTGGCACCATTAATTCAATTAGTATCAATAGGGCAAGTAGATCAATATTTGTCATTAACACCTCAATTAAGCTATTTTAAATATGTATATAAACGTCATACACGTTTCGCTTTAGATAATTTAAAATTAAGTTTTGATAGCACCACTGTTCCTACATTGGGTAAAGAGAATAAATGTATAAAAAAGATAGAACGACATGGTGATCTATTAAGTAATCTAACATTAGTTATAAGAATACCTGAAATAAATATACCAGAAAATAAGGATTATAGATTTAGATGGGTAGATAATTACGCAACTTTATTAATTAAAAAAGCCGAATTATTTGTAGGAAGTCAAGGAGTAGCTATAAATACATTGTATGGTGAATGGATGGTAATATGGAATGAACTTACTATGCCACCAGAAAAAAAACATAATTATGATATTATAACTGAAAATGTAGCAAGTTCTTTAAATCCCCGAACATCAAATAAACAAATAAAGGTAACTAAAAATAATCAAATAAAGTATGAATATTATCCTGAAAATCCTGCCATAAAATCAAAACGCATTGGTATCCCTTTACCTTTTTATTTTTCTAAAAATCCAGCATTAGCAATTCCTCTATGTGCGCTTCAAACAAGCGAAGTAATGTTACATATAGAGTTTGAGGATGTAGAAAAACTATATCAAGTTTATGATAAAAACTACGATAATGGAAAGGATAAACCAAAAGGAGCATACGTAAGTCCAAATAAACATCCAGATCCAATAACAATAAATACATTTGTTACACCAGAACAATTAGACTTAGATGCTTATATAGAAGCACAATATGTATATTTAAATGAAACTGAAAGAAAACTAATAACGGTAAATCGTCGTAATAATGTATTTTTAGTAGAAAATGTTCAAAAACGAGAAAAACAAACAACAAGTATAAAAACCACAATAGATTTAGATCTAAATACACCTATAAAAGAGATGATTTGGGTATTAAAAGATACAAATAATAAAACTAATTTTAATTTACAAACAACATATACATATGATAATAAAGAAATATTAAAAAATGCTAAAATATTATGGAATCGTTCAAATGAACGTGTAGAAGAGAAGGATGCTGTATTTTTTAATAAAATCCAACCGTATATACATCATAGTAATATTCCAAAAGAGGGTATATATTGTTATTCGTTTGCTTTAAATCCCGAAAAATGGCAACCGACAGGTTATTATAATCCGGGTGGTAAATTTCCAATAAATACGTCATTAGTGTTGGAGATAAACGAAGAGGTAAAGAATCGTGAATTTGATATAAATGTGTATGTATTACAATATAATATATTTGAAATAATAGGTGGTATGGGAGGTTTTAAGTTCAGTTAATTATATATTTAACAAAGATAAATATGGAAGTATTTACTTTAATAATTTTTATTGTAATTATATATTTATTATATATCTTGATTAATACAATATCATCATTAAGAAGCGAAGTATATGAAATGAAAAATAAATGTATAAAAACCGTATATAATAATGATAAAGATAAATTGCAAAATACGGAAGCAATGGATATTAAAAAAGATATAGCAGATAAGTATAATTTTTTTACAAATATGTTTAAAAAAATGATATAAGCACTTATTTTTATTATAGCATAACATAATGCCTAGAAAAAAAACACCAAAAGAAGAACCAACAAAAAAGAATATTGATGAAATTTTAGGTAATACTGAATTGAATGAAAATACTATTATAAGGCTACCATTAACTGATAGTTATTTACGTGATGATATTGATAAAATAGATGAACCTACAGGTTATGATAATGGTAATTTAGAAAGTTTTTCAGAAATAACACAACAAGAACCATTTAAAAAATCATTGTGTTTGTGGTGTAGACACGATGTAAATGATTTTGTATGTGGTATGCCTATACAATATGATTCATTAACAAATCATTATACATTATATGGTAATTTCTGTTCTTTTGAATGTGCATCAGCATATAATTTTTCAAAGAATACACGTAGTGATCGTGTATGGGATATTAATAATATGATAAATATGATGGCAAAATCATATGGTTATGAAACACCAATAAATCCAGCTCCAAGTTATGAATTATTGGATATATTTATGGGAACTATGGATATAAAAGAATTTAGATGTGTTCATAAGAAAACAGATCAGTTTTATGCAGTAAATATACCACCTCATTCCTATGTTCCATCTGTAGCAGAAATATTAAATACATCATATATTAATAATAAAAAAAATACAAAGAATATCATAGAAAAAATGATATAAACTAAAAATTATTATTAAAGTAATGGAATTACATATAACAAAATATCGTATATCAACAATAACTAGTAATGCAAAATTGTTGATAAAAGATAATGAAGAACGATTGGATATTAATATAATTGAATTATTTAATAATATCACAATTAATTGTGATGACAAAGCAGAAACATTTGTTTATACATCTAGATTTGAAAGTAAAGATAGCGCAACTAAAATCGTAAGGGGTAATTATATTAAAAAGAAAAGAACTATACAACATAAAAGAACATTTGATAATCAAATATCTTTTGTATATAAGTTGGCTGATAATTATTATGTAAATGTTAAAGTATTTCAAAATGGTAGCTTACATATAACAGGTAGTAGAACTGTTGAAGATATTAAAATACCATTAGAAAAACTTGTAAAAGAAATTAAAGATAATAATATTAAAATACTGGAAAATATTGATAATTTAGAATATGGAAATATTCAAATATTGATGATTAATACAGATTTTAAGATATTTAAAGATATTGAACATACATCAAATTTTGCAATTAAACGAAGAACATTACATACAATATTAATTAACAATTATAATATGATAGCAAGATTTGATCCATCAACATATCCTGGTGTTAAAATTGAATATTGGTGGAATAATGCAAATAATATTAGAGATGCTTCAACACACTATGATATAAGAAATGTAAAATCAAAATCTAATGTTAAAGACGGTATAAAGAAAATAACAATAGCAGTATTTGAAAGTGGAAGTATATTGATAACAGGTGCAATTACTATAGATCAAGTTGATGAAACATATAAGTTTATATGTGATATAATTGAAAAAAATAAAGAACAGATATACTTTAACATTTAGATTCTTCTTCGGTATTATTCCCTAATCTAGTATAAGCGGGATTATGAGTTTTAGCATAAAACTGTTTCATATATTCAGAAGATGTTGGTGTAATATGTGGTGGTGCCCAATCTTCCGCAATATTGGCAGCGTATAAACCTAGTCCAGGATCAGGTGATTTTAACTTAATATTATTTAAAGCATTCTTATTACAATCTAAGAAACTGAATTGAAGTGCAGACATTTTTATTATTCTAATATAAAATAAAATGTCGTCTTCTGTAGATGGTTTAAGCAACGAAGATATAATAAGAACAGTTAAAGAAATAAGATCAAGAAAAGATAAAATAAAAGAAGATGAATATTTATATTTTAAAACTCGTTATGAACATTTATACAAAATGATTACTGATAAGGATATGGATTTTGATGAAGAAGCATTTTATACAATGTTAAATCAAAGAAGTAAAGTGTTATCAGGAGAGAAAGATATAAAAACCGGTTCAGAGGAAATAAGCACTAAGTTTTTTAATAAGTATCATCCGGATCTTAAATGATCTCATATAAAGCTATAATGATTTTATCAAGACAATGATGAGTCTTAATAATATTATAAATAAAACAAAAGAAATTAAACAACCAGATATATCTTGGAATAATACTTTATTACAAGTATTACGTGAGAATCATTATTGGCCAGCAATTCAAACAAAAAGATTTTATTCAAATAATAATTTAATATTATTACATAATACTTATAAAAGAAAAGATGTTGAATCATATATTGATTTATATAATGAATGTCGTAGTGTAATCTTGGATTTCTCTTCACCAAATGTAATACTCTTTAAAGCATCTAGCACTCCTGAAACTTTAAAATATGAAGATGTTATTGATAAATACGATGATAACCTAGAATGTAATATAGCATATGATTCAACGTTAGTTTATGCATATTATTGTAATACTTGGATATTTAGCACAAATACTTGCACAAATATAGATTATTCGAAATTTAACCATCCTACAAAAAAATATGGTGAAATGTTTAATGAAGCATTACCTGTTAGTAGAGAAGAATTAATACAAAACTTGGATAAAAACATTGTATATACATTTGGTATTATACATTATGAAAATAAAAAATATATAGATTATACAAATGAATTTGGTGAGAATTATAAAAAAATAATATTATTAGATACAAAAGAAAAATATACCGGAATAAATGTGGATATAACATTAGATTTTGGAATATTAAATCCTAAAAAAATAACTTTAAAAGAAGGTTATCAATTGAATAACATTTATGGATTAATATTTGAATACAATAATAAAAGGTATAAAATAACACCTAATAATATAATTTTTCAAGAAGAAACAGATTTTGGTTATCCAAATGTATGGCGTAATATGATATGGATATATCAAAAAAATATGGAAGATTTTCATATATCTGATTATATTAAGACCTATAATAAAGAAATAGAATATCCATTAGATAATAATGGTGAAAAATTAGATCCTACATATTTGATACATACAACAATGATTTCAATGAGGGATATATTATATAATTTATATACAACAACTACTGTTTATTTTAAACAATATAATAGGTTTAAAATGTCAAAAGATATTGATAGTAAATTACCACCAATATTACAATATCATTTGGCACAATTAAGAAGACAGCAGGTAACTATATATGTTGAAGATACGATAACTGATAAAGAAATATTTTATTATTTATGTTATAGTAATCCTATGAAAAATATAATAGCATTGATTAATTTTTTTGCTACAAACTCAGGTTATGATATATCACCAAGATCCTCACAGTGTATAACAGTATTAAATAATTTATTAATCTAATTTTTTTGAAAAATACACCATCTATTTAAAAAACTAAATCGTTTTAAATTTTCATCCGCATCAAGATTATCAATAGTAGTTTTATCTTTTATTTGTTGGGTTGTTCTTTTATTTGCAGGAATACTATTAATTTCATCCTTTCTGTTCTTGAAAGATTCTTCAAATGTTTGTGATTCAACAAATTGAATATTAAATCTTGACAATTTAGTTATTAGTATTTTTAAATCAACAAGATTTTCTGAAATAAGTCTTCCTGTATTTTCAATAAATACATCTATTTTTTGATTATAAACAACTGATGTATTAATATTATAATCGGGATTGCGTATAATAGCCCAAACAGTTGCATTAGATATAGGATCTTTACCTATTGCTTTACCATCTGGTTCTAATATTTTTTTTACTAAATCTTTATCCATAAAGGTTAAAATAAACTTACCTTTTTCAGCAATATTTTCAGCAACATTTTTAATAAATCCATCTAACTTTTCTTCATTTTCAAAAAAATAATGAATTGAAAACATACACGATACAACATCAAATTTTGTTGGAAATATTCCAACTTTATCAAACTTAGAATTTTTATTTTTATCAAATATATATTTTAATAATTCTTTACTTTCAACATCAATATTATCAGATGATTTACCAGTTCTAATTGATTTAGAACAATCACCTGCTACAAATAATATTTTTGAATAATGTTTATTATAATATTTTTTTAAATTAAGCAATCTACTATAAGCACCTGCTCTAGCATTAGTAATATTATCTAATGTATAATCAATACCTAAAACTTTAATGAAATTATTAGTTATCCATCTATTCAGATCAGAACCTTGACCACAAGCTAATTCTAATAAAGATTTATTTTTAGTATCTACAGGAACTTTATATAAATCTGATTTAATTATATGATTATGAAATTGATTCATTTTACTAGAAATTAAATTATTCGACGATATTGATCTTTTATAATAAACATCTAAACCAGTTAAATATTTTTTAATATTTAGATCAAAATGTTGTTTTCCACATATCATATCAGTTGATACTTCATTTGTTATAGAACGCCAAATATTCATAGCAACAAAATAACTATTTGCTGTTTTATTTATTTCACCTTTTCCAAAATTATAGATTTTATTTTTATCGTGTCTTATGCGTAGTGGTTTCCATCTTTTCTTATTTGATATTACTATTGAATTATCGTAAGCAAATTCAACAACTGAATGATTTAATATTTCTTCGTTTTTAGGTGTAAAACATTTATTATTAACTATTTCTATATAAACTGATTGTGGTATATCATCAATTGTTAGTTGCTTTAATGAATAAACATTTTTATCAACTATTTTATGTTTTTCGTACATATATTGTATTCCATTAACAACTGAAATAGGCTCCATATCCATACTATTAAAAACTACATTTAATGAATATTCTTTATACACTTTACCATCTGTTTGTAATTTATATTTTCCTTGTTCAATTACTATAAAATCAATTGTATTTTCAGCTGGGGGTTTCCATTTTAAAACCTTATTCCAACTTAAACTATTAATATTATCAACTTCTACAGGTTTATTAGCATAAGCACCTAATACTGGTATTTTAGTAGGTGTAAATATTAATCCATCAATATGATAATCATAGGTTTCTGTATTTGCCAAAATTTCATCACAGTTTTTTAGAATATCATTAGATGTTAGTTGTTTTTTAACAATGATATTGTGACTATTAAAATTACTAATAGAATCTAGAAATTTGTTCATATAGTTATATCGTGATTCAGGACTATCATCCAATAATGGTAAATGTGTAAGTTTTTTATTGTCATAATAATATATATCAAATATAGCAAAAAGATCTTTGGAATTATTTAATAAACGATCTTGACATAATACAAGTTCTCCATCTAATAAACAATTTTTTAACTTTGTATTTATATTACATCCTCTAACTTGTTTATTCGCAGTTTCTATTAAGAAAGCACTACTTTCATTATTTATATATAACAAAAATCGTAATCCATCTGCTTTCTCTGTTACCGCATAATTCTCAAAAATTGAAGTAGTTATACCATAAGATTCTTTAATGGATGCTAAATTATGTTTCTCTAATGTAGCAGGTTTTGGGGCAAACATTACAATATTATCATTTAATTTAGCATTACTAGAAAATATTGATCTTATTAAAGTCATATAATCTTTGAGAATATTTTGTTGATATTCTTTTTTTAAAGGTAATATGTTGCTATCTAACATAAAATGTAATTGACGTATATAATATTCTTCATCCAATTTTTTATCAGAAATTATTGAATAAACATATTTAGGACTTTTAGTATTTAATGACATATCTTTAAAAGATACATCGTATTGATTACTGGTTGTAATTATCTCACATTTATAATACAGATTTGATTTGTTTTTATAAATTAATTCTTTTTTCATTTGAAATTGTTTTACATCATCTGTAATGATATTTTCAAAATCTTCTATTTCTTCCATTTCAATTTCTTTTATTGAAATTGGATAATCATAGTCAGTATTAGTGTTGTCTGATATAACATTTGTCGTATATTTTTTTATATATTCGTTTTTAGGTATAATACCAGTTTTACGATAATTTTTAATTTGATTTTCATCTATTATTGTGTATGTATCATTGCCTATTAAAATTTCTAGAAAACTGTTAGACGTTGATAATGAAAAATCACTACTAATTAAGAATTTATGTGCATTATTAAATAAATTAAGATCGTCGTTTTCTAATAAAATAATATGCATTTATTATATTAGTCATCTTATAATCTTAAATCATTTTTTAATAATAAATTTGCTATTATTAGTATAACATATATTTTGTTTTCGATATTCAAATGAAATATCAAGTAAAAAAGAAAATAACTTACAAATGTATATATTCCATTTATCTTGAGTAATACCATCCATAATCATTGATACTCCTTTTTTTGTATATTTATTACTTATTTTTTGATTTGAAATAAAAGTAAATAATTTATTTTTAATTATATCATCATCTTCATATAAATCCAATGATTGTTTAAAAAACTCTAATGGACCTATATCTTTATTTTCAATTTTATTTACTTTAATATCATCTTTAGTATCTTTAGGTTCTATAGTATCTTTAGGTTCTATAGTATCTTTAGTATCTATAGTATCTATAGTATCTATAGTATC
>CEVW01131282.1_pt1 | contig 31342 bp, 30 predicted proteins | sample 427061 | NCBI WGS metagenome assembly CEVW01 (sample SAMEA2623774, study PRJEB7988) | marine metagenome | biome: marine biome (ENVO:00000447); feature: surface water layer (ENVO:00002042); material: "saline water (ENVO:00002010), including plankton (ENVO:xxxxxxxx)" | depth 5 m
ATGATGTAATTAGATGGAGCTGCAAGCGGCCTCAAACAGGAGTGTCTAAAGAATGTCCTCAGAAATTGAAGACCTAGAGCGATTGATTGCTCTGCGAGATGCAGGAGAAATTGACGAGGAAGAGTTCAATACCCTGAAACAACAACTTCTTAGCGCTGGATCTTCAGCTGAGCAAAGCAGTGACGAACGCAAACAAATAGTTGGACTGGCTGTTGTGGTGACTCTTTTAGTCTGTGGAGCAGTCTTCGGCATTTATAAGGCAGTCTCGGGGTCTTCCGAGGGCAAATCTGACGAAGAACGGGCATTCATTGACCAGTTTGTATCAACGGGGGTTGTATCGAATTACGGGGGCTTAGGTGACGTGGGGTTTGAGTCTTCTGACGCTGAATGCGTAGGTACCCGCCTTGTTGATCGCGTGGGTGTCGAAGCGTTGAGCGCCTCAGGAAGTGCTTGGTTGACCTCTGACGAACTTCCGCCAGAAATAGCATCCCCATTTTTCCAATCAATGGATGACTGCGTCGACCTGCGAGAACTTGCAGCAATCGGAATGGCTCAAGAAGCGGAAGTTGACGCAGCATTATTTGAATGCGCACTTGAAGATTTATCTGACGCTGAGCTAATTCAATTACTGTCTGCGCCAATTGACGAATACTCGTTTGAAGAAGATGAAGCTATGGCTCGGTTAATGCTTCCCGTTATCGCCAGCATCTTCGATTGCGCAGCGGAACTTCCAGGCTTCGACCTTGATGAACTTATGGATTGGGATTCTGATTGGTAGACCCGCTTTGCTTGCCAATGTACGCGCCGTAGAAATGGATGGCGCCAGCGATGATGCATCCCCACGCACCCCAACCCAACCAGGATGTCTCAAGAATTAGTTTCAGTATTAGAGATGCCAACAAGATCGCGTTAACAATGAAAACGACCTCTTCCCAACTTTTTCCCTGGGGGCTTTCAGGAAGTTTGTCGCTGCCCAGGACCTGTGCAAACGAGATTAGTGAAGAGACAACCACCGCTAGGAGAGCAACGACGCCTAACAGCGCGTTAGGGGCTTGAAGCGCTGAGGAAGAGATTCCGTAAGGCCCACTGCCGAATTGATGCCAGGGGGCAAAAATTAGAAAGATTAGAAGAATGGGGCCGGTCGGTAACATCAGTTGGAAGTGACGATCAAGTTTCTGGAAATCCATAGCTGCCCCTTAGTTCGCTAAAAGGTTTGCATCGTAATGTTAAGCGACCTTAAGAGAAATCTCGTTTAATTCATAGAGTTTCACGGGAAAGAAGAGAGAAGGAAGGGAGCTGACCCCGAGCTTTTGTCAGGGGTCTGTCGCGACAGTGTTAAATGGGTGGGGTTTGGGTGTGCCGGGACTCTGCGACACTGGACCCATGGACGTTGCCAACGCACTAACCCAGTTCCAGATACTCACCCTCTTAGCGATAGGTGGGTTCTTCCTCTACGTCAGCGGGGTTCATCGGGGCCGCAACAAGGGGGCGAGGGAAGAGACAGCTAGCTAGCGAGTGACAGACATCTCTTGCCTTATGTTTCGAAGCGACCCGGCGGGGAGCCCTGCTGAGTGTCTATTGGTTTATTCTAGGCCCGAACCTGATTTCCAGGTAGCGCGGCGATATCTCGATTGGCCTAGAGTCATCGAATGTCCGAAAATATTGAGGCGCAAACAATCAATGAGTTTGTCGCTGGTTGTTTCCCTGAACTGGGGAGTCGTTGCATAGATATTGGCGGCGACTTTGCGTTAGCTGAATACGATATGACTGGGGTAGCGAGACGTCCCGGAGGGTACATCTCCGGTCCAGACCAATTTCGGCTAGCAGACGCGACTCTATGGTTTTTGACCTACCCAGCTATCGGACGCATGGAAGAGATGAGCGTGACCAGCGAACTTTCGATTAGGTACCTCAGGCCTGCAGTTGGTGAACGCTTATTCGCCCGTGCTCAACTAGAGAGTCGGAGTCGGCGCAGCTTTGTGGGGACTGTTGAGCTGTGGTGTGACGAACAACAGGAAAGAAAGGTGTCTGTTGGTCAAGGAACCTATGCACTTCCATTGGATTAGCGAGCGAAGACTTAGATAGCGTCCACCAAATACAAATGCATACCCGCGGGGCGTTGTTCACAATGAGCAAGGGAGCACAAGGTTGCTTAGCCGATATCGAATTCTTGATCTAACTGATGACCGAGGCCACTTCTGCGGCATGATTCTGGCGCAACTGGGCGCCGAAGTGATAGCGATCGAACCTCCGGAAGGTCAACGAGCGAGACGACAACGACCGTATGCGAACAACACTGTCGATCCAGAGAAATCATTAACTCACTGGGCCTACAACAGAGGGAAACAATCGCTTACGCTCAACCTCGCTGATGGCCGAGACCTCCGACGTTTGGAACAACTGGCCGCGACAGCCGACGCTGTAATTGATTCAGGGGCTTCAGGTATTGATTTAGCTTCGCTTCGCGGTAGACACAGCCACCTGGTTACGGCTTCGATTTCAGGATTCGGCGGGACTGGCCCGAAGGCCGATTGGGCAACTAGCGACATCGTTAACACCGCTGCTAGTGGAACTATGGGTATCACCGGCGACCGGGACAGAGCCCCTGTCCGGCTATCGCTACCGCAAACCTGGCATTTTGCTGCCTCGGATGCTCTATGCGGCGTGCTGCTCGCACTTAGAGAACGAGAATCTTCTGGATTAGGTCAACACATTGATATCGCAGCGCAACAAAGTTATTTGATTGCTTCTCAATATCAGATGCTTTATCCATTTGCGGGAGTCCCAAGCACTCGGCGTCTTTCAGGCGGAGCGGAAATAGGGCCAATAACACTCAAACTTGTTTACGAAGCTGCCGATGGACACGTCTCCATTGTCTTTCTGGTGGGTCCCACCGTTGGTCCCTACAACACGCGACTCTTCAAATGGATGGATGTCGAAGGAATGTGTCCAGACGAATTTCGCGATGTTGATTGGGTTGGATTCGGAACACAGCTGTTATCGGACCCCCAGGCGCCTGGACTTCTCAACCGCGGGGCAGAGGTCATTAACGAGTTCACCAAAACGAAAACCAAAGCTGAGCTGTTAGCTGGCGCGCTAGAGCACAACCTCCTACTAGGACCCATCACCACCACTCGCGAACTACTCGACATGGACCACGCAGCGGAGCGCAACTTTTGGACTGAGATCAACGGCGTGAGATTTCCAGGGCCAATAGCTCGACTTTCCGACGCTCAACTCGACATTGCAGCCGCCCCACCCAACCTCAACGAACACTCACTCACAGATAGAGAGACTCCACCCCCTACGCCTAACAAGGGTGCGCGCGAAAAAACAGATCCTTTGGAAGGGCTAAAAGTTCTTGACATGACCTGGGCGATAGCAGGCCCCTACGCATCGCGCATTATGGGAGACTTCGGGGCAGAAGTGCTGCGAATCGAATCCGAAACTAAGCCCTGCATAATGCGAGGCGCCGGACCATTTGTTGACAACGAAGCTGGTGCCGACAACTCGTTGAGCTACTTGACGATCAACGCGTCAAAGAAATCTTTGGCGATTGATCTAAGGAATCCCAAATCAATCCAGATTATGGAGGAACTCGTTCAGTGGGCAGACGTTTTAATTGAGTCATATTCAGTTGGTGTGATTGATCGGATGGGCCTCGGCTACCAGCACCTAAAACAACTCAATCCAGGTCTGATCATGGTCTCTACTTCATTAATGGGGCAAACCGGACCGATAAGAGAGATATCTGGATTCGGGAACATAGGTGCTGCGGTTGCAGGTTTCTTTCCCTTCGGTGGATGGCCAGACAGGCAACCATGCGGTCCTTTTGGCGCCTATTCCGACTACATCTCGCCGCGGTTAACAGTTGCATTGGTGTTATCGGCTCTTGAACAACGCGAACTTACCGGACGAGGTCAACACATCGATTATTCGCAAATGGAGGCAGCGGCTCAGTTGCTCAGCCCGGCGTTCCTAGATGACGAAGTCAATGGGGTTGAGGGAGGCAGGATAGGCAATGGCGACGTCAACTTTTGCCCACACGGCGCCTACCCGGTCGCAGGAGATGACAAGTGGATTGCGATCGCCTGCGAAACTCAGGAACAATGGCAATCTTTGAGTCAGGCCTTGGGAGCAAATCATTTGGCGTCATTGAGTGAGCCCCAGCGCAGAGAACGGCAGCAAGAAATAGATGGCTTAATTTCCGGCTGGACTGCGAATAAAGATGGCGCTTCAGTCGAAACAGAGTTACAGCAATTGGGAGTTCCTGCTCACCGGGTGCTGTACGCCCCTGAAGTCGTGGCGGACCCGCAGCTGAACCACCGGAAGGCGTTTAGTCAAGTCGAGCACCCCCACCACGACAAAGTTTGGGTAGAGGATTCAGCAATTCACTTATCTCGAACACCTGGGTTTGCTCGCTGGGCGGCCCCGCCAGCCGGCGAACATCTCTACGAAGTACTCACCGAAACCCTGGGACGCACTCCTGATGAGGCCGCGGATCTGATAGCGAGCGGGATCTTTACCTAACCCTGTTCAATAAAGGCAAACATATGAGAACACATCTCTATAGAGAACAATTCGAAGCTGCCGTCAAGCGCATAACGGCTCTTGCGAGCGAAGAAACACAAGGCGCGATACCGCATATCGAAAATTGGACTGCAAGAGACGTCATTGTCCACGTGGGGTCAGTGTTCTCATTCGTCGCGCAATCCATTGCTCAAAATGCACCACTCAACGACAACGGAGTGGCGGCATGGGCGAATGACCCGATCAATCATCCCGACACGGAAGAACTTTCTGAGTGGTTTAAATCAAAATCGGAGTACCTAGCCGAAGTTATCTGGAGCCATCTGCCAGACGACGAAATTTGGACAACTAGCCGTTCGATTAAGACAGCAGCATTTTGGATGCGGCGAATGACTCAAGAAGCAGCGATGCACAGGTGGGACATAGAGGCGGCTCATGCTGCTACGAATCCCATCGACGCCGAACTAGCCGTTGATGGGATAGATGAGTTCTACGACTTTTTTGTTGCTGAGCGGCTATCTGATGCGTTCGCAGGAAACGGAACTGTTCACCTGCACGCCACAGACGCGGACGGCGAATGGATGATTACTCGGAGCGATGAAGGTATTGAAGTAGAGAAAACTCACGGAAAGGGAGATGTTGCGGCTCGTGGGCCAGCAAGCGATTTGCTCCTATTCGTGTGGAATCGAAAGACTCATTCGGAGCTCGAAACCTTTGGGGATACCAAGCTACTAGTCGAACATCAACGGCTTTTGCAGGTATGAAGAGCTCAGTTGTGATCAACTAGAACCACTGGAGGTATCTCATGAAATCCACTTCAATGACCGAGTTGCTCTGTCAGCAGCTAGCTGACGCGCAGTTCGGGAAAACCGGTCGACGTTCTTTTTTTGAATATCGCGACACCGGATTAAGTGACCTAACAGATGGCGAATATCGCGCTCAGGTAATGAGAGCTACAGACGTGATGGATACCACGGGCTGGCACTATCACCAGTGCGATCTCCAATTTGTGTACGTATTAAACGGATGGGTCGACCTTGAGTTTGAAGGAGGACGGTCTGAAAGAGTCTCCGCTGGCGCTGCGTTGTCTATTCCACCAGGAATGGTGCACAACGAAATTGGCTGCTCATCAGATTTCGAAGCCCTCGAAATAGTGGCGCCTGCGCAAATGGAAACCGTTCCATGTGACCCACCCGCGTAGATAACACTCACTTCAACGCAGCGACAGCTTCGTCTATGGCTTGCCGACTCGCGGTAACCATCTGATCGATCTGGTTCTCTTCTACAATGAATGGTGGACCGAACATAACGGCATCGTCGAAGACTCCTGAGCCGGAAGGGTAAACCCACACCCCGTTCTCTAGAGCAATCCTGCTCACGGAATCCGCGAATGCAGCGGAGCGAGGAAAGGGCTCCCCGGTATCACGGTTTGCGACTAGGCCTAGCCCTTGCAAAAGACCTCTACCGCGTACCTCTTCTACATTGGGGTGGTCGTGAAACTCTTGTTCGAGGCGCTCACGCAACAGCTCTCCCATAATTCGAGCTCTGTCGATGAGATTTTCCGCCCTGACTATCTCCAAAACCTTTTTGGCTACTGCGCAACAGAGATCGTGACCAGCAAATGTATAAAACATTAACGCTAGATCGGTTTCTGCGATCGGTGCTACGACATCGGGCCGACAGTAGACGCCTCCGATGGGAACATAGCCGCCGCCGAGTCCTTTGCCAGCAGCAATGATGTCTGGCGTGAACTGCAGCGCCTCATGACCCATCGGTGTGCCCAGCCTGCCAAATCCGGTCATGACTTCATCAGCGATCACCAGAATGTCGTGCCGGGCGCAAATCTCTGAGATTCGAGGCCAATAGTCATCGGGCGGCACATAAGCTCCAGCAGCAGCACCGATCACGGGCTCACCAATAAACGCGCTGATGGTATCTGGCCCCTCCAACTCAATGACTTTCTCTAGCTCCTCAGCATCGCAATGACTTGTTTTTGGCATAGACAAAAGTGCTTGTTCCAGACCTTTGCGCCGCCGATCATGTAGACCTGCTGATAACGCTCCCAAAGTCGCACCGTGATAAGACACGTCTCTTCCAATGACTTTGTGTCGTTCGGACCGTCCCGAAGCCACATGGTGAAGTTGGGCCACTCGAATAGCGGCATCTACTGATTCTGAACCTCCGCTCACAAACACAGATCTCCACGAAGGGTCTGGTAGCCAGTTGTCGCTTACTTCCTCAGCTAAGGCAACTCGCGCTTCAGTCGCGAAGACCGGCACTACGTAATCCAGGCGTTCGAGAGCTTTTGACGCCACGTGCGCAATCTCAGGCCGCCCATGGCCAATATTTGTCACGATCGCTCCGCCCCCAGCGTCGAGGATTTGACGCCCATCTGCGGTCTCGAGCCAGACACCCGAGCTGCCGGTAACCAGCATGGGTGAGGACCCAGGCATTAAAGGAAAACGAGAAGTGTCCATCACGAAAGACTAGAGCTATCCCCGTCTTCGTGCCCGGGTCATGGTTGACTGAAACCGTGCGTTATTTGACTCGCCCTCTCGTAGCAGCGCTGGTTGCCTTGTTTATCTTGGCAAATGGCGGAGGATGGACGGAACTCGCGATCGGTGCAGTGTTGTTCCTTCTCATTGACCTCGGCTCTCGCCAAGTTTTGCGACGACGGAACCGCACCTAGTCCCCGTATCTAGGACCCGCCATTGACTCTTGATCAGATCGCCAACTGGGCTCAAATCGTAGAAGCTGTAATACTTTCCCTGTCGATCGTCTTTATCGGCGCGGAAGCCCGTCAAACACTCCAACACAGTCGCACACAGTTCGGACATGGATTGACGGACCGACTGTACGATCGGTATTTTGCCATTTCACGCGACCCTAACTTCAGCCAGTTCCTCATCAAGGATTGGTCTGCCGAGGAGTTGCAGGGAGAAGAGTACTTTCGTGCCCTTAATCTATTGGGCGCAGACCTGATCGATTTATTCGACACTTACGACGCTTGGCAAGAGGGCCTCGTAGGCCGAGTCCATGTCGATATGCGCATGGAGTTAATCAAGCTCGGCGCTTTTCTTTCCCCCGTGGGCAAAGAGACGTGGGACCTATGGAAAAGCACCCGAGACGAAGAGTTCTGCCAATGGTTCGAGGCCGAGGTCTACGGATCTGCCTCCTGAAATTGCACAACAAATAGCTTGCGACCGCAGCTAAGTCCCTTGATTTCCGAACTGTTCCTCTGAACAGGTTCGCTTCAGGCGTATTACTACTGAGATCCTCAGGCAATCGTTCCCACACCCATCTAGTCTTGGCGGCATGAGAGCAGTTTTGTGCAATGCGTTTGGGCCACCAGAAGATCTAGTCGTGGCTGATGTTTCAGATCCGAGCCCTGGGCCCGGCGAAGTGCTAATTGAGGTCAAAGCGGCCCCAGTTACTTTCCCAGACACTTTGATGCTGGAAGATAAATACCAGTTCAAAGCTGATCTTCCCTATGTGCCTGGCGCAGAAGTAGCCGGTGTTGTGAAATCTCTCGGAGAAGGCGTCGACGATGTTGAGGTAGGCACACGCGTGGTGTGCGGCTTAGGTTCGGTGGGAGGTTACGCGGAGCTTGCGGTTGCCAAGGCATCATCGGTGAGGCGTTTACCCGATGGTGTTGGTTTTGCAGAATCAACCGGACTGCTTTACGCACATGGGACGACTTACTACGGGCTTAAAGAACGGGGCCATCTGCAAGAAGGAGAAACCTTGCTGGTTCTGGGCGCCGGAGGTCACGTGGGTCTATCAGCGGTGGAGATTGGAAAGCTGATGGGCGCTCGAGTAATTGCGGCGGCGTCTACAGAGGAGAAGCTTGATCTTTGTCGGGAACGTGGCGCTGATGAGACGATCAACTACGCAGAAGAAAACTTGAAAGATCGGGCTAAGGAACTGACTGGCGGGGCTGGTGTCGACGTTGTTTATGACGTGGTTGGGGGTGAGTACGCCGAACAAGCACTGCGTGCAATCGGATGGGAGGGTCGCTTTTTGGTGATCGGATTCACCGCTGGAATTCCTTCCATTCCTCTCAATTTAACGCTGCTCAAAAGTTGTCAGATAGTCGGGGTCTTCTATGGGGCTATGACAGCTCGAGATCCTGTGTTGGCGAACCAAATCGCTGAGGATTTACTTCAGTGGGTTGCGGATGGACAGCTGAGGCCACACATTTCGGCTAGCTACGGCCTTGACGGGGCCGCAGTAGCTTTGCGAAGCCTCATGGATAGAACATCTATCGGGAAAATAGTTATTGAGCCTTAAACGGGGCCGCTTTAGCCCACAACAAACCGTTGGTGGGTGCCTTCGGATACCAATACGTCCCCGTGGGTAACTCTGACATTAAAGATGAGACGCTTTCGGTCTATTTCCGCCAACTCAGCATGGACTAACACTTCTTCACCAGAAGCAACTGCTGCTGAATGGCTTACGCAGATGTGAATTCCGACCGTTGTTTGGCCCTCCGGAAGCTGGTCTTGAACGCCGAACAGGCATGTGCCCTCGATCAAACGCACCATGTCAGGTGTCGAAAGCACTTTGTTGGGAAGGTGGGGTGGCGACATTTCATCCGTGACTTGGACAACGTCGCTAAATTCATCGCCGGTTTGAAGTTCCATGGGTGCGAGGTTAGTACCCGCCAAGATTTTGCGACCCAAGAAACCTCTGAGGGGCATCAACCAACATGGTGTCTATCTGCTCTTCAGAAACACCAGCCTGAACTAGAGCGGGAATAACGTCTCTACTGATGTGCAAATAGTGCCAATTCGGGAGCGGAGCCAGTGGCACTTCTCCTTCTATCCAGTCGATGTAGCACGAAGCGTCGTGACTTAACACCAACTGCTCTGCAAAACCCTTTTCGCACAGTTTTGCTACAACCTCCACTCTTTGTTCGGTCGTTAGGTATCCGTCGATTCCGAATCGGTCCATTCCCAAGATGCTGCCAGCGTCGAGAAGTTTCTCGAGGTAGTCAAGATCGTTGGTGTCTCCGCAGTGGCCGATCACTACTCGGGTGAGGTCGACTCCTTCTTCAAGAAAAATTTTTTGTTGGTCTAAGCCGCGCTCAGTTTCTGCATTCGTGTGCGTAGTTATAGGGCACCCGGTCTCGCGGTGGGCTTGAGCGCATGCGCGTAACACTCTCTCTACGTCCGGTGTCAGTCCTGGCTTGTCGGTCGCACACTTGATTACCCCTGCCTTGACTCCGGTGTCAGCGAAACCTTCGACGATGTCCTGAACGAAATGCGCCGTTAGAGCGTCGACACCTGAAGTGTTTCGCCGCCGGTAGTAGTGAGGCAGTTCATTGAAGGTGTAGAGACCAGTTGCACAAATGATCTTCAAGTCGATTTGCTCGGCAACCTTTTGAATCCTAGGTATGTAACGGCCTAGGCCTATAGCGGTGGGGTCAAGAATGCTGTCAATCCCGCTCTCCTTAAGTTCGTTTAGTCTCGCGACAGCATCGTCAACGCGGTCCTGTTCGTCTCCCCATTCCTGCGGATAGTTCTGTTGAATTTCGGTCGAAATTACAAAAACGTGCTCATGCATCAACACTCGACCCAACTGCGAAGCATCTATTGGGCCAGTTGCGGTTTCAACTGATGGGTTCATCGCACCACTATGTCACTTCAGGGGTGATGCAAGAGCCGCCGGCTTACAGATCGTCAAGTGCCTGGTGAGTAGTTATTCTCCGAGGGTTGCTCTTTCGGTCAAGAGTCGCATGTGGTGCTCCTTAATTTCAGGTGTTTGCCCTTGCACCAACAAAAACAATGATTCCCTGGCAAGTCGTTGAGCTTGCTGCTCTACAAATAGGGCAGACCCTCCGACATTGGCAACTAAAGCAGAAGTGGCTCGGACACACAGGTCCCCCAAAAGAGCTCGCGCTATCGGTAGCTCCTCAACAGATGCCGCGTTGATTCGTTTCCTTGCCTCGGCCAGTTGCGCATCTAAGGGACTTGGGCCTAACAACTTCGCCGCTCGTGCGGCTACTCCCAAAGGATTTGAACCATTTGCACGCAGTCCTTTGCGGTAACGATCTGCCCACTGGGTGAAATCTTCAACAGAGGTCACCGATGCTTCTGCTACCGGATGCTGGTCGAAGGACAACTCAACAGTGACGGCTGAATCGATAGCTGCCAATGTTAGGCGTCGACTACTAATTGTTTCGCAATCCCGCGCGTCGAGCATCGCCCACACGACTGTGCCTTTGTGGCGCGCAGCGGTTAACACAACGTCAATGTGACCCCACCCGGTCACGAAGGGCGCGGAACCAGAGAATTCCCAGCCACCGTCCTTAGGTTCCGCTCGAAGCGTAGGAGTGCCGGGACGATTCAAGTGCGCGAAAGCTACCCCTCCTCTTGATTCGCCTGTGGCTAGAGCGGCTGCCCAGCGTTGACGCATCGGCCCAGTGGTTTCGATTGCGGCTTTGCTGGCTCCCGCATGTTGAGCCCATACAAAACTGGTGGTTAAGCATCCCCCTGACAACAATTCATGAACGGCCCACTGGGTTGCAGGAGAAGCACCTAAGCCTCCGAATTCAACTGGAGCGAAAAGGCCGTAAAAACCAGCGTCTCGAACAAGGTCGAGTTGCGCAGACGGAATAGTGCCCGAAGCGTCTACCTCGAGCGCTGAGGGGAAAAGGTGGTCGTCGGCAAGTTGCGTTGCTCGAGCCACTAGCTCACTGTCTAAATCAGTCATTTATCTTCAAACAATTCGTATACCACTGGTGAATATAAGTGACCCAAGCCGCGTTCCATCACTTCAGCGAAGCGAGCTCGAACTAGGCGCGCTCCAGCGGCGTCGACTCCAAGATCGCTTGCCAGCGCTAAAGCATAATCAAGGTCTTTTGCTGAGTAGCTAGTAGGAAAACGATCATCGGGATACTCGCCGCTGGTCATGAATGCCCCGTGTCGTCGCAAAGCGAAACTGTCCGCGGAGCCCTGGCCCAATAGTTCGAATACTTGGGAACGGTCAACACCCGCGCGCGTCGCGATTGCCATGGCTTCTGCCAAGGCTGACACATTCTCAAATAGCACCATGTTGTTCATGAGTTTCATGACCGTTCCGGTTCCGACCGGACCACAGTATGCAACGTCAGAACCCATATAACCCAACCATGGAGCAACCCTCTCGAAAACCTCTGGCGCAGCTCCAACGGTGATAGATAACGTCCCGTCTGCGGCATTGGGAACCCCGCGTGCGACGGGCGCATCAGCAAATTCACAGCCCAGCGAGCGCAAGGCATCGGCGACTTCACGGTTGATTTCGACGGTTGCCGTAGTGCAATCAATGAAAGTTGTTCCCTCACTGGCATGATCACACAAACCGCCCTCACCGAGAAAAACCGATCTTGTCTCTGCTTCCCCCGGGACACACACAAAAACCAGGTCGGCTCGGGCAACATCTTCTAGGCCCGTTGCTGCTACGGCACCTGTTTCGACAGCTTTTGAGACTGCTGCGAAGTTCAGATCGTAGACGCACACTGGAACAGGTGATTTGCTCGTCAAGTTGGCACACATAGGCCCACCCATGGCTCCAAGGCCAACGAACCCCACCAACTGCACCTCTGATGTCGTCATAGAAGAAGTTTGTCCTACCTCAGCTGACTTTTGTCGACACACGACACGAAAACAAACACATGTGCCGACCGATATCCGTAGATGTGGGCCGCGCGGCACTTATCCCTAAGACCTCCGTCGTGATCTCTCGCAAAGAGATATCTTGATTGCAGAGAACCTTGGAGATCCTGGTAAATCAGAATGAACACAAAACCTGACGAGCACATCTTTGCCCAAGCCATCGAAGTTGCGAACATCCCTACTTTGCTGATGGTGTTAGTCCAGCTAACGGGCGAACTTCACTGGCTAGAAGAGCCTTATTTACCCAAGCGCCAACCAGGGCTGGGCGACAACGACACTGGAGGGCTCGCCCCTGAGCACCAACGAGAAGTTCGCGAGTCAGCGCTTGAGGCCATATTGGCTTGGAGGGAAGGTCGACCGGTTGCTCTTCCAGAACCCGATGAGGATCTGATCGTGAGGATGCTCAGTGTTTCTATGGCCGAACCGGTTCCTGCTGAATATGGTCAATTCACGGCAGCTCAACTTGGTCAAGTGAAATTTCTTGATCATGAACCTGTCGCTTCCCCTGACGACTTCAGCGTTCTGATCATTGGTGCGGGAGTCTCCGGTCTCTGCGCAGCAATCAATCTTCAAATGCTCGGTATCAATTTCCAAGTGGTGGAACGCAACTCAACAGTCGGCGGAGTCTGGTGGGAGAATCGTTATCCGGGTGCAGGCGTAGATACTCCAAACCACCTTTACTCGTATTCATTCGCCCCCTACGACTGGGAAAAATATTTCTGTTTGCGTGATGAATTACACGGCTATTTGGAACACGTCTGTGACAGCTTCGAAGTTCGAAACTCCATCCGATTTGAAACTGATGTTGAGGTCATCGAATACCAACCTGATCAACAAAAGTGGTGTGCGACGCTCCGGCTCGCTGATGGCACAGTCGAAGAAGTTGAAGCAAACGTTGTCATAAGCGCAGCGGGCATCTTCAACCCCCCTGTCTTCCCGAATATCGAGGGTCTCGACGAATGGGAAGGTGAGAAGTGGCATACGGCTCGATGGCCAAACCAAGCTGATCTAACTGGCAAAGATGTAGCGATCATCGGAAATGGTGCGAGCTGCATGCAGATTGGGCCCGAAATTCAAGACGAAGTGAACTCCCTGACCATCTTCCAGCGATCGGTTCACTGGGCAGCTCCGTTCGAGCAGTTTCGTAAAGAAGTCCCCGACCCCTTGCGATTTTTGCTCCGGGAGGTCCCGCTCTACAGGAACTGGTACAGAGTACGTCTGGGCTGGACATTTAACGATCGAATCCACTCGGCACTCCAAAAGGATCCAGATTGGGAGCACCCAGACAGGTCCTTGAATGCACAAAACGATGCCCATAGGGCGTACTTCACCGATTATGTCGTCAACGAATTGGGTGATGAAGCGGCGGACCTGCTCGATCGTGTATTACCTACCTACCCTCCTTTTGGCAAGAGAATGCTTATGGACAATGGCTGGTATCGCATGCTGCGAAACCCCAAAGTCACATTGGTTGACGAACACGTTGCCAGAGTTGATTCCGGACGGGTATACGCAGATGACGGAACCGAATACGAAGCCGACGTTCTTGTTATTGCAACAGGTTTCGACGTTCTCAACTTCATCACCACATATGAGGCGAAGGGACGTTCAGGGGCATCTCTGGCGGATCAGTGGGAACATGACAATGCGCAGGCATACCTGGGTACAGTCGTCCCGAACTTTCCGAATTTCTTCACCCTTTACGGACCGAATCTTCAACCGGGACATGGCGGAAGTCTGATTTTCGTGGTTGAAATGCAGGTCAGGTACATCATGGACATGATCCAAAAAATGATCGACCAAAACATCGGCTCAGTAGAGATTCGTCAAGAAGTCCACGACGGATACAACCAAGACGTTGATCAAGCGCATGAGCAGATGGTGTGGACCCATCCGGGCATGACTTCTTACTATCGAAATGACCGGGGCCGCATCGTGGTCAATTCTCCTTGGCGGAACGTTGATTTCTACGAAATGACGAGAGAAGCAAACCTGTCCGATTATTTGATAGAACCAGTCTCCGAACTGGTAGCAGACTAATTCGCCAGTTCTTCAGCGATTGCCGCCACAGCTATGTCGACATCGTGCGCTGTTACGTCTAGGTGGAGCACCATCCGGCTGCTACGCCCTGACCAGCGCGTGATAACACCCCGATCCCGTAACCGTTGCTCTAAGCCATCGGTAGCTTGAGAAGCGCTAACAAATACCATGTTCGTGTTTTGTGCATCGACGTTTAACCCTGCGACTTTTGCGAGACCCTCAGCAAGTCGTTCGGCGTTTCGGTGATCTTGGACTAGGCGATCAATGTGATTGTCTATCGCGTGTTGTCCCGCAGCAGCGATCAAACCCACTTGGCGCATGGCTCCACCAAGCATCTTTCTCCACTTGCGCGCCCTGTTGATGAGTACCTCCGAGCCCGCCAGCACTGATCCGACAGGCGCTCCTAAGCCTTTTGAGAGACATACCGACACTGTGTCAAAGGGAGCTGCTATGTCCGAAGGATCTACTTCTAATGCGACTGCCGCATTCCAAAGTCGAGCGCCATCAAGGTGGTAACCCAAGTTGTGTTCATCTACGAGTTCGCGCCCTTCATATAGGTCCTCGACTTCAATAACCTTTCCGTCCGTGGTGTTCTCAAGGCAAAGCAGTCGTGTCTGCGCAAAGTGAGGGTCATCAGGTTTGATAGCGGACCGTGCAGCATTGAGATCCAACATTCCAGAGTCGAGCATTGGAATAGTTTGAGGTTGAATACTGCCTAATACAGCAGCGCCGCCAGCTTCATACATATAGGTGTGTGCGTGATCACCGACGAGGTACTCGTCTCCGCGTTGGCAATGAGCCATGAGGGCACAGAGATTCGATTGGGTCCCGGAAGAGACAAAAACGGAAGCTTCTTTGCCTAGTAGCTGAGCGACATGACTTTCGAGGTCTCGGACCGTTGGATCGTCCCCGAAGACATCGTCTCCGACTTCGGCGCTGGCCATAGCCTCACGCATCGCATCTGTTGGTCTTGAGACAGTGTCAGATCTTAGGTCTATCACTCTATTAATCTGCCACGTTCAGAGGGCAGACACATACCTTCAGGGAATGAGCACTATCGATATCAGTCCGATCACCTCTCGGATGGGGGTCGAGATCACCGGTGTCGATTTGCGCGAGGAACTCAGCGAAACGGTAATTCATGAGATTCGCCCTGTGGTGCAGCATCTTTATCGACATATCGAAAATCTCAACTTTCATGCTCGCGTCCACTTGTCTAAAAATTCGATTGGTATCTGGGGCAACCGATGCTTCCCACACTGCGCAACCTGGGATTATTTCCCTGCAACGCGTCGCGGCTGCAGAGTCACGTTGAGTGGGAACTCTCCGAGCTAAGGCCTAACGGCGCGTTTGGGTCGTTGAGCTAATTCGCGTAATTTGGGTTGAGCGAGGTTCACAAACCGGCAAGCGAGAGACCGTGTTTCTCGCGGGTCAATTAAATCGACTACGTCCCCTCTGTGTGCAGCTCTGAAAGGTGAGCGAAGTCGCAACAAACGCTCCTCGATAGCTTCGCGGTGAGCATCGGGGTCCGGTGCTGCCTCTATCTCTCTTCTGTACGCGGCAGCAACGCCCCCTTCAATCGGGATTCCACCCCATTCACCAGAGGGCCACCCAAAACGTAAGTTGATGCTGTCGGGTAAGCCGATCGAGTTAGGAGCATCTGCTGCTACCCCGTAACTCTTCCGTACCATAAATTCGATCTTAGGAACCTGACACTCGGCGGAAGCTATGAGGGCTCGAGCTCCCCGCCGCATTGTCGCAATGCGCTCAGCGTGGGAACCCAACATGAAGCCCGGCATGTCTAGAAAAATAAGTAACGGCAGATTGAAGGTGTCACAAAGATCCACGAAATGGGTGTATTTGTCTGCGGCATTGCCGTCCATCGCTCCGGCTTTACTCATCGGATCACTTCCGATTACACCTACCGACCACCCATCCAATCGAGCGAAACCGGTGATTAGCCCACTGGCATACAGCTCCCGCATCTCGAAAAAGTCTCCGTTGTCAACCACGTGTCGGATTAGAGCGCGTGCGTCATAACCTTGACGTCTATTGGTGGGCACAAATTCAAGAAGCTCTTGAGGGCGTCGCTCGGGATCATCTCCGGTCTCCACTCGACTAGCGACCTCTCTCACCGTGTTCGGAAGAAATGAGAGAAAATCACGGATCTGTTGGAACGCGTCGTCCTCATCCTCAGCAACGTTGTCAACCTGCCCACTCTCAGCAACGTGCATGCGCCAGCCGCCGAGTTCTTCTTTGGAAAGTTTTTCTCCAATAGCGCGTTCAACAACTGGAGGTCCAGAAGGAAAGATCTGAGACTTTTCTTTGACCATGACACTGAAGTGCGACAGTAAGGCTGCCGCAGCGGGCCAACCTGCCACTGAACCTAAAATTGCTGAAGCGACAGGGACATTGCGAAGCAACTCGACACCTTGATGCCACAGATCGCCTTGCGGTAGTCCCATGTGGCCATCTTGTTCATCTTGTTTCGAAGAATGGCCTACCCCTTCGCGAAGTTGAACATAAGGGATGCCGTATTGCAGGGCTAATGGTTGAGCGAAGTGGTGGGGGAGCTTGTGGACGTCATGCGGGCTTCCGCCCGAGAGAGTGAAGTCGTCGCCGCCAACTGATACCGAGCGACCATCGATTTCTCCCAACCCCATGACATAGCCACCTGGTGAAAACTCCACCAAATTGCCGTCAGCGTCGTACTCAGCTGCACCAACTAGGTGGCCCATTTCCAAAAACGAACCTGGGTCACAAAATTTTTCCATTCGTTCCCGAACTGTGTAACGACCCCCATCGTGCTGTCGCTGCACACGTTCCGGACCGCCCATCTCGTCCGCCAAACCCTTGACATATTCAATATCTTCGACTGCTTTTGCCCAGCCCATGCCGGGTTTCCAAAATTCGCGACCGGGATCTACAGGCACGCGTCAGCCTTTGCCGTGACGCAATAGCTTGCCCGGGAGAGCCGAATCGGAGGTCACCGTATCTTCTCCGTCGTGCCGGATGAGCGTTCCGTTGACGACTACAGCGTCAATTCCGGTGGCATCAGATATCAATCGGTCGGCCCCAGCGGGAAGGTCATATACGCGTCGCTTTCCATCATGTCCAACGTTGTCCATGTCGAAGACAACTACGTCAGCCCAGCCACCCTCAACAAGGGTTCCTCGGTCTTCGATGCCGAATACCTGAGCGGGACGCTGGGTGAGCATGTGAACAGCCTGCTCCAGGTCGAAACTCTCTCGTTCTCGAACGAATGTCGACAAAAATTCAGTCGAATACTTGGCGTCGCACAACTGACTCGCATGCGCGCCTGCGTCGGATAGTCCGATGACCGTGGTGGGGTCGTGAAGAAGTTCATCAATCTCATCACGATCATGATTCACGACATCTTGAACTATGCGCATGTCCAAATCGGCATCCAGTGCCATGTCGAGCATCACATCGACTGGGTCTTGGCCGAGTTCGTCAGCTAGCTCTTGTACGTTCTTGCCCTCCATGGAGGTATCCGTAGGGAACCAACTGATTTCCGTTCTCGCCCAACGATCGCCTATCTTCCCGCCGTTACCTGCCTTTTCTTTGAACTGTTCTCGCCAGTCCAGATCCGCATAGTAGGCCTTTCGTCCTTCACGATCGCTCTGGGCGACGGGTTGAAAAACGCGCATCCCTTCATAAATGAACGGAGCCTCCCAACTCATTTCGAACTGCACCGGTTGAACTGCAACCTGAGGAAATACAGGTAGTCCACGGGCAGCCAGAGCATGAGCTTGTTCAAGATCCTTGAGATGGCTTCCCGGCCCAAGTGTTCCCGCCAGCAGAGCTGTCCAACTCACGTTAGCCCCGGTGGACTCGGCCACCCGAGCAAATTGTTCGTGGCTGAGGCCTCGCCCTTGTGTGGCTTGCATGATGCCCCCGACATCTCCCAGCGCTTGGGCAATTTCTATGATCTCCTCCGGGGTCGCCAGACGGCTTGGCACTGGTCGGCCCTCGTAGCCAACATGGGTGTTGGCGCGGCTCGTAGCGAACCCTAGAGCTCCTGCTTCAAGTGCTTCAGTAACGAGTTCTCGTTGACGGCTGATTTCTTCCTCGGTCGCTTCTCGCTCAGTTGCTTCCTCGCCCATTACGTACATTCGTAAAGCGGTGTGCCCGATCATCGCCGCCATATTGACTGCGCACCCACTTTCTTCGAGAGTGTCCAAATATTCGGGGAAGCTCTCAAACCCCCAGTCACCTAGTCCCGCGCGAAGGGCGTCAACACTCATGCCTTCAACATTTTCCAATGTGCGCATGATGAGGTCACGGTGCTCTGGTCGAGTAGGAGCTACTGAGAAGCCGCAGTTGCCCATAACTATCGTTGTTACCCCATGCCAGGGTGAGCAGCTCACCAACGGGTCCCACAAGACTTGAGCGTCGTAATGAGTATGGATATCAACGAAACCGGGCGCGACAACCCGACCGCTGGCATCGATGGTTTTGGCGGCATCTGCGGGAGCGTTGCCCATAGCGACGATACGCCCGTCTTTTACACCTAGGTCACCCGAGAAGCGCGGTGCGCCCGTCCCGTCAACAATGGTGCCGCCCGAAATCTTTAAGTCATAGGACATTTGGATCCCCTTATGTGGAACTACTTCAAAATTAGTTCGATTCCGGCCAACTTGCTCATATCTCAGCTAGTCGGCCTAGTCCGGTAGGATGAGAACACCGCGATTGAAGGGAAATTGGTTTGCCGAAACAGAAGGACGACGCCATCTTGCTTGAAGGAAAGACTGTCGAAGCGCTCAAGGGCGGTCACTTTCGTATCGAGTTGGATAACGGACACGAAGTTCTTGGCCATCTGAGCGGCAAGATGCGAAAACATCACATCCGCATTCTTCCCGGCGATCGAGTACAGGTAGAGGTTTCTGCTTACGACCTAACTCGCGGAAGAATCACCTATCGCTACAAATAGTCCTCTGATCAACGTTGGGTGCGTTAATCAATTGCAGGTGTAGCGGACCACCGACAGTGAGTTAGAACTTGAAGCCATTCGTAGGGACGCAACGTCACCTCTAGTGGTTGCTTTCCCAAGCCGGAGTTCGAGAGAGAGATTCGTTCAAAGAACGGGTTCCCTACTTCTCGTACAAATACAGCAGGGACAGAACTGCAATCAGGGTCGAGTTGAAACACCCAATTGGTGTTGCCTTCTTTGCATGGTCCCTCACAAGCGTTATAGACCATCAGGTCGCCAATTCCTTCAGCGCTTGGATTTTGCTGGGACCCGACGAAGGTCAGGCCTTGCGATGAGAACAGCAAAAAGTCCTCGGGTTGCGGCGTGTTGCCTGCGTCTATTTGCTGGGTCCATAGGAAAGCGTCTGGCATTAAGTCGATTTCCCAACCCGCAGAAGCTGATACGGCGATTTCTTTTACGCCTTGAGTGGCATCGTCAAGCCACCGAATGCCCTGAACTGGCCATCTGCTATCTGAGTATCCGAATGAGGTAACAGTGACTTGATCGTCGCGGAGCTCGATAAGGAGATCCGAGTTCGACGTTTCGCTTCGGTAAATAGCTGTGCGGAAATTTGGCCAGTTCTCGCCCACGTCGATGACGTTGTTGCCATACCCGCTGATCGTCATCGAGCCCTCCTCGGTAGAGGTGACCGAAAGAGGTTTCGGGGGTGCTGTAGTGACAGTTGTTGCGACCGGAGAAGAAGTTGGAGTGTTGGTCAAAGTGCTCTCCGGTATCGAACTGAGCGTCGAGTTGTTCACCAAGGGCTCAACTGTTTCAGTGAGGGAAGTAGCTGTAGAAGGAGAATTGCTATCGGAGCCACTGCTGATTAGTTGGACCAGTGCAGCGACTCCTAAAAGTAAAGCAATCGTTAGAACAAGCAGCCTGGATTGGTTCGGTACCACTCGCTCCAGAATAAAGAGAACTAGCTCCATATATGGGAATAGTGAGTTGTTTAAAGCACTTTTATATGACATCGATCTTGGGGTAGGACCTACTCTCAAAGGGTGACTGAATCTCAAGAAAGCCATCAACCAGGAGTGACCCCTTATCTAGAAGGTGTAACAGTCTTGGACTTCACCCAATATCTAGCGGGTCCCTCTTGTACGAGGCTCCTAGTGGAGATGGGAGCCGATGTCATCAAAGTTGAATATCCGCCGTATGGAGACCCTGTTCGACCAAGTCCGCCTAGGCGAAATGGAAGATCCGCATATCACGTGCAGCAAAATCGGGGGAAGCGCAGCCTCTCGGTCGACCTAACTACTAGTGAGGGCATATCGCTAATCGAAGATTTGATCCCGAAGGTCGACATCGTCGTCGAAAATTACAGCCCAGGCGTAATGGAGCGACGGGGCCTCGGCTATAACCGACTAAGGCAGCTGAACCCCAGAATCATCATGGCCTCCATTTCAGGGTTTGGGCAATCTGGCCCTCTTTCTGAAAAGACAGCGTTCGATTTTATTGCTCAGGCATATTCCGGATTAATGCACATGACTGGTGACCCCGACGGTCCACCGATGTTGATTGGCGCAGGAATCGCGGATACCTCGACTGGTGTTCACGCCTTCGCCGCTTTGGGGTATGCCCTATATCGACGCGATCGAACAGGGGAGGGATCGCACCTCGATATCGGGATGGTTGATGTGATGTATCACATGCAAGAAACGGCGGTCTCGGGCCCATCGCTGTCTGAAGGCGAAGTTGTCGCGATGCGCACCGGTCGCCACTATGCACCCGCGAGCCCGGCTGGAATATTCAAAGGCCCCAAAGGCTGGATCGTGGTCTTCGCTCTCGAAAATCAGATAGCGAACCTTTGGGCGGCGCTGGGTTCTCCAGAGCTAGCCGAAGACCCAAGATTTCAGAACAATCGAACCCGCCTTGAGTACCGTGACGACCTGACGGAGATCATTGAGCAGTGGATGTCGGCCTTTGAAACTGACGAGGAGGTCGTCGCGATTCTCGAACAGCACCGTGTGCCGTGCGGACCGGTAGTTGAGCCGGTAAAGCTAGCTGAAACTCATCCTCACTTTCTGGAAAGAGGCACCGTCCGCGAAGTAACCGACCCCCTTGCTGGATCGATGCTGATACCGGGCTTCCCGCTTCGCTTCTCTGATGCTCCGGATCTACCTGATCTAACTGCGGCAGAAGTCGGAGAACATAACAGTTCGGTTCTCCATGATTTGCTCGGGATGAGCGCTGAGGCGGTCGCAGCTTTGGAACGGGACGGCGTTCTGTATAGACGACCGCCCCGAGATTGACCTAGTTTTTCACTATGACCACAAATATGCCCAATGGCGTAGTTCGCTACAACCAAGATGACGGCGTCGCAACCATCACCTTAAATCGCCCCGAGTCGCTCAATTCAATGAGTGATGAACTCATGCAAGATCTAAGCAGCGCGCTCGGAACAGTACAAGAAGACGAGACGGTCCGAGTCGCAGTCATTACGGGCGAAGGCAGAGGCTTTTGTTCGGGAGCCGATCTGAATAACGCTGCAGAACAACCCGAACAGGCCGACCCCAATGAAGCCACTGAATCAATGGGGGATTTCTTTAACCCAGCTTTAGCTGCTCTTCACAATTGTCCAGTTCCGACTGTTGCCCGAGTGAACGGAGTGGCGGCCGGTGGGGGAATGGGACTTGCCTTGGCATGCGACGTCACCATCGCAGTGAGGTCATCGTTCTTCGTAGCGACTTTTGGACCTCGTCTTGGAATAGTTCCCGATTTGGGCTCAACCTGGAGCCTCCCCAGACGAGCGGGTAGGTCGCGAGCCATGGGCATGGCGATGCTTGGGGACCGAATTTCAGCGGAACAAGCTGCTGATTGGGGATTGATCTGGAAATGCGTCGACGATGATCAACTGGACGCCGAAGTGACTGCTGCAACCGACATATTGAAACGCACCAGCCCTGACGCAATGGTCCGCATTCGACAATCAATAGATGGCGCATCGACGTCAAGTTTTGTCGATCAGCTAGCAGTCGAAATGGAGCATCAGTCAGTTTTAATCCCCCGGAATATGGCGGAAGGGGCGCAAGCCTTTCTAGAAAAGCGCGACCCGCAGTTCGATGGGCGTCGGGGCGAAAATTGATGTTTGAGGCCACTTAGCCGGCAGCCAGCTTGTGTTGACCCCGTTGGATTAGCAAGACTGCAGCTATGGCTGATACCGCTACCTCCGCAGACCGATCCGAAGAAACTCTTGTTGCTGACGCCGTAGACGCGTTACTTGCTGACAACGACCCAAAGGAAATGAGCTACGAAGCCTTCCGAGGGGCCCAATTCGATCATGGCTTGGCCTGGGTGTACTTCGACCGCGGTCACGGAGGACTCGGGGTAAGTCCCATCTTGCAAAAGCAGGTGGAAATTCGCCTCCGAGAAGCTGGCGCCTCGCCAATGCAACCTGCCATGTTCTTCATGCATTTGGCCGGTCCCACTATTCACACCCACGGCAGTGATGACTCAAAGAAACGATTTCTTCGACCGATGTTCACCGGTGAAGAGCGATGGTGCCAACTCTTCAGCGAACCAGGCGCTGGAAGCGACTTTGCCGGATTGGCAACCCGAGCCATAGAAGATGGCGAGTCGTGGATTGTCAACGGTCAAAAAGTTTGGAACACGATGGCGCATCTAGGGGATTGGGGAATGTTGGTAACCAGAACTGATCCCGACATGCCCAAACACCGGGGCATGACGTACTTTGCGGTAGACATGAAAAGTCCCGGCGTTGATGTCCAACCCTTGCGACAAATAACTGGCGAAGCGGAATTCAACGAAGTATTTCTCACAGACGTCCAAATACCCGATTCGAACCGGATAGGGGACGTGGGTGACGGCTGGCGAGTGTCTTTGACGACCCTGATGAACGAACGCAACGCGATCGGCGCAGGCAGTGGCGGCGGCCCACCCAAGGCAGGATCCGGACCTATTTCTATTTTGACCAAGATGTGGAAAGACACACCTGAAAGTCTTCGTAGCAGTGTTACCCGTGACCGAATGATGCAGCTATATGTGCGTTCCGAAACACAACGTCTGACAAACATACGCGCAGGCGAAAACCGTAGAAAGGGAAATCCTGGGCCAGAGATGTCCATCGCCAAACTCGCGTTTGCGGAATTAAACCAAGATCTCCTCACCGCAGCAGTTGACATGATGGGCATGGCAGGACAGGTCGATTTCGACTACACCTTTCGTCGGCCCGAGGATCTCTCTGTAGACGGGTCAGAAAACGGTGTGCAGCACGGCTTTCTTAGAGTGCGTGCCAACTCCATTGAAGGTGGAACGTCTGAGATCATGCGGAACATCCTGGGCGAACAGGTTTTGGGACTTCCAGGTGAACCACGGATCGATAAAGACGTTCCGTGGATCGAGGTTCCTCGAAGCTAAGACTTTCTGTCCTAGTAAGCATCACCGATTTTTAGTAAATCTCTAATGCTGGGAGCCCAGCTCAGGGTTCCAGGTTGCTGGCGTAAGATGGACTTTCCTAAATTCTGAGCAGCTGGGTGGCCTCCGGAGACAATAGCAACCTGCTGTGTGCAACGGGGGCTGCCGTGATTACCTCGGGTTAGGGGCTCCCCTCTGCCGAACATCCGATGGGGTTCAGTCCATACCAAGTAGACATTTGGTGCTGCCAACACTCCACCGCCCACTCCTTCAAATCGCAAAATCTCCGACTGAATTTGAGCAAATTCTTCCTGCGGAAGTTCTTCAGAGGCAACGATGATTGCGCCAGTTCCGTCGTTCCTTATTTGAACTGGCCAACCTGCGCTCTTGGCGTGGTCTCGAAGATTGACGCATTCAGGATAATCGGTAGGTTCTTGGCAGTGATCACTCACCGTAATAAGGACTGTGTCGTCCCATAGGGGTTTCAGTAAATCGACTAGCAAACCGTAAGAGCGGTCACTCCGCCGGTACTGGTCCCTCGCCTCAGTGGAGTCCGGCCCGTACATATGCATGGACGTATCGGGCTCGTTGAGGTGAAAGAGAACGAAATCCACATCTAAGTCTGTGCGCGCTGCTGCTTCTATCACCGCCTCATCTTTTGGGTATCCATAGGCATCGAGAGGGGTGCCCGCCGGGGGAGACCCCGCTGGAGGCCAAGACACATTTGCCTGTAACGCACCCATCGTCGCCAATAACTTGTGATCGCCTACTACAGCGACGGATTGCAGCCGTGATTCGTTGCAATCATCAAAGATGGTTCGCCCTTGGGGTCCGCTGTCATAGGTCTTCCCAAACTCATTGTTTATCCAAGCCCAATTACCCCAGTGTCCTGTTTGTAGCGGGGGTAGACCAGTCATAAAAGCTGCATGATTTGAATAAGTCACCGAAAGCATCAACGATTCGCCGCCGGATGCGGGCATGGACCCCGCCGCTGCCTGCTTTGACAAATTCGGGGTCATGTCGGAACCAATAACGGAGTGAGGGAACGCATCAAGCACCGTGAATACAACACGCATACCTTCACCGTATGCGACGCGAGGCCTGTCCTCGGTCTACCGTGAAGGAATGAACGAATACCTCACCCTCGAACAACACGGCCACGTCAGCGTTCTTACATTGGATAATGGCGAAAATCGGTGGACCACAAGCATGGTCAGAGAACTGAATGCTGCTTTAGACGAGGTAGAGCAAACAAGCGGACCTCAGGCTCTCGTGACTACGTCATCAGACCCGAAATTCTTCTCCAACGGCCTTGATCTCGACTGGATAACTAGCAAGGGTGAACATGAGGGAGGCGACCGCAAAGTTTTTGGTGACGAGGCAATGAAACTCTTCTCTCGTCTCATCACATTTCCTATTCCCACTATCGCAGCTGTCAACGGGCATGCATTTGGGGCCGGATTTATGTGGGCTTTGTGTCACGACCAAAGAGTGATGCGACGAGACAGGGGCATGATGTGCGCCAACGAAGTAGAGATTGGTATGGCCATACCGGAGCCAGAGCTGGCGCTTTTCCATCACAAACTTCCGCGTCATGCCTTTTACGAAACGGTGCAGTTCGCGAAACGTTGGACAGGTGAAGATGCTTTCTCTGCGGGGTTTGTTCAGGAACTGGCAGAAGACGGCGAAGTTACCGATAGGGCCATAGAACGTGGAGAGGAACTTGCCAGATTCGGCGGCAATCGAAATGTGTTTGGATGGATGAAAGAACACATCTGGGGAGCTGATGCCGCCATCAACAAGCTAGATGGGCCCGCACACATGCTCGCCAATAACGAGGACTACCCTCATCCGCCAAGATTTAGTTAGCCAAACTGCAAACAATTAGAGATTGGTATCGAGTCGGTATGTGTCTCCATCGATATGCATAGTGCCTGCGGTCGGAGTACCGAAATGGGTTCCAATCACCAGAGTGCGTCCGTCTGCCCATCTTGCGAATGCTTCAAGGCGAGTAGACCGGGCCATGTCTGGATCGGTATCGAAACTCGAACTTAGGGCCGGATCAGCAATTTGGATTGGGCTGTGTGCCATATCGCCCGTGATGATTGCCCGCTGACCTCCAGAATCGACCCGGACACTTATGTGCCCCGGCGTATGTCCCGGTGTTGACTCAAACGAAACAGCATCCCCTATCCCATAATCGGATCCGACAAGATTCGCGAGCCCAGCATTCTTAATAGGCGCGACTGAGTCCTCGAACACAGGATCGCCAAACAAATCTTCGGTGTTAGACCAATGATCGAACTCGGCTTCCACGAAGAGGTATTCCGCGTTGGGGAACGTCGGTACCCATTCACCATTGACTAAGCGTGTGTTCCAGCCGACATGGTCGACGTGTAGGTGTGTGCATACAACGTGAGTTATCGATTCAGGTGAATATCCGCTATCGGATAAACGATCAAGAAATGGTCCCTGCTGTTCGTGCCAGAGCGGGTTCCCGCGTTCTTTGTCGTTGCCAACACACGTGTCCACGGCGATCCGCTCACTGCCGGTATCGATAATGCAGCAATGAATTTTTTGGAGCAGGTGGCCTTTGTCTCCTACGAACGGCTCTAACCACGGTGATTGTTCCCGGAGAGCTAGAACCCCATCTTTATCGATGGACGAGAACATGAATTTGGGCGAGGTTGGATCCGAGGATTCAGGAACTGAGGTAATAGTGACATCGCCAACCTGCCACTTCAAAATGTCGTCGTGCATAAGGCGACGATACTCCCAGTCTTAAACAATTGCCGAAGTGCCACGAAACAATGGGCTCTGACCGTAATTTCTTATCTATTCGGATGCAGCGTTAAGCGTGACCTAGTTACGTCCCGTCCACGAGAGTTGTTGGCGATAAGGAGCAGCGTCAAAGCCCAATGCTCCGTAGCGTGCCTCAACCGCACTGATCTTGTCTGAATCCCAGTAGGGGTCACCCGGCGCAGGAAACCCTAGAACTGATCGCTGCTCAGGGGTCGCCTGCGCTATCAGTCGCTCCATTCTCTGATCCGGTTTATACATAGCCCAGGCCCATCCGGGATGAAGCGTGCTAATCCAAGAAGCTTCCGCCTTTCTGAACGTCAAATTGTGAGCTAGGCGAACAAACCCAGGGCGTAAAGGAGTTCCCCGATGCCAGGTGTCATGCCGGTATAGCAGTACTGATCCCTGACGATATTGGGCATACACCTCACGATCGTAGAGTCGCGCCCGGAACTCTGCGATCTCGGGATAATGCTTCTGAAACCAAGCTTCGGCCCGGGAGCGATCATTGATCCACGGGATGTCGCTGGTTCCGGGCGTATTTACCATCGGCGAGTTATAAGCGACGTCATCATGGCTCTCCCGTGGAACGACAGCGGTAGCGCCTCCAACATCACTTTCGTTGCACAAATAGATGATGATTTCCACGGCCTCAGGCTGATCCCAAGCCGGTGGGTGCGTCAAAGTGTGATTTGGGTAATCAAGGTGCATTCGTTGGTCCTGATTATCTAAATCGCCGCGGTCACCAGGTGAGCGACCGTATTTGGGCCAGAGGTCCGACTGGGTCAGCCTGAGTTCGCTAACGGGCACCCCCAAGAGCTGAGATGCCGCGCCGAGAAGATGAGGGTGCAACGACAACAAGTTGAACAATGGGTTTTGGTCAGGGAAGGTCATTCCACCGCCAAAATCGTTTAGATCAGCGGCTTCATTCGAACCAGCTGCAGGGAATCGGGATACCGCTGCGTCGAGGAGTCCAGAAATGAGATCTATTGGTATAAGGCCGTCCACAAGAACAAAGCCCTGTTCACGCCAGCTTCGGACCTGCATGTCGGTGAGTTTCGAACTGACGGCGTCAACTGTCGTCGGTTCAACAAACTTCATTACCGAAGTCAAAGTGAGTCAGTTTGGCTAACTGGGATTTCGGCCAGTTAGGCCTAAAAAACGTTCTGCTGCGGTTGCACTATCGGCAACGTCAACTTGATCTGCGATAAGACCCCATTTAGAAAGAGTCTCTCTCATTGGTCCAATGAGTTCGTGACTACTGGCCGCTAGATCATCCGGAAGGTGAGCATCTACTCCGGTGGCTTGGCCAATATCCCATGCATGAGTCATCGGATCCCACTGCACGATCCGGATCCACTCATCGACAGACATTGGCCCAAACCAGAACTTCCCTTCCCGCTCAAGAATTCCAGGTTGATCAAGTGCCTCTAACGCGGCATCACGGGTCGAGTCCCATAGCGCTACTGGGTCCGGCGCAGAATCAACAGACTCAGGTGGAACAGTCTCGCCACTCTTTAAGGTGGCTGTCATAGCGGCAAGAACCCCACAATGATGCCGAAGGACGTCTCTTGCGGACCACCCTTCGCACGGAGATTGGTTATCCCAATCATCGAGCGCGACGCGCTGCACAACAGCGTCGAATACAAACACGGATCGAGTGAAGTTTCTTAAATTGGCGCTCATTAAAGGCCCTTTCCCCTTAGTTCTAATCCTACAAAGATGTAGAGGAGCGTAATTATCCCCTCAGGTAAACCCGCAACCCTCCGAGTAACACTTGTTCATCGTTAACGCCGCAGCCTCGCTGTTTGGCTCCGGCGAGAACGGCATCTCGGTCGACACAGTCAACATCAATTCCGCCCAGTCCATCACCACGTCCATCTTTAGCCTCTACAAAGCGGATCGACGCGTTATCGAACTCAATAGTTGGGTTTCCTGCAGCGTCACTCTGCAGTTCAAGCTGAGCTATCTGTGCCCACCTAGAGGACAGTCGTTCAGGATCTGCTGCCTGCAGTTCGGCTGCGCAGATTGAACGCACGCGCTCTGTACGCGAAAAATCTGGCCAGCTAGACCCTGCTGGCCACCAAGGGCCATCAATGTCTTCGGCCCCATCGACTTTCATCTGGTCCATTTCGAAGAAGCTTCCACCAGTGTCGGCTGGATGCAGTTGTATTCCCTCGAATCCGCCCTTGTCGTAGTTCATATGGTTGGCAATTCGAACACCTAGATCTTCCACGTGGGTGATTCGAGAAGCGACATCGTCAACTTGGTTAATGACCATATAGCCGGTATCGCCGCCCCGGCGCTCGATGTAGCGACCTCCAGCGGTGTTTGTAGTTGTTGGTGTCACGCACTCCAAGAACTGATTCCCAATAGGCCAAAGAGTGTTCTTCAAACCGAAGACGCTCACCCCGGGGTCAGTGTGACAGGCTTCTACGCCCAGAACGGTCTGGATATCAAGGGCGGTCTCGAGCAGATCTGAGGTAACAACTGCGATTTGACGTAGGCGAATCCACATGGCGCCAGCCTATGGCTTATACGGGATGGCTTGCATGCGATTGCGCTATTGCACTCCTCATTAACTCCTCTGCTAGGTGGAAGATCTTTGCGGGGCGTACCATTACACATATGGCTCTTCACCCCAATGGCGTCAATCATCTAGCTATTTCCACCAGGGACATGAAAGCGCAACTTAAGTTTTTCGCTGAAGTGCTCGGATGCCCAACCAAAGCGCTCTACTGGATGCATGGAGTCAATGGTTGTTACCACGGATTTGCCGAACTTTCTGAAAGCTCATACGTCGCTTTCGTCCAACATCCTGACAATGCTGAGGAAATTCAATGGGGAGTTACTCACGCTGGTAATGGGGGAGAACCGGTAACCAGAGGAACTATGCAGCACGTCGCCTTTAATGTTGATGACCTCGACGAACTGTTGCAACTCCGCGACAGAATTAGATCCCACGGAATTCAGGTACTGGGCCCTCTTGACCACGGCTTTATTCAGTCAATGTATTTTGCGGGTCCGGAAGGCCTTAGCTTAGAAATCTGTGTGGGAAGCAACATTGATGCTGACGCCTGGATAGACCCCGAGGTGAGCGAACTTTGTGGCATTGATGCACGTGAAATTGAAGATCTCAAGAACCCTAGCCAGTACGTCCAACCCGAACAGCCGCTTCCTAATCCACCCTTTGATCCAACAAAGCCTCATATGAACTATCCGCCGGGGGTGTTGGAGAAGGTCATGGGAGTAGCAGATGACGTTGTGTGGGAAAAATTCAGTGAGACCACCCCTCCGGTGCGAGTTGACTGATCAACGACGGTCGCAGTGACCAGTAACGATCGTCGGCCCGCTGTCTTCGCAGTAGCTCAGAACCAAAGCTCCATCGAAAGTGGTGAGCCGCAGCAACGACTGATGACCCCGCACTTTGGCATATTGTGCCTTTCTGCGCTGTTCTCGGCGCTTGGTTTCTCGTCGGTGATTCCCACAGTTGCGCGCTTTGTTGTAACCGATCTCAACGGTGGTGATGTCGAGGTTGGTCTAGCCCTAGGCGTTTTCTCATTTTCTGCTGTGCTGGCGCGTCCTTGGATTGGGAGACTCGGTGATCGAAGAGGGCGCCGGTTGTTAATCGCTGGAGGCTCTTTCATTACAGCCGGGGTCTTAGCTGCGCACGCTTTCGCCGATAGCTACTCCACGTTGTTGATTGCCCGTTTGCTGATGGGTGCTGTGCAAGGCGCCTTTTTCGTTGGAACAGTGACCCTTACTACCGATTTAGCTCCGGAGCATAGGCGGGGTGAAGCGGCGAGCTATTTCTCAGTAGCGATATACGGGGGAATGGCGTTTGGGCCCTGGCTCGGGGAGTGGGCCGTGGGCAGGTGGGGCTTTGACGGTGGCTTCATGGTCGGAGGCCTGTGTATGGGGTTGGCGGCAATTGTTGCCTGCTGGCTACCAGATTTTGTTGGGTCTCAGAGCGCTCAGGTTCTGACTACAAAGCAGCCGACCCAAAGTTCCTTGCTTTATCGCGCGGCTATATGGCCGGGAATTGTCATGGCGTTGGGAATCATGATCTTTCCCGCTTTGCATGGCTTTATGCCGAAGGTAATGGACGAACGTGCATTAGGCGAAGCGGGGCCTATCTACGCGTTGTATGGGTTGCTTGTGTTGGCGTTACGTCTCCTGTGTAGTCGCTTACCCGACTCACTTGGGACAACTAGAACAGCTGCGTTAGCGCTCGTAGGTTCCTCCGTCGGAATGGTCGTCATGGGTAGTTTTGTAACAAGGCCCGGGCTGTTTGTTGGAGCGGCAATTCTCGCTATCGGAGGATCATTGCTCTACCCGGCTTTGATGGTCGCTGCTGTTGACGGCGTTCCGGAGAACGAGCGCGCTCAAGCAATGAGCACGTTCACAATGTTTTTCGAACTGTCTGGTGGAATAGGCGGCCCGGTGTTGGGAATTGTTGCGTGGATGAGTGGCACTACCGTTGCCGCGTTTTACGGAGCAGCGATCCTTGCGGCGAGTGGGCTTCCTGTTTTGTATGCCTGGAAAAGTAGGAACCCCAAGATCACTTAATCAACGCTCGCCGATAACTCCGTTCAGAGTCGTTTAAGCGACTGTTGGATGGTGGCGAGTCAAGAACTCGGCAACTGCTTCAGTAAATGCGTCGTTGTCGTCTCCAGCGACCATGTGGCCTGTGCCAGCTACATCAACAAACTCTGCTTCTGGCACTAGATCTAGAAAACTCTTCACTGCTTCGGCAGTAACAAGTTCGGACTGTCCCCCTCTCACCAAAAGGATCGGAACGTCGGTGGCCAACATTCCCTGAGTCATAATTTCGCTGACTCTTTTCATGTGGACGCGCAAGGTTGAGTGATCGCCCGTCTGGAAACCGGGCTTGGATGTCACGTAGGCGGGGTCCCATCTCCATATCCATCGACCGTCAGGTCTTTGG
>CEVW01095802.1_pt1 | contig 31053 bp, 29 predicted proteins | sample 427061 | NCBI WGS metagenome assembly CEVW01 (sample SAMEA2623774, study PRJEB7988) | marine metagenome | biome: marine biome (ENVO:00000447); feature: surface water layer (ENVO:00002042); material: "saline water (ENVO:00002010), including plankton (ENVO:xxxxxxxx)" | depth 5 m
TTCTTCTTTTTCTTCTTTTTCTTCTTTTTCTTCTTCTTCTTTAACTTTTTTCATAGCGCCATCAACACAATCACCACAGTATTGATATCGGGTTGGATTGTATAATCCACCATCTTCATCAAACGCGTCTTTGGGTGCAACGGTTTGAACTTCATTTACTAATTCACCACATTCCGCACATTCGTCTTCCTCTTCCTCTTCATCGCTATCTTCCTCTTCCTCTTCCTCCTCATCCTCTTCTTCTTCTACCTCTTCTTCCTCTTCCTCTTCCTCCTCTTCCTCTTCTTCTACATCTGATTTTTTTGTTACTGTTACTTTATTATAATAATTTGACAAAGAATAAAATTGGTCATGTTGTGGGTTATTTTCATCATCACCATCAGAACTAGATTCACTAGATACATGCCATTCCTCTGGTTTAAATGTAGAATTATTCATTTCTACAATTTTGATGTTATTTTTACTATTATCTTGTTGTTTTAAATTAGAAATTATGGCGTGGTCTTTTACTCTATTAACATCCATTACATCAAGATATATGTTGTCTTCTTTATTTTTATTATCTTGTTTTAATTTTTTATTTATTGCTAGTAGTTTTTTAAAAGAAGTTGTTAAAAAATCATTATGATGTTTTAATTTTTTATTTTCATCTAGCAAAGCTTTAACAATAGGTATATTAAATATAACGTTTTTTGTATGATAGTCATTTTCAATAATAGAACCTATAGATTTTTGCAATACATCAGAAATATCTTTAGTTATTTCTTTTAAAATATCATTAACTTCAATATTAGATTCATTCATCTAAATTACTATTAATAATTCCGTTTAAATATATTTTTTATATTAAATAGATTATATATATGAGTGAAATATATAATTTAGATAAGTATATTCCAATAGTATGTTCGCAAACCAATTATACAAAAGAAGAAGCAGAAAAGAAGTTAGAAGAATGGAATGGAGATTATATAAAGGTAATAAAAGAATATTTAAATCCAAATTTTGAAAAACAGAAAAAAAAAGAAGCGAATAAATCAGTTAATCAACAAATAATGACAGAAATAAGAAACTTTTGTGATAAACAGATGAGTGATTATCAAAAAAGAAAAGAAGAATCTAAAAATTAAAATTGGAAGACATAATTTCGTTTTTGGAATGAGATACTTTATTACGTTTTAATCTATAATCAATATTATTATTATTATTGCTTTTAGATAATAGATTACTATACACAGAAGGTATTTCATTGTTTTCTTCATATAATTCAGGTAATATTTTAGTCATAGGTTTATCTACTATCATCAATAATTTGTCATTTTTTAATAATTTTCTATATTCTTGTATACTTAAATTTCCATAATATTTATCCAATGTATAATAAGGTGATGGTGCTGGTTTAATATTTTTAGAATATCCATAAATTTTACCATATATATTATTTAACAAACAATATCTTTCCCATAAAGTGGAAGTATCTATGTTTTCATTTTTTAAATATGCAACAGCACATTCAGGACTACAAAAACACCCATATACTTCATAATCATTATTAACATATTTTTTTGGAATATATACAGCAGGATTATCAAAATTATAAGTGCACCAAAAACAAGAAGATTTTTTATCAGAAACATTATTTAACTTTAATTTTTTTTTTAAAATATCTAATTTGAGCCATAATTCTTTGATATTAACACCACTCGTATTTTTTTTAACATTATCACAATTTTTACTATTATCACATTTTTTTTCAGTATGTTTAATTGTATTATTTTGTTTTATGGATTGATTATTATCATTTTTAAAATTTTGAAAATTTAAATGAGAAATTTTGTTATTAGTATTCATAGTAAAAGAAGTAATATTAGATATTTCGGGATTATAATTTGTGATTGGATTTAATATGTTAGTATTTTTATTCAAAACATTTTTGCTACATTTTAAATGTAATATTACATTATGAGATATTTTTGTATTATTATTTAATTTTTGATTATTTTTTTGCATAATTTTACCACCTTTGGGTTTTCTACCTCTTTTTTTTGGTGGGGGTTTGGGTTCGTTAGATTTTGGTTTAGGTTTTCTACCTCTTTTTTTTGGTGGAGGTTTTTCTTTATCATTTTTTGATTTTTTTTTCTTTGGGGGCATTTATTTATCAAATACTTAATTTTGATTTAAATACTTTTTTTATATTAATTATATGATAAAAGTAATAATAGCTATTATTTCAGTAGTTTTGGGTGTCAGTACTGGAATACCACAATTATATCATACATATAAAACAAAAAAAACGAATGATTTAAGTATATATTATTTAATATTGTGGACATTTTGTAGTATAAGTTGGATTAGCTATGGGTATTTAGATAATGATATAGCATTAATTGTATGTGATGGAGTAATATTAGTTCAAAATATATATTTATTGTCGGCAAAAATATATTATGATAAGATGTTATGTTTTAAACCTAGGGTTTTGATTGAGGACTTATAGCTGTTTTAAGATTATAGCAATGTCTACATAAAGCAGCATAATTATTATTTCCTACTAATATTTGTTTTTGTTCCTTTGATAAACGATGTGTAAAAATAGCATCATTTTTTTTACAATTAATACAAATAGCTTTTAATTTTACAACATCATCCGATAAACATATAATATCCAACATTTGTCCAAATTTTCTTCGTTTAAAATCACCATCTAATCCAGCAACATATACTTTTTTTTTATGCATATTTACTAATATATTAACAATATCATATAAATCATCAAAGAATTGTCCTTCATTGATTACAAAAACATCATACATATGAAGTAATGGAGATATAAGAGATAATTTATTTAAATTGATAGAATCAATCATATCTCTATCGTGAGTAGACAATTTATTATCGTGATATCTTGTATCACTACAATGATTTATAGCACATACCTTTATATTACAAGCTTTATGACTATTATATATTTTTATTAATTCAGTAGTTTTGCCAGAAAACATAGGACCTAAGATTACTTTTAAATAACCAGTTTTTCTTGAGGTTTCTTTTAATAGATTCATTTTAAAATAATATTAAATTATTATTTTAAATCAATTTTGTTTATAAGATTTTATAGATTCATCTATATATCCAGAAAAACATTGATTATATGAATTTTTTGGTATATTTTGTAATTCATTTAATAGTAAATATTTTAATGAATTTGCTTTTATATCGTTACATACCTCATTGATAGAACGATTATTCATTATTAATTCAGTTTTTGATTGAATGCATATACCTAATTCACAAATATCAATTACAGGAGGAGCAGGTATACGCACGTGAACCTCTTTTGCTCCGAATTTATATAAATTATTAATAATAGATTTTATAACATTACCTCTTACAATAGTATCATCAACTACTATTATTTTTTTATTTTTAATATTTACAACATCATATATGAATTTATTTTTACATATATTTTTTCTTTCTCCATCATTTATAGCTATAAATGACCTAGAAAAATTATTATTTTTTCTAATTAATTGTTTATAATTTAAATTTAATTGTTTTGCATATGATTTACCTGAACATATTCCAGTTAATGGAATTCCTATAACTGTATAATCATTAGAAAAATAATTTTGATCTTTTATAGCAAGTAACTTACCTAGTTGTTTTCTTATATTTTTAATATATAATCCATCAGTAAAACTATTTTCATTTAAAAAATATAATATTTCAAATAAGCATAATCCTTGTTTTCCATCTGGATGTACATATACTGTATTTATTCCTTCACCATTAATTTTAATTATTTCACCCGGTTTTACATCTCTCAAGTAGTTTATATCTTTATTAAACCCAACACTTTCACTGCTAACATAATAATTATTATTTTTTTCACCGATACACAATGGGCGTATTCCATATCTGTCTCTCATTATATATAAATTATTATTTATCAATATTACTATTGAAAACGCAGCAGGTATTTCATTCATTATATTTATTAGATTATTTTCAATAGAATCATTACTATTCATTATTTTATTGTTAATATATGTAGTATCGTGTTGTTTAATATTTGGTATATTACCATTATGACATAACACATAATTTATATCATTTATATTTCCACATAAAGGTTGAATTTCATTATATTGAATTTTACCTGATTTTATAGAAAGTCCTGATGTTGAATATCTCATATGTCCAATACAACTTTTACATTTATTATCTATATTTTTCAAATTTTTATCGATTTCACCTTCATTTTTTGTAGTAGATATTACATTACCATTACTATACAAAGAAAATCCATATCCATCTTTTCCTCTATGTTGTAAATTTATCATACCATTTATAAGTTCAATTAAATTTTTGTTTGTATTTTTTTCAGAATATATTGCGAATATTCCACACATGTATTAATAAAATATAATAATTTTATTATGTTTTATTAATTAATTTATAATATATCTTTTATCTTTGATTTTTGCTCTTCATTTAAACTTCTTGGAAAAATAACATTAAATTTTATTATTACATCTCCTACTACATTGTCTCTATAGAATCCCATTTTTTTTATTACGGTTTCACTACCGGGTTTAATTACATTTATTCCTCCTGCTGTTATAGTATAACTTTTTCCATTTATATGATCTAATTGAAGATTAAATCCTATTAATGCTTCTTTTAATGATATTGCTGTATTATATATCATATTTAATCCTTCACGTTTAAAAATAGTATCATTATCTATTTTTATAAATACTTTTACATCTCCCTTCCTATTTTCAATATCTATATTTCCTTTTCCTTTTAAAACTATACATTCATTATTATCAATACCTTTTGGTATTGTTATATATAATTTTTCATTTTCTATTGTCTTTGTTTGTAATTTAAATATAAATCGTTCTATTTCTAACGGATAATTCATACCATTATATGCTTCTTTTAATGTAATATTAATTGTTTTTATTATAGGTTCTGGTGGTCTGTTAAACATTTTATTTATGTTATTATTTCTACCCATTGGAAAAGAAGAAAAAATTACCTGAGGGTTTCCACCCATATTCATATTACTATTCATTCTATGTATAGGTATACCACTCATTTCTTCCATACCTGGCATACCTGGTATTCCTCCTCCAAAAAACATTTTTAATATATCTGGCATTGGACCCGCTCCTCCGTTTCCTCCAAACATATTATTTAATCCTTCTGGTAAATTTTTTGACATATCATATTGTTTTCTTTTATTTTCATTTCCCAATGTTTGATATGCTTCGTTTATTTGTTTAAATTTCTCAGAATCACCCGTTGGTTTATCTGGATGATATTGTAATGATAGTCGTCTATATGCCTTTTTTATTTCTTCTTTCGTTGCTTTTTCATTTACATTCAATATTTTATAATAATCCATATGTATAATTATATATAGATTAACTTAAATACTATTTAACTTATAATTATATTAATGAATGTTCCTTTTTTAAAAAAATACCAGCCACAATTTTACAACGAATTTATTATTGATAAAGATTATATTAAATTATTAAATACTCTTTTAGAAATGGATAATTTAAATATATTATTAATAGGAAATAGTGGTTCTGGTAAAACTTCTATTATTGAAGCTACTATAAGAGAATACTATAAGTCTGACAAAATTCCCACCAATAATGTTCTTGTTATTAATAATCTTAAAGACCAAGGTATTCAATATTATAGAAATGAAGTTAAAATTTTTAGTCAAACTCGTAGTAATATACCTGGTAAAAAAAAATTTATTATTCTAGATGATATCGATTTAATCAATGAACAAAGTCAACAAGTTTTCCGTAATTGTATTGATAAATATAGTCATAATGTTCATTTTTTATCTAGTTGCACTAATATTCAAAAAGTTATTGATTCTGTTCAATCTCGCTGTAGTATTATTAAAATTAATTCTATGGATAAAAAATCATTAAATAAAATTTTTGAAAAAATTAAAAATGCTGAAAATATTACTATTCATCCTTCTGCACAGCGTTTAATACTAAATATATGTAATAATTCTATTAGACAATTAATTAATTATTTAGAAAAATTTAAACTATTAAATGAAACTATTACTACTAATAAAGTAAAAAAAATTTGTACTAATATTAGTTTTTATGAATTTGAAAAATTCACAGAATATTGGTTAAATGATAAAGATATTAATAAAGCTATTGATATCATTTTTACTATTTTTAATAAAGGTTACTCTGTTATGGACATTTTAGATAATTATTTTATTTTTATTAAGACTACTGCTTTTATAGATGAAAAACTTAAATATAAAATCATTAAAATCATATGCAAATACATTTCAATTTTTCATACTTTACATGAAAACGAACTCGAATTAGTTTTATTTACTGATGATTTAATTAATCTTTTATAATATTATATTAATGAGTCAAATATTTCAAAAAAATATACCAAAAAATATACTTTTTGATTTTTTAGAAAAATTCTGTAATAAAAATAATGAATACTATATTTTTACTAAGGAGACTTATAAATTAATTCAACTTAAAAAAGATGATAATCATTTTCAAAATTTTTATAATTTACTTAAGCCATACTACTTTAAATCAAAATTATTTTATTTAGAAAGAAATATTTCTTATAAAAATTTTATAACTGTTTTAAGACAAATTTGTAAATTTATACATATTCCATACACTTCAAAAATAGTTTATTCTAAATCTACTTATGAAATTAAATATTTTATTTACCGTGACTAATTACCATATACTTTGACACTATTGTATTTGCATTATATACTTGATTCCTATCTAATCTTGCAAACCAATTATATTTTGTTCTATTTAGTATATCTTCTTTTGGTAGGTATATTCCATATATATCTCTATCAAATTCTACATAACTTGAATTCATTAAATCATCTACTAATACTACTTCCCTATCTTTTGTTTTCATTCCTAATAATTTACCATCTACTAATTGTATTTTTCCTTGTTTTACCATTTCATATAAATATCTATCCATTTGACCCGTAAAATCCATTTGATGAGTATTATCTCCTGATATCAACAATTCCAATTTCTTTACATATTTATCCATAAAACTACAATTCTTTATACATCCCATTATTTTATTACTTGGATAAAATCTTGACCTTGATGATGTTATATTCTTCGATACCATTTCTGATACAAACATTGATTTATATCCTATCATTTGTTTATACAATGGCATTATATCTCTCAATAATAATACACTATTTGGTAACAACATTCCTCCATAATAATACAATACTTTTGCTATTGCTAAATGTCTCATATGTGATTTTATTGGGTCTGATAATAAATTAAAATCTACTGTCCATCCAGGTATCAATGTTTTAAATGAATCATCATTTATTATACATACATTACTACTTTCTCCGCTCCATTTTATTATGCTTTCTACACACATTTCTATGTATTTTTGATTCAAATCTTTTGTATTTCTTGATTTAAAATCCAACCATTTCCTTGAATTCACTTTATAATCTGTATGAACCCATATTATTGGTTTCCCTTTTAATACTGTATTATCATTTAATAAATGCTTTCTAACTAAATGATATTCTCTCAACTCATCATCTTCTCCAAATTTCTTATTATATCTTTCATATAATATACTTACTACTGCTATTACTGCAAATATTCCTATATATCCTTCAATTCTCATATATATTAATATTGTTATTTTTTTTTACCTAATTCTTCAATTGACGTAAATACCCCCACCATTGTTTTGTCATCTCCTCTACCTCTTCATCTTGTTGAACTAATTTATACGCTGTTTCTGTCGCCGTTCTTGTTTCATTATTTCTTCTTTTATTTAAATAACTATTTGCTTGTTTCAAAGATACTGGTGTTGTATCCTGATTTTTTCTTACATTCATCATATCTTTATAATTCTTATATTTTGGCATTCTTTCATAATCTTCTCTTGTTACGGGCACTACTGTTTCCGTATGTGCTTTCTTTAAATCTTCATATTTCAATTTACTAAATATATCACTACTATATTCATTCGGTCTATCTCTATCTAATGAATAACCTCCTCCATTGCACATTTCTCTTACTCCTTCGTGAACTATTAATTCTCTTGTTATTTTCTTTCTTTTTTCAAAAATATTTTCAAAATCTGACGTTGATTTCGCTTTCTCTTGTGTTTCTTCTTCTTCATTTTTATACCATTCTCCATATCCTGTATCATTCGCTCCATCTTTTATTTTTGTTTTTTCAAATAATTCATTAAATTGTTTATTAAATACACTCGATTTCTGACCATTAAATTTCTTTAATAATTCTTTATTTCCTGCATTTGTTATATCATTTGTATTTTTATCATAGGTTACATTTCTCATATCTTTTTTCCTTTTACTTCTAAATTCATAAACTTGTTTCACTTTACTATAGGCTTTTTGAAAAAATAAAAAATATTTTTTGTCTAAATTACTTTTATCTGGATGTGTTTTTAACATCATTAATTTAGCGCTCTTCAAATCATCTCCATCAAAATTTACTGGTAATTTAAATAGGTTTAATAAATCTCTTAAATCATAGTTATGTATATTTAAATCCAATTCTGACATTAATATAATAATTATTTTATTTTAAATATTAAATCTATACTTTATATATCTTAAATATGTCAACAAAAGGACCAGAACTATCTGAAGACGAAAAAAAAAAAGCATTAGAGGCGGAAAAAAAATTAATGCTAGCAAGACGAAAATTTACGACTGATTTGGCATCCCAAAGACAGTTGGAAAAAGAAAGAAAACAAGCGGCGGATAGAAAAGCAAAATTAGTAACTGGACAAGAAGAAGAAGGAAGAAAAAAAAGGATAAAAGAAAAAGAAGAAAATGAAAAACAAGCAGCTCTTAAGATTCAAAAAATAGCGAGAGGTAAAAAAGGCCGTGAAAAAGCTCAAAGGGAAAGAATATTCGAAGCCGAAAAGGAGAAACACAAAAAAAGAATAAAAGCAGCTAATACGATTCAAAGCGCACAACGTGGTAAAAAAGGCCGTGAAAAAGCAAAAAAAATTAAAGAACAAGATGTAAAAGGTAAGAATGCTAAAATTTTGGCACAAAAAGATGTCAAGGGTTATTCAAAATTAAAGATAAATTATGAACAAGCAAATCCTGTTATGTTAAGAATAGATACAGGCGATCAAAAAAATAATTTTATAGGTAGTGTTCAAGAATTTAATCATAGATTTCATTATACTGAATATCCTATTTTTAATGCCTTAAAAATTGAAAAAAAGGAATTTAATGTATTCAAAAAAAATTATGAAAAAAATAAAAAGGATATACCTTATATTTTTGGTAGTAAAAAGGTTAAACCAGGTCAAAATGGACTTCCATTTGCCATAAAAAAGGAACAATTTGAAGAATTAAAATTATATTTACAAACATCTGTTAAAAAAAAAGTAAAAATAGATGATTTTCAGTTAAATATATTATATCAATACTACATTTTATCATCCGATTTAAAATTTTATAGACAAATATTAAGGGCACAAAATGAGGCTGCGAAAAACTGGTTGGCAAACCAAAAATATACAGAACAATGGAGATTATATTATGATAGTCATAAATATTTAATAGATATGTGTCTTTTTTTAATGAAATTTGAATACAAAGTTCCTGGTAAATTACCATATAATAGTATTTTTCGTCAAGATTCTATTTTAAAAGATAAAAAATTTATGGAAAAAATTAAAACAACAAATGAAGTAACACTAAAAAGTAAAAGTTCTATACCAATAACAATGTTGCATTATGACATATTGGAAAAAAAAATAGGTTACAATAAATTTATTTCATTATGGAAAAATTCTACTAATTATAATAGCATATATTGCACAATAATATATTATTTAATTATTTTATATGAAACTTGGCTTAATAGATATGATGAAAAGTTGTATGATGGGTTAAAAACCGTAGATAAAAAGGTAATAGATGGTCATTTCTTTCATCGTGTATTAGGATTAAGTAGACAAACTGTTGATCAAACTATAATTAATGAAAAAGAATATACATTATATAAAAAAAAAGCAGGTGAGGATAAAACAAATACAGAAGATAAACAAAAAGGTGGCGCTGAGGGTAAAAAAGAAATAAAAAAAGAAAGTGGTGAAAAACCAATTTATTTTGTTCATAAAGTAGATCCAGAAAAATGGGAAGAAAATATTAAAAAAATGGAAGTTAATAAAGTTGTTAATTATCTAAAAGCAGGTGAGGATAAAAAAATGTCTTATTTTGATGTAACAAATTTTGGTATAATTAAAAAATTCTTTTATGAATTAGAAGAAAATTATGGATTTATTTGTAACTTTTTTGCACCATTTAAAAATAATCCAGATAATAAGATAGATATATTTCAATATTACCATACTTTATTACAAGAAGGAATGTCTTTTGCATTTATAGCAGCGGCTGTAACAATGTGTGATAATATAACACGACCTAAAAAGGATAAAGGTTTCAAAAAAGGTGCTATGATTGATTGGAAAAATGAAGAACAAGCAGATTTATACAGTTATGTAAAAAGTTATTGTGGAGATCCAGATAATGGTAGGATAGAGAAAGGTTTTGGAAAAGAAATAGAGTTTAGACCAAAAACAAAGGCTTTGGGAGAAGCAACAAAACAAGAGGGTGGTGCTGATGATAAAAAAGAACCAACAACAGGAAAAGAAACAAAAACAGAAGAACCAACAAAAGGAGAAGAAACAACAGCACCAACGGCGTCAACAAAAACTCCAACAAAAAAGAAAAAGAAGCCATATAAAAGTGCAAAAATAAAAGCAGGTTTAAAACAAGAAAAAAACAAAAAAAACAAAAAAAAACACGAAGAAGAAAGATGTGAAAAAAGTAGAAGTAAATTTGAAAAAATAAAGAATGAAATGAAAAATGAAAGTTATGATTTTAAAAATTGGTTAAAAATAGTAATGGATAAAAATTGTGAAGGACTATCTATGGAAAATTATAATAAAGGAAAGAAGAATAAACTAACATTCAATTATAAAAAAATGATTGATTTTAAAAAATGGCTTGATTTACATTTTGGAGATTATAAGAAATTAATAAATCATATTAAAGAAAACGTGTATCCCAAAAGCAAATTAAAAATGAAAAAAAGAGTATTTCATTATGTAGATTTGGAGAGTGACCATATGGACTATATTATGCCAAAAATTAAATATGGTGATATGAAAGGATGTCCATTTAGTTATGATAGTCATATTACTAATAAGCAAAAGAAAATTTTAATGAGTGGAAAAAAATACAATGATGCTGTGAAAGGTAAATGTAAAATATATGATACGCCACAAAATGAATTAAAAGAGTTCAAAACCTTAGTTATGGATGAATGCATAATGGGAAATGAGATAGATATTATTAATTTTTTAAAATTAAAAACAACTAAGTTAAATCCAATACAAGAATTATTCAAACGCGAGGGTGATAACAATGTGAAGACTAATGGTGTTGTAACACAAAAACCAACGGAAAGTAAGGAACAAATAGAAAGTAAAGAATTATCAAAAAAAAAATTAGCTTTATTAAATTTGATAAATTTAAGTAATAAATATGATTATTTTAAAAAACATAAACAAAAAATTATAAAAAAAATAAAAAAGAAATATAATAATATATCCGATATTATTACTGATATTATTAGTACTTATAGAAAAAAATTAGACAAACAACAACAAGAAATAATACCATCAAAACCAGAAGAAGAAGAAGAAGAAGAAGAAGAAGAAGAAGGTAAAAATGCAAATGAAAAAGAAGAAGGTAAAAATGCAGATGAAAAAGAAGAAAAAAAAATTAAAAAGAAATCAAAGGATATGATAGGAAAATTTGCAGTAGACCTCGATAAACCAGATGAGAAACTTAAAAAATTAAAAAAAATTGTAATAGAAGAATTAAAAGAAACATTCCTTGAGGCAGTGAAAAAAACAACCTCAAAAAAAGGAAAGAATAATAAGAAAAAAGACGATTCTCATCTTAAAGTTACTTGTTTAAAATTAATAATTCAATTAGAAAAAAAAGAAAAAGTAGATGTTGATTTTTTAAAAAAATGGGGTACTTTTCTAGGTATTTACAAAGACCCAAAAATTGCAAATGAGTTAAAAGCTGAAGAAAACAGAATACAAAAAATACAAAAAAAGTATGATGATTATATAACACAATTTATAAAAAAACTAAACAAAAAAGAAGAAGAAAAGAATAAGAAGGAATATGAAAAAAAATTCAATAAAAATGAAATAGAAAGCGATGGTAATTGTGGTTACAATAGTATTTTATATCCAATACTAAAAAATACAACATTAAAAGAAAAATTAGAGAGAATTGTAAAAGAAAAAGGTATAAAAACGAACTTTGTAGGAGACTCTTCAAAAAAAAGTAGTGAATTAAAAAAGGAAGGAAATGTGTTAAGAGAATTAATATTTAAAAGTATATTTAAGAAGGATGAATTCAAAAATATAGGAAAAGACATAACTAAAAAAGAATATGATCAATATTTATCAAAATTTATACAAAAGATATACAAAAAAGATGAAAATGTTCTTTTACAATTAAATAATATGAAAAATCGTGCATTTATGGGTTGGATTCAATCAGAGGAGAATGAAGAGGCCAATATTTCATCTAATTATTGGATGGAAAACTCTGAAGCAAAACTATTAGAAGAGATATTAGAACTTAAAATATATATAATAAATCCCAAAGCACCTAATATACTTTTATATGTAAATGGAATGAGTAAAGCTAAAGATAACAAAACTATGGATACAATAATTAAAGAGGTTAAGGAAAATAAAGCGATAGTAATAGAATTTAATGGTTGGAATCATTATCAATCAAGAACATTAAAAGAAGAAGGAAAACCTAAAAAAGGAGGTAGAAAAACGTTAAAAAATAAACATATGTATAGAAAACGAAATAAAACATTAAAAAAAATATATTAACTAAAAGTAAATTAATTAATATATTTATGAAACACGTTTAGTTGGGATATCAGCACTAACTACATAAATAGAATTTTCGGTAATAATAATATATTCGCCTTCAACTTTGTAGATTTTACTAATAGGGCTAGTATATTCTTCTTCACTTTTAACAAGTAATTTTTCTTCGTTTTCTCTAACACCAATAAGAACTTCTTTGTCACAGGATTGGGTCCAATAGTCAAACATTATTGGTTTATCTTCAACGATAGCTAGTTTAGCGCAATGTTGTAGGGTAGTTCCGGTAGGTAATTTATAATTTGAACTACCTTCAGTATTCTTTTGTTGTTCGGCCGACAAAGCAGACATGTATTTTATATATTTTTTTATATAAAATCTTTAAATAGTTTTTTAGCTATTTTTTTAGTGTATATTAATAATAAATGGATAGTGTCCAAAAAAATATTTATAATACAGAAAATTATAATGATAAATTATCAAAAGATTCAGTAAATCAAGTAATTGAAACCTACATATATCTAGTAGAAAATTATATAGATTATATCTATAATAATTTATCAACAAAAAATAGTGAATATTTTTCATTTATAATAATTAGAGGATTAGATACAATAAATCATATATTTAATTTTTTATTAATATATACAAAAAACATTGAATTAATAATATATCATATTCAAAAAGCATATTTATATTATGTTGAATTTGTAGGACAAATAGGAGAAGAAACAACTAATTACATTCAATTAAATTCAAAAGACGCAACATTATTTGTATATAAAAAAACAATTTTTGAAATAAACAATGATTTTAGAAAAAAATTAATATTAAGTGATTATGAAAAAGGATTATACATAAGAATAAAAAAATATACTGATGTATATAATACACATATAACTATTATGTTAAAAAAAACAAATGATATAATTAATTATGAAACAGTGAAAAGTTCGGTAAAAGATATGAAGAATATATCAAAAAAATTAATAAATAATTATTTTATATATGAATTTGATACAGAAATAATAGATGTATTTATAAAATTTATTGTAAATAAATATACAACAATAAACAAATATATAGAATTATATAAATATTTTGTATTGAAACTTATAAAAAAACCTATAAATAAATCATTATTAATAAAAAAATTATCAAATATAAAAAATGATGATTATTTTACAAAAAAAACATCTTTGAAATATATAAATTGGTTATATTCAAACAGTAAATAATATTGTTTTTTTTCTAATTTTTTGGTTTTTAGTTTTAACTTTTTTTTCAAATATACCAGGTTGATATATATTTAAATATTCAATTGTTAATATATTTTTTAAATATTCATATACAATCATAAGAGTATCTACATTACAATGTCCAACAATTAATACACTACCTGTTCGAAAAATCATAAAAGATATTTCAGTACAACGAGTTGGAATAAGTTTTCTTTCTTTTTTATTAATATTATAACATTTCCTGGAACAGCCACAAATGCCATTATTTTTATCATTATTTTTATTGTAATAAAATTTACATTGAATACCTGGATAAGAACAAGGGTCATATAATGAATGAATTTTATAGGTATATTTCAATACATTATATAATTTTGTTCTATCTATAAAATACCCACAATTAAAATTAGAATTAATCAATACATTTTCAATATTATCTTTTTTATAATAGATATTATCATTATTCATACTATTTTTTAATATTATTATTAATTCATCAAGAGCATCATATAATAATTGATCATCTTGTATACCTGGTATTTCTAATTTTCCTGTATTAAATATTTTTATATGAACTTCCTTAAAAACATTTTTAAACATAACACGCATAATTATAGCAAAGCAATTGTAAAACGCCCCTTTTTTCTTTTTTCTACAACTTAATAAATCAGATTTACATAATCCCATGTCAATTTTACGAATATCTTTAAATTTATGTCTTTTATTATGCATATTATCAATTTGTGTTATAATAGTTTGTTTAACATTTTTATTTAATTTGATTTTATTTTCTAATGTTACGACTTCTTCTTTAGTATTACAGTTTATTTTAAATGATTTTTTTAGAATACCATTTTTTGGAATATGATATTCTAATACTGGTAATTTCCAAAATAATTCACCTAACTTTATATCAGTTAAATTTAAATATCCTATTTTTGTCTTGGTAGATATATAAATAGCAGTGCAATTTATATCATTTTTTGAATGAGTAACAATATTTTTATTATTATTAAATTTTCCATTTTCATTAAAATTCATCCATTCTTCATCTAAATCGTTGTTTAAGTTCATTTCTATTAAATATATTATTAATATTTAAATCAATTTTTTTTTCTTTATTTTGTTATATAAATGTTTCAAGTAAAAACATTTAGCGATTCTTATGAAGATAAGATGTTAAAAAATATAAAAACAAAAAAAAAATCCTACAAAGCTATTCTTAATGAGTATAGTTTAAAAAGAAATAATTTTAATCCACACCATATATCACCTAATCAATTTATAAATAAATTAGAAAAACGTATGAAATTATATTATTATTCTTGTAATAATGAATAAATTTCTTCTATAAAATATCTCAATAAAAATTTATTTGTTATATCGCTATTATGTAATATATTTCTTACTATTATAATCCATTTTTTATCAGTTGCTATTTTTTTATCGTGAATCATATAATTTAAAAATTTAAATATATAAGTTTTAATTTGAATATTATATATAATACTTTCATTTATTATATAATTATACATTTCAAACTTTTTTATTTTATTATCTTTTATTTTATTTATAAAATTATTCCAATAATCATTTCTTATAATATTAGAATTTAATCCACCATTATCGTGATTTGATTGTATATAATTAATCATACTTCTTATATCCGATTTAAAATATTCTTGAATCGCATATATTTGTTCTTTTTTTACATCTATTTTCTCCTCTTTTACTATTTTGTTTAAAAAACTATAAATATCCTTTTTTGGTAATTGACAAAATCGTAATCTTACAAATTCATTTTGTAATGATACATCTATTCTACTTATATAATTACATATTAAACAAAAACGTATATCCTTTGAATATTGTTGTATTAAATATCTTAGTGCTTGTTGTGCATTTTTTGTCATATAATCTACTTCATCTAATATAACAAATTTCATACCTTTTCCAAAAATTGTTTTTGTGTTAACAAATTGATTTATTTGATTTCGTATTATATCTATTCCTCTATCATCTGATGCATTTAAATGTATTTTCAAACCTTTACTTTTTTGATTATATTTTTCTTGATATTCATTTATTAAATTAATTATTGTTGTTGTTTTTCCTGTTCCTGGTGGACCATAAAATAATAAATTTGGAAAATTATTTGTTTTTATTATATTTTTTAATAATGTTCTATTTATTGGTTCTAATACAATATCTTCAAAAGACGTTGGTCTATATTTTTCTACCCATGGGCTATGAATCATTTAGTATTATATTATTAATAATTTTTAAATAATAATAATATATATATAATTAATGAGTGATGTTACAATAAGTTATCCTAATGCATTAAATGAAAACGATATAATAACTAATCAATTAAGCGACGCTACTATTGCTTTAAATAAATTATCATTAAAATCTAATAAATTACTTGGTAAAGGTAAAATATTAATATGTACATATGCACGTATGAATCCACCTCAACGCGGACATGAAAAATTGATAAAAATTATGAACAATTCTGGATTACATTATATAAAAAAAGGATATGATGTTGATATTATTATATTTTTATATCCCAAATCAAATAACATTTCATCTATTAAACATAAACAAAAAAGAGGTGTTTATATTGTTGACCCCACCAATCCTCAATTAGCTAATCCATTAACGTCTAATCAAAGAGAAATATTATTAAATGTTTTATTACGTGATATTAATAATAAAAATAAAATAAAAGATAATAAAATTGGTATGGGAACTAGAAAAATATGGATAGAAAAATCTTCTAATACAGTTCAATCTGCGTTTAAAAAAACAATATTATCTGGCGAATACGATAACATATTATTTTTTATTGGTGAAGATAGAAAAGATGCTTTTGGTTGGGAAGGTAGAAATAAAACATTTGGTCCTAATAATACACCTTATTTATACAATTACGTTAATAATAATATACCAGGTAATTTAAGGTATAGTCTTATTCCTGAGCAAGTTAGTTATGATTTAGATAGTAAAATACAATCTAAAAATAAAACTGCAGCACGAAAAAATGCATCTAAAAAACACGTATCTCAAATGCCTATATTACAAAAAAATACTATTTATAATATTATTATACCTAGAACAAAAAAAGAACAAAAAGATATTAAAAAAATGTCTCAAAACAAAAAACTATTTGATTTATACCAAGATATGATTAAAAATGCTAAAAAAAATGCAACTAGTTCTCCTGAATTCCCTAGTGCTACTATGTTAAGAAATCTAATAATAACCTTGGATTATCAAAAATATCATTCCATTATTGTTCCCGGTATGTCTAATGGTTGGAAATCTAAAAAACCTAACAATGCTGAATGGAAACAATTTCAAAAAATAATGATAACTGGATTATCCGACCGCGAATTACTAAATGCTTTGGCTAATATTAAACGTGGTATGGGTATTAGTTTATATCATAGATATATTTCTACTGCCCCTCCTATTGGTTCTATTGCTTCTACTGTTAAATCTCGTAAAAGAACTACAAAAAAGAAAAAAGGCGGTAGACGTAAAAAAAGAACGCGTAAGAAAACAAAACATCGCCGTAAAGGAGGTGGAACTAAAAGAAAAAGTCAGGGTTCTAATCTTAAAAATAGATGGATTCATCTCTATTTTAATTTAAGACAAGGAATGAGAATGTATAATCCAGGTGTTCAAACATTATATGTTGTAAATGAAGATGATAGATATTTGTATTTAAGATATAGAAACGAGGAAAATGTTTTTCCTTTGCCAAAATCTGTTATTAGATTTGGATATGTTAGTATACAAATAATAAGAAAAAAAACAAAACGTGGAGGTGGAACACAAAAAAAAACAACCAAAGCCAAAATAGTTCAATATGGAACTATTAGAGAAGAGTTAAAAAAATTAAATGAAGGTAAAAAGATAGTTATTGATGCCTTACAGGAGAGTATATCCAGTGGTGCTATGGATATGCGCCATGATTGGGCATTAATAAATGATTTGAAAGCTATTGATAAAGAAATTGAGGAACGCAAACAAGCCCTACACGAATTAGGAAATATTATGAAAATGTTGGAAAATCGTAAAATTGGAAAATAATCAAAAAATAAATAATTTTATATTATATATTTTTAACTTTTAAAGAATGCTGGAATACTATATTTCATATTTTCATATTTATATTTTGCTATTATATTTGGATTAACGATATTATTTACTATATCTTCATGATTATATACATTTCCATCTCCATCTATATAATATGATATACCTTGAATTTCTTGAATCCAACACTGAACTTTTCTATGCGTAGGTTTACTAGGTTTATTTGACACTTCTCCGTGTGGTATTCCTTTGATATGTGTTCCGCAAAATTTTTCCCCTTCTTTTTTTCTTCTACTACATTGCTCTCCGTTTGCTCTCAAAGCACAACATCTATAACATAAAGGAACTAAATTTTTTACTCTTTTTCTTTTTACTAAATCTTCCTTTGTTATTTGCATATCCGGATAATTATATATAAATGTTACTAATTCATATGAATTATCAATAACATTTGGATCTAGTGTAAAGCCTAGATCTTTTAATTGCTGAATTAATTTTGTTTTAAATGTTTGTTGATGCGCTTGAAACTTTTTATTTATTCTTTTTTCCATAATTTAATAAAAATTAATAAAATATATTTAATTCAATTTTTAAAATTAAATATGTTTTTAATTTAAAGACCATAAGTTAATCCTATTTTAGTAGGCAATATCATCATAAATATACATATAGCCATTACCCAAAGCTGATATGGTAAAATACTTTCTTGTGGCATCCACTTAAATGTATTATTTAATGTATTAGTTACTGTTATTATAATTACACCTATTATAAATGGTATTATAGGGTTCATATATATAATTATTTTATATAATAATTAGTATAAAATGGATCCCAATTTGATAATATCGTTTTCATATCAATTTTATGACTAGATAAATTAAATATTTGATTATTTGTTTTTATTATATATTCTGTATTAATATGAAAATATCCTGATAAATTTTTAAATTTAATATTAGATAATATTAGACTATCGTATGATTTTGCCCAAGCTCCTTTATATTTTCCTACTTTCTTATCATGTTCACTAGGTTTTTTTTTATTTGAATCATAATTATTTATATACCAATGAAATGGGTCTGTCGGACGATATAAAATACTTCTAGAATTTCCTAAAAATACAATACTTCTTATTAAACCTCCTTGATAATATTTTCCATCTTCGTCTGATATTATATTGTGAAAAAATGATTTATATTGTCTTTTATTTCTAGTCCAACAACCATCTTTTATTGCTTGAAAATAATCTCCAAAATAAAAAAATGAACCAAAATCTCTCTTTGCATTTTGTCTTTGTCCTAAAGCCGCGTTATATGGTATTAGTTCCCAAGGTGCACCATAATATACCACTGATGGTATTTCTACATCATCGTCTACATTATCTTTTAAATATATTAAACTACTATTCTCATAAAATAATGTATACACTGATTTATGTATTGGAAAATTTATCGCTTTTTTATGATTACATATTTCATCCATTACTGTCCACCATAATTGATTATTTCTATTTATAGTTTTCATATAATGTTTTTCTAAAGACTCATAAAACAAATATACATTATTATTTTTATAAATATATCCTTTACATTTCAATTTCTCATTAGTGCATTTATATACTAATTCATCCCCTGTGTTTAATATTTTCTTATTTTGTATATTTTTATATTTTTTAAATGGAAAAACTAAATTTTCTGATACATTTTTTACTTTATCATCATATTTATATAATAAAAAACATATAAATGGAGATACTATTGTATTTATATTCGTTGATTTTATTATTTTATAAATACATACGTTAACATTATTAATATTTTTATTATTTAATTCTTTGTAATTTGTTTGCAATGCTGATAAATCATATTTTATTTTATTTTGTTTTTTTGTATTCATATAAAATATAATTTTATTTAATATTTTTTCTTCTAATATTTTCTTTAATTTTTACTGGCCTTGAATCCATTATAAAAGTACCTAAACTATTTATTGTTTCTTTATCTTCTTTGAAATAATCTAATAAACAAGTCAATAAATGTTTCTTACTCAATGGTGCTTTTACTTTTTTCTCGGTTCTGATTAATTGTTCTTTTGACAAGCTCATTACATCTATATCCCTACTTTTCATCATATTTACTAGATTTTCTGTCATATTTTTCTTTTTCTGTTTTCTTATTTTAATTTCTTTTTGTAATTGCTTTATTTCATTATCTATTGTTAACCATTCCTTTACTGTATTTACTAATTCATTTTTTTCATTTTCCATATATATTATATCAAATTATATAATATTTAAGTTTATTTATTACTTATTTTCTTGATTTGTATATTTAACAATATGATTTCTACAATAGTTTTTGCCTTTTGAACATTTTTTCCCACAACATTCTCCTTTTCTACTTCCTTTTAGTAATACATGTTTACATACTGTAATGCATTTATGTTTATTTATAATTTTCTTATGCCATTCACAATATTCATTTATACAATTCTTTCCACATTTTTCTTCTTTGCGTTTGCCTTTTTTAAATACATAATTACAACTATTTAATTTAATACATTTACTATTTGGTGAATTTACATATTTCATTCTTTTAACACCGTCTATATTTACATAAGGCAATATTCCATCATATATTGTCCTACAATATGGACATTTCATTTGATATGCTCTTAATTTATGACTTTCTAAATGTGAAATATTTTTTATCTTTGTCCAATTATTCTTTTGATTTATTATTTCATTATATAAAGCCATATAATTAAACGTATGATTACACGGTAATTTTATATAATTTTCTTCTAGTTTTTCATTTGTTATAAAACATATATCTTCATTTTCTATTTCACTTTCTTCACTAACTGCTTTAGCTAATAATTGATTAAATAAATTAGTTTCCTCAATATCATCTATTTCATTCATAATTAATGTGTATTATATTATTTTTTTCTCTTTATATGAATTATATATAATGTCAAAAAAAAGATGGTCTATTCCTACATGGATGTTTTTTCATGGTATTGCCGAAAAGGTAGATGAAACATATTATAAAAATAATTATAAAGATGTATTTGATATCATTCGAACTATTTGTCAAAATTTACCTTGTCCTTACTGTAGAGAACACGCTACTAGTTATTGTAAAACCTTAACTGATAATAAAATAAATACTAAAGAAAAATTAAAAAATGAATTATTTATTTTTCATAATTATGTTAATAAAAGACTTGACAAAAAAATATTCAACGAATCTATATTAAACAAATACAAAACTATTAATATTTTTAAATGTTTTAAATGGTTTGATAAACATTTTTATGCTAATTATGTTGTTAATCACGATTTTCAAGGTTGGAAAAGAAATCGCGTAAAAGAAAAAATAAATAAATATTTTAATTCACATTGGAAAAGAATGTTTAATGTTAAATAATTTAATAAATATATTATTGAATTATTTATTATACTTTTCTTTTTTTTGTACATTTAAATTTATTGTTAATAACTCTACATTTTTGTTGTGGTGGTGCAAATGTAAAATAGTAATTTCCCCCTGGTGTTCCCATACCCGGATATATCATCGCTATCATAATAATGCCAATTATTCCTCCCAAAAATAATCCTGCAACCATATTGCAAAATGCAATGAGTCCAGAACCTTCACATCTTGTAATATACCTAAATGTTAAATCTGCCATCGCTAATACCGTTATAAATATTAAAAATGAACTTCCTCCACCTGCTCCGCTCACGGCTTGTATTGATGCTAATATATATGCTATGGTATACCCCCAAAATGATCCATTTAATGATATAGATAGACTTTTTGGATTTACTTTATGACTTTGAAATGGTAATTCAAATATTGAACATATATCGTGTGTTGGTAACGCATGTGTTTTTACTCTATAATCTCCTACATTCGTATTACCTTTCGCATTTAGTCTTCTAGATAATATTATTAAAAATTGTATTATCATTAACGGTAATAAAAAGAATATTGCTTTCACATCACCATGAAATACAGATGACAATATTAAAAATAATGTTACTATTAATGGTGATACTGTTGTAAGAAATATTAACAAATTACTCATAGTTAATTTTATAGCCATATATATTATTATTATATAAAAACAATTTTTAAAACTTCATCTATTTTCGATACTGGTATAAATTTTATATTATTAAATATATCTTTATTTTCTTGTTTTTCCATAAATTTATCAAAATCATCTTTATTTGTAGTTGGATAAATAAATGTATTTACTCCTGCTTTTATTCCTCCTAAAATTTTTAAATCTAATCCTCCTATCTGTGTGACATTTCCGTGTAAATCTATTTCTCCTGTTATTGCTATATTATTTTTTATTTTCTTTTTATTAAATAAACTATACATACAAGTTGTTATTGCTGTACCTGCTGATGGACCATCTTTTGGAACTGCTCCTTCTGGACAATGTATATGAATACCCTGTAATTTCGCAGTTTTAAAATTCTTTATTAAACTTAATTGTGTTTTCTTTTTTGTTAATTTCCAAGCTAATGTCTTTGCAACATTCATACTCTCTTTCATTACATCCCCCTGTAATCCTGTTAATTTAAAATCCAAAAATGTATTTGAAGGAAAAAATGACGTTTCTATAGGTATTATACCTCCCATACCTAATGAATTTGCCCATAATCCATTTATTATTCCAACTCCTGGTTCTTTATGTATTACTTTATGTATCATTTTTGGTTTATCCTTTAAATACAAATCCTTTATTAGTTCTTTTGTTATATCAAATGGATTTTTTAAATTATTATTTTTATTTAATATTTCCAAATTTATTTCACTTATTATTTCAAATAATATTTCTTTTAATTTCCTAACACCAGGTTCATTCGTATATGTATCTATTATATATCTTATTATTTCATCCGAAAATATTAAATGTTGTATATTAAATTTATCATATAATTCTGGTAAAATATATGTTTTTACTATAGTTATTTTATCACTTAATAACAAATTATCAAATTTTATTCTATGTATTCTATCTAATAATATCTTATCTATAGCAGATACATCATTATATGAAAATATAAATAATGCTTTACTTAAATCTAAATCTATTCCACTGAAATATTTATCTTGAAATTGTTCATTTTGCGTTCTATCTACCAAATGTGTTAATATTCCTATTATTTCTTTTCCATTTTCTGTTTTACTTATCTTATCTAATTCATCTATAAATATTATTGGATTCATACATTTTTTTTCTATTAATACATCTACTATTTTCCCCCACGTAGAACCTACATATGTATAATTATGACCTGCTAGTGTCGATCCATTACTTGCTCCTCCTAATGCTATAAATGAAAATGGCCTTGTTTCTCCATTTTCATCTTTTAAACAATTTGCTAATCCTTTTCTTGCTAAACTGGTCTTACCTACTCCAGGTGGACCTTCAAATCCAAAACAATATCCTGTTTGTTCACCTGATATCCATTGACCTATTATTCTTTCTACTTGACGTTTTGCATTCTTATGTCCATGAACTGCTTCATCTAATGTTTTGTATGTATTTTTCATCGAAACATTCAATTTTTCCCATTCTTCTTCTATCATATTTATATTATTTGTTAATTGTATTGTATTGATTTTATTTTTATTTTCAAATTTTTTCTTTAAATCTTCTATTACCTCATTATTATTTATATGTTTCAATATTGTATTCTTTATATGTAATTTCATAAATTCTACTTTTTTTCCAGAATGACATATATGTTCTTTTATATTTTTTTTTTTTAAAATTCTATTTATATAACATATATTGTCTATTAATTGTGATCTTTTATTATTTGTATATAACTTTATTAATTTATCTATGTGTAATTTTTTATATTCTTCTATAAAATCATATTTTAAATAATTTATATTTTGTAAAATATCAATGTTTGTATAATTTTCTTTCATTTCTATATTAAAATTATTAGATATATCTGTTATTTTTGGTTCTATTGTTTGTATTATATCATTGAATTGTAATGATATTCGTTTCATACTATCTAATATTTTTTCTTTTTTATATACACCAAATGGCACTTTTAAAAGTCCTTCCAAATATTGTCTAGCCTTTGAACCCGAATCTTCTGATTTTGCTTTCACTTCTTTCAATTTTATCATCGCTTTTTCTTTTACTGTATTTGTTGCTTTTAATAAACATATTTGTTGTTCTAATGGTATATTTGTTGTTTCAAAATTTGATATTTCTTTCGTATATTTTATTGTATTTTTCATTGCATCTTTAAAATATTTCTTCACTTCCCAAGGTAACGAATCATATAATATTGTTTGGTCTGTTGTATCTACTGATCCATTTATTTCATTTGATAACAAATCATATAATAAATATGCTAGATATTGAAATTCTGGATCATTTGCTTTTATTAATAATTGTATTAATATATATCTCTGTGTATATAATTCGCTTGTTAAAAATTCTTTTACTGATTCTGATATTGTCTTTTGTTTTGTTAAATTATTTTTACTTATATATCCATTATATTTATGATATATTTCAGTCTCATTGTATATTAATATATCTTTTAATGTCAGTATTTTAACAAATCTTTCAAAATCCTTATTTTCAAAATTGTCTTCTTTTGGAACATTATCTTTTATTTTTTTCATTTTTTCTTTTATATAATTATCATTGCAACAATTCAATATTACATCATCCATTATTCCATTCATTATTAATGTTTTTTTTAATTTTGTATTTTGAAATGATATTTTTATTCCATATACTTTTGTTTGAAATATTGAACTTGACCTTGATAAATCAAAACAATCCAAAGATTCTGAATTCTCTGTTATCATAAAATCTTCTACAATCCTATTTCTAGCTATTCTTGTTTTTTTTGATGATTCTGTTTTTATTTTCCAATCCATTAATTTAAATCCTATAGGATGCACATATTTACTTATTAATGAAAATTTATTATTTATATATAATTCTTTTACATAGTCACTTCCAAATTGTATTGATAATAAATCCATTATATTTTTCGTTCCATAATTTTTAAATAATATACTCAATTCGTTATTTATATTCTGTAATTTTGTTGCTACTTCATCGTAATCTATATTTTTTTTTGTATTTAATAAATTATGTATATTAAATATCCTATCATATATATCTTGATATTGATGAATCGCTAAATGTATATCATTTGATTTCAATATATCTAATGACTTATAATTATGTAATGATAATATAGAATCTTGAATTACATTATAATATTTTTTTATTTTCAGTAACGTATTGTGTAAATATTGCTTTTTTTTCAAGGATTTTTGCTTTATTTTTATCTTTTTATTTGATTTGTTCATTGCCCCGATAATATATATTGCGATTTTAATTAAAATATATAATTTTACCTAAATTATATTGCGATATAAATATAAAGAATTTATTTAAAGATTTGTTTTATTATTATATAAATGGGTATTCCTAGTTATTTTTCATATATTGTTAAAAATCATAATAATATTCTTATTAAATTAAATAAATTAAATAAAAATATTGATAACTTATATCTAGATAGTAATTCTATTATATATGATTCTATGAGACTATTAGAATTTAATGGTAATAATTATAAATATGAAAAACAATTAATTAATATTATATGTAATAAAATTAAAGAATATATCACTTTAGTTCAACCTTCTAATCGCGTTATTATTGCATTCGATGGTGTTGCTCCTCTAGCCAAATTAGAACAACAACGTATTAGAAGATATAAATCTATGATTGAACAAAAAATTTTAAATCATAAAAACTCTTGGGATAAACGCGCTATTACTCCCGGAACTTCCTTTATGAATAATTTAAATAATGAAGTTTATCGTTTCTTTTCTGAAAATACTCGCATTTCTCTTGGTGTAAACGAAATTATTGTTTCTGGTTCTAACATTAAAGGTGAAGGTGAACATAAATTATTTCAATATATACGTAATAATAAATCTTCTCATAAACATCAAACCACACTCATTTATGGCCTTGATGCTGATTTAATTATGTTAGCACTTAATCATTTACCTGTTTCTAAAAATATATATTTATATAGAGAAACTCCCGATTTTATTAAATATATTGACAAATCATTAAATCCTAATGAAAGTTATATTTTAAATATTCCTGAAATGTCCAAAGCTATTATATCTACTATGAATAATGGTAAACAAGTTAATAATAAACAACAATCTAATAGATTATATGATTATATATTTATTTGCTTTTTGCTAGGTAACGATTTCTTACCTCATTTCCCTTCTGTAAATATTAGAACTAACGGTATTCATATTCTTATAAATGCATATAAATCTACTATTGGTAAATCTAATTCTAATCTCACTGATGGAAATAAAATCTTTTGGAATAATTTATTTAAATTTATTAAAGTTTTATCTCAAAATGAATATGATAATTTTAAAAATGAATATAAAATTAGAGAAAAAATGGAAAAAAGATCTTTTACTGATCCTGATGAACGGTATTTAAATATTCCTATTAAAAATCGTTCTATTGAAAGATATATTAATCCTTATGATAATGGTTGGGAAAACAGATATTATAATTCATTATTTAATAATAATAAAAATGACTATTTTGTTAAAAAAGTTTGTATTAATTATTTAGAGGGGTTAGAATGGGTTATGAAATATTATACTAACAATTGTCCCGATTGGAGATGGTGTTATAAATTTAATTATCCTCCTTTATTTAATGATTTAATTAAGTATATTCCCAAATGGGATGTTGATATGATTGAAGATAATCTTAATAAATCTATTCATCCTTATACTCAATTGGCTTATGTTTTACCAAAAGATAGTTTGGATTTATTACCTAAACATATCTATAGAGAATTAATGTTTAAAAAAAATCATTATTATTCCAATAATTCTAAATTCATTTGGGCATATTGTAAATATATATGGGAATCACACGTTGAATTACCTCATATTGATATTGATGAATTAGAATCTTTCATAGAAAATATAAAAAATTAATATAAAAATATTATAATCTATTATTTATTATATGGTTAAAGTTATTGTTACTGGAGGTGATGGTATGATGGGGCAAACTATTAAAAAATTAACTAATGATTCTATCACACATCACTATAAATTTATAAACAGAAAAATATTAGACCTTACTCATAGAAATAGAGTATTAAATTATTTTAAATACTATAGTTCTAAAGGTTATACTCATATTATACATCTTGCCGCCAATGTAGGTGGATTATATAAAAATATGGAATCTAATATTGATATGTTTAGTGACAATATTAAAATTAATGAAAATATATTAGAAGCTTGTTACAAATATAATTTTAAGAGAGGCATATTTATATTATCCAGTTGTATTTTCCCTTGTAATCCTAGCAAATTCCCGATGAATGAATCCATGATACACGAGTCTCCTCCACATAATTCTAATGAAGGTTATTCTTATGCTAAACGTATGTTAGAATTACAGTGTAGACAATATAACAAACTAGGATGTCAATTCATTTGTCTTACTCCTGTAAATCTATATGGACCTTATGATAACTTTAATTTAAAAAATAGTCATATGATTCCTGGATTAATGCATCGTTTCTTTTTAACTAAACAAAAATTTGATAAATTTGTTGCATATGGAACTGGTAATCCATTAAGACAATTCTTATATTCTTACGATTTCGGTGAAATTATATTACAAATTTTACATAATTCTAATGTAACTGATGGTAATATTATTTGTTGTAATGATAAAGAATATTCTATTAAAGAAATTGTTAATATATTAGCTTCTGTTATGACTATTAAAAATAGTGATATTATTTGGGATACTACAAAATCCGATGGTTGTATGAAAAAAACTGTTTCTAATACCAAATTAAAATCTATCATTAGTTGTGAATTTACTGAACTTAAAGATGGGTTAAATAAAACTTTCCGTTGGTTTTATCAAAATTATTATAAAATTAGAAAATAAAATATATAAAAGTATAATATATATTTTATTATAATGCCAGGTAAAATTTTACATATTACCAATCGTTCTGATTTACAAACCGTCATTCAAAATTATGATTTTGTTATTATTAAAGTCGGCGCCACTTGGTGCGGACCTTGTAATAGAATAGCTCCTTATGTAGATACTTATTTTAATCAAATGCCTGATAATGTAATTCTTGTACATATTGATGCCGACCAAGGACAAGACGCTTGCGCCTCTTTAAAAGTTAAAGTTCTACCTACCTTTATTAATTTTGTAAAAGGTGAACAAAAAGACATATATGCCACTGGTGACCAAACTAAAGTTAAACAATTCTTTGAAAGCACATTACAATATGTTAAAAAAGGTTAATATATTAATTATATAATTTTAATAATATATAATTAATTTTTTCGTTTTCTTCGTGTTTTTCTTTTTCTCTTTCTCTTTTTTTTACGTGATTTTTTTCCACCCCTTTTTTTCTTTTTTCTAGTTCTCTTCCTTTTTTTACGTGATTTTCTACCGCCCTTCTTTTTTTTCTTTCTTTTCTTTGTCGCCTTTGTATTTCTTACACATTTAAACTTCCCATTCTTCTTCTTCCACACGTAGTCTGTCCCCTCCTCCGCGCTCCCGGCCCAACCAATACACGACCGTGGTGCACATCCTTCTATTTTACTTCCATTTGCACAATTACTACTACAGGCCATTATATTTATTTTGACACTCTTTGTTACGTCCCTTCCTCGTTGGGTATATTTAACTTTGATAACAGTTAGTTTTTTTTTTAAAGGATCCATTAATTTTCTAAATTTACCTATGTCTCGTAGTTGTTGGTTATACCTATTATATCCTTTTTCTTCTGCCGAACATGAGCTATATAGATTTTCTGTCGCTGTTGGATCATAATCACAATTATTTGGATCATTACAACCTGATTTTGGTACAATGTACTTATTATCTTTCTTTCTTTTAGCAATCGTTAATACTTCTTTAAGACCTTTTTTATAAAAGTTTTGGTCGCCTGGTTTTTTGTCAGCTGGTTTTTTGTCAGCCCACGGCGTAATCGTAAGGCTACCCATTTTAGGTGCAAGCTCAGTTTTTAAGGTGAGTTTCTTCGCCTTATCAAGTTCTATATTTATCCATTTTTTAAGATTTGCAATAAAAGTTGAATCAAAAGTTTTTTTATTTATAGATTCAATAATTGTATGTGCATTTGTATACATAGCCTTAATAACCCATCCTATAATTTTACTGTTTTCGCCGTTTGGATTCCAGGAATTCTGTTTTCCATTGAATATGTTTGAAAAATATTGATCTATTTCCGCCTCGCCTCCATATTCCCTAGTTCCTATATTACTACCCACTGTATACATTTTTTCGTGTTCTTTTTTCAATTCTTCCTGACCTTTTTTAGTGGGGTTAGTTTGTGTTGCTTGTTTTGGTTTTTTATATTCCATAAATTTTGCCTTATCTTCGGCTAACCATTGGGCTTTCATATCGTCTTTGAAAGCGGGATGAATATATGTAAATTTTGGGTTGGTTGGTTTTATTAATAAATAATCTGTATTTGTCGTTGAATATTTTACCCATTCTTTTTCTCTTTCTGCTTTTTCTTCTGTTGTCATTGTTGATGGTGTCTTCGTTGCGGGTGTATTCGTTGCTGGTGTATTCTTTGCTAGTGTCTTCGTTGCTGGTGTCTTCGTTGCGGGTTTATTCGTTACTGGTCGTTTATGTAAAACAGCGTTAGTTCCTCTAACTGATAAAGTTGCCATATAATATATAATTAGATTATTAAGTATTATATTAAATATTAACTACGACGCCTTTTCTTTTTTCGTGTTTTTCTTTTTTTTTTCTTTCTTCGTGATTTTTTTCCACCTCTTTTTCTTCTACGTGATTTTTTTTTCTTTTTTCTAGTTCGCTTTCTTTTTCTCCTTTTCTTTTTACCGCCGAACCATCCTAAACCAAGCAAACCTGGTGAAGTAGCATTATCTTCCTTTTTCTCTTGTGGAGGCAATGGAGGTTTCAGTCCCTGTGATACAGGTGCTGGTGGATTATGTTGAGTTGGAGGTAATTTTGCTGAAATTGGCGCGTGGTCTGAATATGCTTTCCCTTCAATTTCTTTTGGATAATCATATGCAAAAGAATTTTCATTTGCTTGAGAATCCAATATAATATCACCAAATCGTATTCTTCTTTCCTCTCTAGTTCTACCATTCTTCTTTCTTATTAAAGTTGTACAACAAGTTGGTTTATAATTTGAACCACCATTTAATTTTTTCCCCATTATTTTTATGTTTCGAATCCATTTATTATTTGCATCATTTGAATCAGTTGTTAATATTATTCTAGCCCCTTGTATTAAATCTTGATTATTCATCTTTTCAATTTCTCTATCTATTTTATTTGCTATTATCTCATCAGGTTTTCCTTCACCCTTTATATTATATCCCTGTGGCATATGTGCATTTATAAATAAAATATGAGAATCACTGCTTTTTTCTTTTAATAAAACGATTAATACTGGTCTACCATCAGGACCTAAATCAAAATAATGATGATTTCCTACTTGTTCAAATTTAGTTTTATTATACAATGAACCAATTTCTATTTTTTTTTTTTG
>CEVW01141913.1_pt1 | contig 30968 bp, 26 predicted proteins | sample 427061 | NCBI WGS metagenome assembly CEVW01 (sample SAMEA2623774, study PRJEB7988) | marine metagenome | biome: marine biome (ENVO:00000447); feature: surface water layer (ENVO:00002042); material: "saline water (ENVO:00002010), including plankton (ENVO:xxxxxxxx)" | depth 5 m
CTAAGTACATCATGTTAATCATCCTTTGTCTTGGTGACAAGTTACCAGCTGCCATATTATGTAGGTTTTTTTAGTTAGTAATTTAGATGATTATTTATTTGGATTCATTGCATTTAGCATATTTGCATATACTGTGTTCAATTGCTCTAAGTTATCTGCTAAACTACTAACTTGCTCTTGAAATTTCTTAGAATCTTCAACTGATGATTGTAAATTTTGAAGAAAGATAGTAGTTGCTTCCATTTGTTGATTAGAAGTTTGTAACTGAAGTTCGTATAAAGAGTTAAGTGCATTCATATTCTTAACGCCTTCCTCAATTTGAGAATTATATTCAGAAATACCAGCTGCAGCAGAAACAGTCTCATTCAATTGCTTTGCAGATTCTCCAAAAGCCCTCAATCCTTCATTCAAGCTCTCAACTAATTCATTATCAATCTTAGCCTTTGCTAAAGCTTCGTCTAATTGCTGTGCTGGTCTTTTAGCAGCATTAGGGTCTTCCATATGTGCAAGTTCTGGATATACTAATGACCAATCTGGTTCAACATGTTGTTTTTCAAAAGCAGAGAAAAAGAAAATAATTGCTTCCATACCTAATCCTGCCATTAACATATATGAAGCACCTGGTAAATGTTCAATCTTAAATAAAGCTCCTAAAATTACAACTGCAGCGCCCCATCCATACAGTTTTGGCATCATTAATTTATACCACTTTGCTTCTGTTACTTGCTCTAAACTACTTATAAAACCCATAATTTTTCTTTTATTTAGTTATTATTCAAAATCTTTTTTATCTCTACCAAGGAAGTCAACCGCGCACCTAAAGCCTATGTAACTTTTTGAAGTATCCTGATACTCAAATGTTCTGGTACTTGTTTGTATAAAATAAGCTATATCTTTCCAAGAACCTCCTCTGATTGATTTTCTTTTTAAAACAGGATGATCTTCATCCTTTGCATTATAATGGTAATCCATATTCATATCATGTGAATATGAAAATGCAGATTCATCATAAGCATTTGAAGTCCACTCAGCAACATTTCCTGCCATATCATAAAGTCCATATCCATTTGGATTATATGAAGCTGTTTTTATTGCCTTTATACCACCATCTGCAGTGTAATTACCTCTAAGTGGTTTAAAGTTTGCTAAAAAGCAACCTTCTAGATTTCTAGTGTAAGGTCCTCCCCAAGGATATGGAGATGCATCTAAACCTCCTCTTGACGCATATTCCCATTCTGATTCTGTAGGCAATCTAAAGTCAGGCAATATTGGCTGCTTGATTTTTCTTAGGAAAGAATTCATCATTTTAGTTCTCCAATGAGCAAAAGCATTTGCTTGCTTCCAATTTACCCCAACTACAGGATAGTCATCAAAAGCAGAATGCCAAAAATAATTTTTAGTATAAGGATCGTTAAATGAATAAGTATAATCATGATTCCATGTTAAAGTATCAGGATAAATTTTAACCTCTATTTCAGATAAAAACTCACTTCTATCTCTTTCTCCTGTAGCACCATTCTCTCTATTTGCTTTTACAGCAGCAGCTTCAATGTCCAATACTTGATATTTATATATATACTTTCTTGTATCAAACTCTCTTCTTCCTTCTAATCTTTCATGTTGGGGCAGATACATCTCCTCTTCAAGTATCTCTCTAACCTCACTATCATTCCATCTAATTCTTGTACTCCAATCAATTCTAGCAGGATCTAGAAAATTACCATTCTTATCTTCCTCTATTAAATGACCTTCAATTCCAGCCTCACCTAATATAACGTGAGCCAAAGAGTCTCTCACCCAGCTTGTAAATTGACGATACTCATTATTTGTAATTTCTGTCTCATCCATATAAAATGCTCCTACAGAAACAGTTTTTGACTGAGACACATTAGCAAATGGAGCATCTTGGTCAGAAGGCCCCATATTAAAACTTCCTTGAGGAATAAACACCATCCCATAAGGGTCCGTTGGGTTCCAATCCTGTCTTTTTTGAACGCCTATTAATTCTCCACCTCCAGAACCTCCACAAGAGCTCAAGAGAGCTATTACAGAGCCTAATAATATTATTTTTTTCATATTCATATTTATTTTATCACCTAAGTGAGTTAAAATCTTGTTTTATAAGAATCTAGGATTCTTGTATTTTGATATAGCTTTATTAGTCTTTATTTTAAAGTCATACCCTAACATGAACTCTAAAGAATTCCCCATGGGATTAACCATTGTAACATCATATCCAAAACCAACCCTTAAATCTTGATTAATATCCATTCCCGCAAGTAATATTAAACCCTCATCCAATCTATAGCTAACGCCACCCCACATCTGATTATTGTTCTGATTAGTATAAATTATATTAGAATTAATATCTAATTGATTGGTAGCTCCATCTGATTTTAAATATATCGAAGGATTTAAGGATAATAAAGGATTAATCTCATGATAATACCCTGATATTAAGAAATAATGTCTTTTTAAAGGATATTGATTACCATCACTCCAATCTATGATTGGCTCATTCATGTGAGTAGACGAAATACCAATATACATATCCTGAGTATTAAAATACACACCACCTCCCAGATCTATTTTAGACCCCTGCACGCTACCCATAGGTATTTTTGCATCACCTTCAGTAGCTGGATTAAAGTCTCCATCAGAACCACTCTGAAACATACCAACTGACATTCCCATACCTATTTGACCAACACCTAACTCTGTTCTGTAAGCATAAGAGGCTTGTAATCCTAGATTACTAAATTGAGCTATTTTATCATTAACAATATTCAACCCAACTCCTCCATTTAAAAAAGGAATTTCTGCATCAATACTAAAATTCTGCGTTGATGGAGACCCCTCAAAACCTATCCACTGAGACCTATGCAAAACAGAAGTAGAAACGTTACCTCTACTACCTGCAAATCCAGGATTATTAGCCAGTTTATTAAACATGTTTTGACTAAACTGAGGATCTTGCTGAGCAAACACATCTATTACTAGCAATAAACTCAACAATAAAATCAATATTTTATTCATTTATCATTCTCTCTAAAAAAATCTGGCGCTAAAATAAACAATTTTTAACACTTTCTACGGAAAGCAGATATGCAACTTACGTTTTATTCAAAGAAAGAATCTTTAATCGATTGTAAGTCAAAGGGTTTAAGTCAAATAAATTTATAATAAGTTTTGAGCCATCTCTCTGGAATATCGCCCTGATTAGCAATCTCATAATCTCGGTAAGAACATGCAATATAGTAATTTAGTGTTTTTGTAGATTCATCTTTCTTGTAAGGAACCCCCATCCACCATCTACCACTGCTTTGACTCTTATAAAATACAATCTCGTTCTTACCATCTTCAAAAGCTACTGTATATTTAACACAATTCTTTAAATTCGGATTTAACTCGTTCTTTCTTAATTTATATCCGTCAATAAAATACCAAATCATTTGAGCTAATAAATAAGCCGTTTGATTACCTTCATCAAGAGCTTGATTGTACTCAAACAACCCAACTGATGTAACCTTATCACTTACACCTGCATATCTCATGATCTTACAAGCCTCCTCTCCTGTTAATCCATTTGGGGAAGAATAAAAATTTGCAGATGCATAGCTATATTGAATAGATGATATATCAAAGCTTAAAAAATCTGTATTCCTCATAATTGGCTCAACTTCATTAAAATTTGCTCTCAAATCACCAAGCCTAATAACATCAAAATTCATTGATCTCAACATATCAGTTGTCATTTCAGAAACAAAATAAGATTGATAAGCCAAATTTACATAATGAAAAAGATGACTAGGTTTATGTGCCAACATCTTTCCTAAATGAGAAAAAGATGCTAGATTATCATTCTCTAAACCCACATCAAACTTGCTATCAACAGCCGACAAGGTAATATACTTATCCATTGCAGCATAAGCCTTGTAGATAGCATAACTTACATCATGTCCTCCACCAATAACTATTGGAATTATTCCTTCTTGCAATAATGCCTCACATACTTTTTGAATTACTTGAAATGATTCTTTTCTACTTGGCATTAATTGCATTACACCTAAATCAGCAACTCTAGGTAAATTGTCATAATGAAAGGAATAAAGTATCTCTCTAATCTTACAATCATTTTCTAAAGCTGTATTTTTGGAACCCTCATATTCAGGAACGTTAAAAATAGCTACCTCAGAATATCTAACTTCTGGAAATTGCCCTTCTAAATAAGTGTCAATATTCCTGCCAATCTGAGTAGTTTCCCATCTATCTTTATCAAAATAAAGCGGCAAACTAACTGGATTAAAATAAGATTGGATTTCTGTCATCATTTTTACTGTTTTTTTGACTTATTATTAGTTTTATTTTTCCATATATCAATACATTCAACTCTAGTTAGAACCTTTGGATCAGTACCTTTAGGGATTTTCAGATTTATCTTTTTTCCTTTAGCAGGAGACAATTGAATAAAAGGACCGTATCTTCCATTTAAAACTTGAATCAAAGGATCACCATCAAAATTAGCAATTAACCGATCCTTATCAGCTTGAATTTTAATTTTTATTAGCTCGATAGATCGATCTAGAGATATTGTTAACGGATCTTCTTCATCGGTTTTCTTAATTGATGTAAACTTTCCGTCGTACCTTAAGTATGGTCCAAATCTACCAACAGCAGCAATAATTTCTTTCCCTTCCCACTCTCCAATCTTTCTAGGAAGCTTAAATAAATCAAGAGCTTCTTCTAGTGTAATTGATTGAAGATTCTGTCCTTTAATTAAGGAGGCAAATTTTGGTTTTGGAGCATTCTCATCATCTTGCTTCTCTCCCATTTGAACCATAGGACCAAAAGGGCCAATACGAGCAATGATTTTAGCACCTGTATCAGGATCATAACCTAATTCTTTCTCCCCTGAAGCCTTACCTACATTTCCTATTACATCAACAACTTTTTCTTTAAATCCAGCATAAAATGATGCAATCATTTCATTCCAGACTTTCTTTCCCTCAGCAATTTCATCAAACTCTGTCTCAACAGAAGCAGTAAAACTATATTTCATAATCTCTGAAAAATGTTCTGCCAGAAACTCTGTAACAACAACACCAACATCAGTAGGAAATAATTTTTTATTCTCTGCTCCAGTAATAGAAGCTTTTTCTAATCTTGTAAGTGTTCCGTTTTTCAATTCAATTATTTGAGAAATTCTCTCAAAACCGTCTCTATTTTCTTTCTCAATATATCCTCTTTTTTGGATTGTTGTAATTGTAGCAGCATACGTTGAGGGTCTTCCGATACCAAGCTCTTCCATCTTTTTTACCAAACTAGCCTCCGCGTACCTTGAGGGAGGCCTTGTAAATTGTTCTAAAGCAGATGCTTCAGAAAGAACCAAGGCTTCACCTACTTCTAAGGCAGGAAGCATGCCTTTTTTTTCTTCTTTCTCATCATCCTTACCTTCTAAATAAACTTTCATAAACCCTTCAAAAGTAATTACCTCTCCTTTTGCCACAAATTCTTCTAAGGTATTTGAAATATTAATTTTTACAGTAGTTCTATCAAATTGCGCATCAGCCATTTGTGAAGAGATAGTTCTTTTCCATATCAAATCGTAAAGCTTTTGATGTGAACTATCGCCATCAACTATCCTTTTATTAATATAGGAAGGGCGGATCGCTTCATGAGCTTCCTGAGCACCCTTTGATTTCTTTGTATAGATTCTTCTTTTGGCAAAATCAGCACCATATAAGCTAGTAATCTCTTTTTCTGCAGCATTTAATGCATCTTCAGATAGATTTACACTATCAGTTCTCATGTAAGTAATTCTACCGGCCTCATATAATTTCTGTGCAACCATCATAGTTTGTGAAACAGAAAAACCAAGCTTTCTTGATGCTTCTTGCTGCAAAGTAGAAGTTGTAAATGGAGCGGCAGGAGATTTCTTTGCTGGTTTCTTTTCCAATGATTCAACTGAGAAAGTTGCATCCTTACATTTTTGCATAAAAGAATACGCTTCAGAATTATTTTTAAATCTTTGTGGTAACTCTGACTTTAAAACCTTACCACTAGAGTTAATAAAGAAAGCAATTATTTTATAAGATGATATTGGCTTAAACTCAGTAATCTCTTTTTCACGCTCAACAATTAAACGTACCGCAACTGATTGTACTCGGCCAGCAGAAAGACCTTGTTTAACTTTCCTCCAAAGAACTGGAGAAAGCTCAAATCCAACTAACCTATCTAGAACACGTCTAGCCTGTTGTGCATTTACCAAGTTAACATCTAATTTTCTAGGATTTTCCACTGCATGAGTAATTGCCTTTTTAGTAATCTCATGAAAGACAATTCTTTTAGTAGAATTTGATTCTAGATTTAAAGCTTCTGATAAATGCCAAGCAATAGCCTCACCCTCACGATCCTCATCAGTTGCAAGCCAAACAGTGTCAACTTTTTTTGCAACTACTTTAAGATGATTAACTACCTTTTTTTTATCCTCAGATACTACATAATTAGGATTAAAACCATTTTCAACATCAATACCCATACCTCCTTTCTTTGGAAGATCTCTAATATGCCCAACACTTGATTCCACTAAATAATCCCTACCTAAATACTCCTGAATAATCTTCTTTTTAGCAGGAGATTCTACTATTACTAAATTCTTTGCCATAACAACGCTTTTCAAAATTTTGTACAAATTAAAGGAACTTTTTTTGAATAAAAAAAATCCAAATACCTGTCAATTTGAATTATATTATATATAATATAAGTAAATCTATACACTGACACATTGTCATATTTTTACTATTTTTGCAAACAATATTAAGAAACATGAATAGCAAAGAACTATTAGAAAAAGAAATTGATGAAGACAGGCAAGGTGAAGTCTTGAACATTGCTGCAGCTAAAAAATCAACTAAAAAAATTTATATAGAGAGCTATGGTTGCCAAATGAATTTTTCGGACAGTGAAATAGTTGCTTCAATCTTAAAAAAAGAAGGATTCTCTACAACTCAAAATATAGTTGCAGCTGACATTGTATTTGTGAACACATGTTCAATTCGTGAAAAAGCAGAATTAACCGTGCGAAAGAGATTAGAGTTCTACAATTCCATTAAAAGAGATAAAAATCCAAAAATGTTAGTAGGAGTTTTAGGATGTATGGCCGAAAGATTAAAAGAAAAATTTCTTGATGAAGAAAAACTAGTTGACATTGTAGTAGGGCCAGATGCATATAGAGATTTACCTAACTTAATTAAAGAAGTAAATGACGGAAAGAAAGCAATTAATGTCATTCTATCATTAGAAGAAACATATGCTGATGTTAGCCCTGTCAGAATAGGGGGAAATGGAGTGACTGCATTTGTATCGATTACAAGGGGGTGTGATAATATGTGTTCTTTTTGTGTTGTGCCATTTACAAGAGGAAGAGAAAGAAGTAGGGACCCTTATAGTATTCTAAAAGAATGTAACGATTTATTTAATGAGGGATATAGAGAAGTTACACTTTTAGGACAAAATGTAGATTCCTATCTATGGTATGGAGGAGGTGCAAAGAAAAATTTTAAACATGCTCCCAAAAAAAATCAATTAAACTGTGTAAAATTCGCAAATCTGCTAGATAAAATTGCAAAAGCTAACCCTCTTTTAAGAATCAGATTCTCAACATCAAATCCTCAAGATATGAGCACAGATGTAATTGAAACGATGGCTAAATATAATAATATTTGCAATTACATACATCTACCTGTGCAATCTGGAAGCACTAGGATCTTAAAGCTAATGAATAGAGGATATAATAGAAAGCAATACATTGCTTTAATTGATGATATAAAGCAACGAATTCCTGATTGTGCTATTTCAATGGATATAATTACTGGATTTTGTTCTGAAACTGAAGCAGATCATGCAGAAACATTATCATTAATGGATTATGTGAAATATGACTATGGCTACATGTTTAAATATTCCGAAAGACCTAATACTCCTGCAGCAAGAATAGACGATGATATTACGGATGAAATAAAACAAAGAAGACTTTCCGAGATAATTAACAAGCAACAAAAGCATTCTTTATTACGGATGAAAGAGAAAATAGGAAAAACTTATGAAGTCCTCATTGAAGGGTTTTCTAAAAAATCTAAAATGCACTTCTACGGAAGGACCACTCATAATTCCACAGTAATATTTGAGAAAGGAAATCATCATTTAGGAGAGTACGTAATGGTTAAAATTGAGAAATGTACTTCTGCAACACTAATAGGTAAAGTAATTTAATAATGAATTCAAAACAAGCAAAACAAAAATTTGGAATTATCGGCAATAATCCAGCACTTGAAAGAGCAATTGATGTTTCGTTACAGGTAGCTCCTACTGATATATCAATTTTGGTTGTTGGCGAAAGCGGAACTGGAAAAGAGAGTATACCTAAAATTATTCATCAAAACAGTAAAAGAAAGCATAACCCTTATATTGCGGTAAACTGCGGAGCAATTCCAGAGGGAACTATTGACAGTGAACTTTTTGGTCATGAAAAAGGATCATTCACAGGTGCTCATGACAGCAGAAAAGGATATTTCGAATCAGCTAATGAAGGAACAATCTTCTTAGACGAGATTGGGGAGCTGCCAATTGCATCACAAGCAAGATTATTACGTGTATTAGAAAATGGAGAAATTATAAAAGTTGGATCTTCAACAGCGCAAAAAATTAATGTCAGAATTATTGCAGCTACAAATGTAAATCTTCCTGAAGCAGTAAAGAAAGGAAAGTTTAGAGAAGATCTTTACTATCGACTTAATACTATAAGTATTATTCTTCCAGCTCTAAGAGATAGAGGTGATGATATTAATCTTTTGTTTAGAAAATTCTCTGCTGATTTTGCGGATCAATACAACACACCACCTGTAAGATTAACTAATGATGCAATTGAGACTCTTAAAAATTATAATTGGCCAGGAAATATTAGGCAATTAAGAAACTTTGTAGCGCAATTATCTGTTATAGAAAAAGAAAGAATGATCGACTCCAATAAAATACAAGAGCAACTACCTAATATTAAAACTAGCAGCCTTATTAGATATAAAGATGAAAATACTGCTGATTTATCAGAGAGAGAAATTTTATATAAGGTTCTATTTGACATGAAAAAAGATCTAACAGAACTAAAAAAGATTACTTTTGATTTAATAAAAAAAGAAGGAAACACTGATATTATGCAATCAATAAATCCTACTATTTTTCATGAAGAAGATTATACAGAACCCTCTAAAGATCATGAAAACGAACTAAAAACTATTGAAGTTGAAGAGTCACTATCATTATTTGAGCAAGAGAAAAAATTAATTGAAAAATCATTAATAAAACATAAAGGTAAAAGAAAAGATGCAGCTGCAGAACTAGGGATATCGGAACGAACCTTATATCGAAAGTTAAAAGAATTTGGTCTATAAAATGAAAACTACGATTTACATAATAATCGGAATAAATATCCTACTTGTTTCATGTGGGATATATTCTTTCACCGGAGCATCTATTCCAGCTGATGCAAAAACAGTCTCGGTAGAATATATAACTACAACAGCAAGTAATACACCAGCATCATTAAACCAAATAATCAGTGATGGACTAAAAGACATTTTCTTAGCACAAACTAGCCTTAGTCTAATAGATAATCAAGGTGATCTATCTTTTAGTGGGCAAATAACTAAATATCATATAAAACCAATTGCAATAAAAGCAAATGAAAGTGCCGCTCAAAATAGACTAACAATAGAACTAAAGATTAAGTATAATAATAGTCTTGATAACGAAAAAAACTTTGAAAGCTCATTTAATAGATATCGTGATTTTGATAGTTCGCAGAACTTAGCTGATGTGGAACAAATATTGATTGAAGAAATTACAAAAGAATTAATTGAAGATGTATTTAACAAAGCATTTGTGAACTGGTAATGGAGTCTAAAAAAATATTATCTCTTATTAAAAACTCCAGCACAATTAGTAGTTCTGATGTTGTTGAATTGGACAAATTACTTGCTGATTATCCTTATTTCCAAACTGGGCAGTTACTACTAGCAAAAGGGCTTTTAAATATTAAAAGCATTAGATATAACAGGCAACTTAAGAAAGCTGCTTCATACTCTAATGACCGGAGACAATTATTTAACTTAATTACGTTTAATGAAAATAAAGAAGAAAAAACAGAACTTTATATAGAAGAAAAAGACACCAAGAAATCTCTTGAAATTGGAACCCCATTAGAATTTCATAAAGATGAAATGCATTCTTTTTCAGAATGGTTAGTTTTATCTAAAATAAATAAGATTGACAGAAATAAAAAACCTAGAGAAGAAGACCTAATTAATAACTTTATAGATAATAATATAAGTGTAAAAAAACCAACAAAAGAAAAATTTTTTAAACCGGTAGATATTGCAAAAGCAAGTTTAATTGAAGATGATAATTTAGTAACCCCAACTTTAGCGAGAGTTTATCTAGAACAAGAGCATTACAATAAAGCTATTTCAGCTTATAATAAATTAATCTTGAAATATCCAGAAAAAAGTAGTTTCTTTGCAAACCAAATTCAATTAATTAAAAAATTAAATAAAAAATAATATGTATACTGTTTTTGCAATACTTATCATTATTACTTCTATACTTTTAGTACTAGTTGTTTTAGTTCAAAACCCTAAAGGAGGAGGGCTATCTTCATCTTTTGGAGGCGGAGCTGGCAATCAGATAATGGGAGCCAAGAAAACTACTGATTTTCTTGAAAAAGCAACGTGGACGCTAGCAATCACCCTAATTGTTCTCTCACTAGTTTCTAACTTTGCTATTCCTAGAAAAAACTTGGAAGAATCAACAGAAATCAAAGCACAAGAACAAATTGATGAAGCAGTAATACCAAATCTACCTTCAGCTCCGGTTGAATAATAATAACATAATGTTTTCTAAGATATTGTTCTGACAAAATTTCAGTTATTTTTAAAAAAAGAAGTTATGGCACACTTTGTGCAATATAATATTTAAAATAAAAAAAATAAAAAATGGCAAAAATTAATATTACACCTTTAGCAGATAGAGTTATCATACAACAAGCTGAAGCAGAAACAACAACAGCATCCGGAATTATAATTCCAGATACAGCTCAAGAAAAACCACAAAAAGGAACTGTTATAGCAGTAGGAAAAGGGACCAAAGAGAATCCCATTACCGTAAAAACTGGTGATAATATCCTTTATGGAAAATATGCGGGTACTGAACTAAGATACAATGGAAAAGACTATATGATTATGAAAGAGTCTGATATATTAGCAATTATAAAATAAAACTAAATAACATGGCAAAAAATATAACATTTGATACAGAAGGTAGGGATGCACTAAAGAAAGGTGTAGATGCTCTAGCTAATGCTGTAAAAGTAACACTAGGACCTAAAGGAAGAAATGTAGTAATTAGTAAAAGTTTTGGCGGCCCTACAATTACTAAAGATGGTGTCTCTGTCGCAAAAGAGATTGATCTAGAAGATGCAATTGAGAATATGGGGGCCCAGATGGTAAAGGAAGTCGCTTCAAATACTAACGATTTAGCAGGAGATGGTACAACGACAGCAACAGTATTGGCTCAAGCTATAATAAACGCAGGTCTTAAGAATGTTGCTGCTGGCGCTAATCCTATGGATTTGAAAAGAGGTATTGACAAGGCAGTTGAAGTAATTATTAAAGATATCCAGAAACAATCTAAAGAGGTTGGCAATTCATACGATAAGATTGAACAAGTTGCATCAATATCAGCTAATAATGACAACGTCATTGGAGCTCTTATTGCTGAAGCAATGAAAAAAGTTAAAACAGAAGGCGTTATTACAGTAGAAGAAGCTAAAGGAACGAATACTAATGTTGAAGTTGTGGAAGGAATGCAGTTTGACAGAGGCTACTTATCACCTTATTTTATTACTGATTCTAATAAAATGGAGAGTAATTTAGAAAATCCCTACATACTAATATACGACAAGAAGATCTCTGCTATGAAAGACTTATTACCTATTCTTGAGCAAACCGCAAAAGAAGGCAAGCCTCTTATGATCATTGCTGAAGATGTAGACGGGGAAGCTCTTTCAACACTTGTTGTAAACAAGATTCGAGGAGCATTAAAAGTTGCTGCTGTTAAGGCTCCTGGATTTGGCGATAGAAGAAAGGCTATGCTTGAAGACATAGCTATACTAAGTGGAGGTACTGTAATATCAGAAGAAAGAGGATTTCAATTAGAAACCGCTACAATTGACATGTTAGGTACTGCAGAAAAAATTACAATTGATAAGGATAATACTATTATTGTAAATGGATCTGGAAAAAGCAAAACTATAAAAGCGAGAGTAAATCAAATTAAAGCTCAAATAGAAAGTACTTCTTCTGATTATGACAAAGAGAAATTACAAGAAAGATTAGCTAAATTAGCTGGCGGTGTTGCCGTCCTTTATGTTGGCGCCCCTACTGAAGTTGAAATGAAAGAAAAAAAAGACAGAGTAGATGATGCTTTATCTGCAACACGTGCTGCTATTGAGGAAGGCATTGTACCTGGTGGAGGTGTTGCTATTGTGCGTGCTGCTGAAAAACTAAGCAAACTTAAGGGTGAAAATGATGATGAACAAACAGGAATTAATATCATTACAAGAGCTGTTGAAGAGCCTTTAAGACAAATAGTTGAAAATGCAGGTATGGAAGGATCTGTTATTGTAGCTAAAGTTCTTGAAGGAAAGGCTGACTTCGGCTTTAATGCAAAAACAGATAAATTTGAAGGACTTTATAAAGCAGGAGTAATTGATCCAGCTAAAGTTGTTCGAGTAGCTATTGAAAATGCAGCCTCAGTAGCGGGAATGATACTAACTACTGAATGCGTTGTTTCTGAAATCCCTGAAGAAACACCTCCTATGCCTCCTATGGGAGGAGGTGGTGGTATGCCGGGAATGATGTAGAAAGAATTATTATATTTCTAGAAAAAGTCCCTATAAAAAACTAGGGACTTTTTTAGTTTTACAGATTTAAATATCAAATCTATTATAATATTTTCCTAACTATAATAAGTTTCAAAATTTGTTGATAATAGTAGCCAACTTAAGCTTGTTTATTAAAGAAATAATCTATTAATTTGTAATATTAAAAGGTATAACTAAAATTTTACAGGATAACTATGAAGGAAACTATTCAAAAAAAGTACCAACCATCAGAGAAGGCACAAGCTTTCTTGGATAAAATTGAAAACACAAAGTATGATCGTGGGATGATACGAGGATTAAACCGTTTTCTAGGCGACAAGCTTTCAGAAGAAATGCAAGGATTCTATTCTAAAGATGAGCTAGATGAATTGATGAGTCTTAAAGGCACTCCTCGTGACGTAGAAGCGCGCATGCCTGTAAAAATCACCAATCATTATTTTGAACTTGCAAAAAATAGTATTCCACTACAAAACTTGATTAAAGCACGTCCTGCTGAAACAGAAGACCTTGAAGGAGCTCCAGATCCTGGTAACCAAATGTCTTATAGCCCTTTAGAAGGATTGATTCATAAGTATGAGTTAGGTCTAATTTATGTAATCGACACTTGTTCAGCACACTGCCGATTCTGCTATAGAGAAGAATTAATTGCTAGAAAAGAAATAACAAGAGAAGATGGAACAGTTGCCTCTAAAGGAACAGCAAAAATACCTGAACTTGTAGAATATATTTTAGAACACAATAAATTAGTAAAAGAAAATGGGGGTAGACACCCAGAAACAAATCGTGAAAAATTAAGAGAAATCTTAATGTCAGGAGGAGACCCTATGGTACTTCCTAATAAAAAATTAGCTGAATGGTTTTATGCTCTAGCTGAAGCAGGAATTGAAGCTATACGTATAGGCACAAAAGAATTAGCCTTTTTCCCAAATAGGTTTGATTCAACGTTTTTTAATATGACAGACGAGTTTAATTCTTTATATCCAGAAGTACAATTGAGAATCATGATTCACTTCAATCATCCTGATGAATTTCTTCAAAAAGATAAGAATGGAGAATATATTGACAACCCCAATGGAGGTTTATTGTGGATAGAGAGTACTAGAAAAGCCGTTAGAGAATTAGCTAAGCGAGATTACATTACAGTAATAAATCAAGCTCCGTTTATTAAAGGTATTAATCATGACCCACAAGCCATTACAACATTACAAAGAGAACTAAAAAGTAAAAACATCAATAATCAATATTTTTTCTGTGGAAGGGATATCGTAGGTCATAAATACTTTAACCTCTCAATAGAAGACTCTTGGAATTTATTAAATGATTCCCAAAAAGGATTATCAGGAGTTGAATCAACTGCAAGATTATCAATCACACATTATTTGGGAAAAACAGAAGTTGTTGCAGTTACTAATAAAGGTATACCAGGTCTAAAGGGCTCTGAGAATGGAGTAGTTATATTTAAATTATTGCGAGGAGCTAAGGATGCTCCTCTCAAAGGAAAGGTAGCTATTGTAGGAAGAAATCCAAAAGCCATTTGGTTTAGTGGATATGAAGATCGAGTACTTTATGATGAAGCAGGATTATTTACTGAATCTATGCAGAACACTAGTAGTGTTAGTTAAGAAACTCAAAATTACTGGGTATTGTCTGCAAAAATATTCAAACTTAATTACAAAAAATGATCGACAAACAGGTTAATTCTTTGCAAGATGCAGTCTCTGAGATATGTGATGGATCAATTATTATGATTGGAGGTTTTGGCGAAGCAGGAAGCCCTATTGAATTAATTCATGCTCTTATTGATCAAGGAGCAAAAAACCTAACTGTTGTGAGTAATAATACTGGTAGTGGTCATATTGGATTAGCAGCATTAATTGCAAATAAACAAGTAAAAAAAATGATATGTTCATTCCCAAGAACAGCAAATTCTACGGTATTCCCAGATTTATATCGAGATGGCGAAATCGAACTAGAGCTTGTACCTCAAGGAACATTAGCGGAGAGAATAAGATCTGGAGGTGCTGGAATTCCTGCTTTTTTCACACCAACTTCAGTTAATACACCTCTAGCTAATGGAAAAGAAACGCGAATAATAGATGGTGTTGAGAACGTATTAGAATATGCGATAAAAGCAGACTATTCACTAGTAAAATGCCACAAAGGTGATCGGTATGGTAATCTAATATACCATGCAACAGCTCGTAATTTTGGCCCAATCATGTGTTCAGCTGCAAAAGTTTCTATTGTCCAGACAAAAAAAATTGTTGAAGTAGGAAAATTAAATCCCGAAGAAATAATTACACCAGGCATCTTTGTAAAGAAAATCGTAGAAGTTACTAATCCTGCAAATGAATCTGAATTAGTCGCCAATAAAATGAGATACCCATGTTAGATCCAAAGGAAAAAGGATGGAGTAGAGAAGAAATGGCACAAAAAGTAGCTATTGATATACCAAACGGATCTTATGTAAATTTAGGCATTGGTATTCCTGAATTAGTAGCTAACTTTGTTCCTGAAGACAGAGAAGTAATATATCAAACAGAGAATGGATTACTAGGAATGGGGAAAGCCCCCTCAAAAGAGAAAGAAGATAGAGAGCTAGTTAATGCAGGTAAAAAATGTATAACCGCCATCCAAGGTGCTAGCTATTTTCATCACGCAGATAGCTTTGCAATGATAAGAGGTGGTCATATAGATATCTGTGTTCTTGGAGCTATGCAAATTTCAAAAAATGGAGATTTAGCAAATTGGAGTACTGGAGGAAAAGATGCTATTCCTGCTGTAGGTGGTGCTATGGATTTAGTAGCCGGAGTAAAAAGAATTTTTGTAATAACACAACACACAACAAAAAAAGGAGCTCCTAAGATTATAAATGAGTGCACATTCCCTCTTACAGGAAAAAATGTTGTAGAACGAATTTATACTAACCTAGCTATTATAGATGTAAGAAAAGAAGGATTATTTATAAAAGAATTAGCCCCAAATGTAGATTTTAATTTTGTACAAGAACATACTGGAGCTTGCTTATTTAAATACAAGAAAAATGAGAATAAATTATGAGTACTGAAAAAACCCAAACAGCTAAAGAAAGCGAGAAAATATATGAGAGAGCAATCAAAGTATTAACAGGTGGAGTTAGTAGAAATACTATTTTTCGTAAACCTCACCCTTTTTACGTGTCATCTGCTAACGGAAGTTACATAACAGATATTGATGGTTGTCAGAGGCTTGATTTTGCTAATAATATGGCTTCTTTAATTCATGGCCATTCTCATCCTAAAATAGTTGAAGCCGTTACGAAGCAATTAAAAAGAGGATCAGCATTCACAATGGGATCAGAGATAGAAGTTACTTTTGCTGAATTACTAAATAAAAGAACAAGAGCTTTTGAGAAAATTAGATTTATGAACTCTGGAACTGAAGCTGTAATGACAATGATAAAAGCAGCTAGAGTTTATACAGGAAAACATAAGATTGCAAAAGCAGAAGGTTCTTACCATGGTACATACGACTATGCTGAAATAAGTCAAACTTCAGACCCTACAAACTGGGGGAATATTAACAAGCCAAACCCTGTTCCTGTTGTAGAAGAAACTCCTGATGGTATTTTAAATGACATGGTTATTTTCCCATTTAACGATACTGAAAGAACACTTGCTCTATTAAATCAAAATGCTGATCAAATTGCGTGTGTCTTAATCGATCTTGTCCCTCATAGAGTAGGACTTGTACCAGCAAAACAAGAATATATTGAAGCCATTTATAAATGGACAAGAAAAAATAATGCAATCTTAGCATTTGATGAGGTAGTAACATACAGAGTTAACTATTCTGGAGCACAAGAAAATTATAGTGTAGAGCCAGATTTAACTGCATTAGGCAAAATTATTGGAGGAGGATTCCCAATTGGAGCTCTCGCTGGTAGAGCAGATATCATGCAAGTTCTTAATCCTAGAGAGATAAATATTAGACATCCACATTCAGGCACTTTCTCTGCTAACCCTATATCTATAACTGCTGGATATACAGCAATGAGTTTGTTTGACAAGCAAGCTGTTTTAAATTTAAATAAGCTTACAAAGAAAGCCGTGGAGCAAATTGAAGAAGCAATTAATTTAGCAGAAATACCTGCTTGTGTTACTGGATCTGGATCCATGTTTAGAGTACACCTTCAAAAAAACAAACCCAGTACATACAGAGAAGCCTTTCAACAAAAAGAAATCAAATTGATTATCAATGATTTACTTGATTATTTATTTTTAAAAGAAAATATACTCATGATCAATACTTGTGCCTGCATGTTCTCTACAAATCTAGATCAAACACATGTTGACAGATTATCAGAGGCTCTTTTAAATGGTTTTAGAGTAATCAAACCAAAACTAGAAAGCATCTAGACAAGCTTTCAAAGTGACATAAAAGAATATTTGACAGAACTAATCTACATTATCATGAAGGAAAGAATTATTTTGCTTTAATTCAGTACTGTTATTATTACCTTTAGTTAAAGTATAAGAAGAAACTTCGCTTTCAGAGGAATGAGTTGGCTGTTCAGTATCAATATTATCTCTCTTATATGCAGGAACATCTTCTAATGAGGTTAGTCCTGAAGGAGTCCGTAATTGTAGCGATATAGTTCTTAATCTATTTTCTCTTTCTCTAGATTCAACCTTCATAACTTCAGAGTTAACAGGCGAAGATTCAAAAGTATTTAATGTTGGCTCTATGACCTCATCTTTATTTTCAATATCTGTATCGACTAATTGTTCAGTAATATTTGACTCCTCTTCTGCTATATCTAATATAATTGTTTCATCAGAAGATTCCTCCTTAATAACAGATTCATCATCAGCACCTAAATCAAAGACAATCTTTTTTGAGACACTCTCTGACTTAGCAGCTGTTTCAATTTTTTCCTCAACTGATTCAGTATTTTCTATTTTAGGCATCTCAAAATCAATCTCTTCATCTAACAATAAAGTCTGTTGTATAGAATTATCTATATCTGATTTATCCTTATTAAGCGACTCTTTAGAATCAACCTCATCAGTATTCATTGTGTCAAAATTATCTTCAGATAATGTCACAGTAGTAGGTCCTTTAGGTCTTCTTCTTTCTTGAAATCCTGTAGCAATTACGGTTACACTAATTGCCATTCCTAATTCAGGATCAATACCAATCCCCTCAATAATATTAACATTTGTTCCAGCAACTTCTTGTATTTTATTCTTTATCTTTCCAAGTTCTGACATCTTGATCTCACCATCACCATCACCTGTTACAATTTTTAACAATACTTGCTGAGCGCCAGTAATATCGTTATCATTTAATAGTGGTGAATCTAAGGCCTGAGTAACAGCCTCAATTGCTCTGTTCTCACCTTCAACCTTTGACTGGCCCATAACAGCAGTTCCGCTATTTTCTAATACTTTTCTTGCGTCATTAAGATCAATATTTACTAATAAGTGTTCTGAAATAACCTCTGCAATTCCTTTTGTAGCTGTATTTAAAACCTCATTAGCTTTTGCAAAAGCATCAGTAAAAGTAAGATCACCATATACCTCAATTAACTTATCATTATTTATTACTAAGAGTGTATCAACATACTTCTTTAACTCTGTAATACCAGCATCAGCATATTTCCTTCTATATCCTCCTTCAGTACCAAAAGGTATAGTAACAACTCCAACTGTAAGAATCCCTTTCTCTTTAGCAATTTCAGCAATTACAGGAGCTGCTCCAGTGCCTGTCCCTCCTCCCATACCTGCTGTTAGGAATAACATCTTAGTATTTGCATCAAGTAATTCTATTATCCTGTCTGCACTTTCTTCAGCAGCTCTTTTTCCAATCTCAGGGTTAGCTCCAGCTCCAAGACCTTCAGTTAAATCCTGACCTAACTGAATTTTAACTGGCACAGGACTAGCTTCTAGTGCTTGATTATCAGTATTGCATATAACAAAATCAACACCTTTTATTCCATTTGTGTACATGTAATTTACGGCATTACTACCTCCACCACCAATACCCAATACCTTTATTTGAGATGATTGATTTTTTGGCATCTGGAAATCCATTCCTAAGTCAATTGCGCTCATAATTTTCTTTTTTTGATTTTATAATTAATATTCGTTATTTTAATCTACATCCTCATCAACAAACCACCCTGTTATTCTTTCCACTAAACTAATTTCATTAGTTGATGTGTCATTATCATCAATGGTATTATCAACATCTGCTACTTCGAACTGCTCGGGATACTGTTCTATATATTCAAAACCCTTTAAAACCAAACCTACTCCTGTTGAATACATTGGACTAACAACTAAATCTTTCGATTCAGCACCCAAATATTCATTAGGATAACCTATTCTCGTTTCTTTACCAGTAACATATGCAACTAATTGTTTTAAATTCCTAATCTGAGAACCTCCACCAGTTATTACAATTCCAGTCATCAGTTTATTCTCATAACCAGAAACTTTAATTTCATGGTATACAAGATCAATAATTTCTTTATATCTAGCCCCAATAATTTCAGATAAAGTTTTAACCGCAATTTCTTTTGGAGGTCTTCCTCTTAATCCTGGAATAGAAACCATAACATTCTCTTGATCATCAGTATACATCGCAGAACCAAATTTAATTTTTAAAAGTTCCGCTTGCTTTTCTAATATCTCTAAACCAGTTTTAATATCTTTTGTAATTACATTTCCCCCAAAAGGAATAACAGCCGTATGCCTAATAATATTTCCTAAAAATATAGCAACATCAGTAGTACCACCACCGATATCTACTAAAGCTACCCCCTCCCTTAATTCATCTGTATCTAAGGTGGCAACTGCTGAAGCAAATGGCTCCAATACTAAATCTTTAGTTTTTAAGCCTGATTTTTCAACACATCTCATAATATTTCGAACAGCACCTACTTGAGCTGTAATAACATGAAAATTAGCCTCTAATTTTACTCCAGCCATACCTTTAGGATCTTCAATGCCATCTTCACCATCAACAGTATATTCTTGAGGAATAACATGAATTACTTCCTCACCAGGAATAGTAATCAATTTAAACATATTAGATTTTAATTTATCGATATCTTCTTTGCCTATTTCAACATCAATATTATCTCGAACTATTTCGCCCCTGTGTTGTAAGCTTTTTATATGCTGACCAGCAACGCCAACAAATACATCTTTTATCCTAATACCTGATTTTTTCTCTGCCTGATCGACTGCATCAACTATTGAGGCAACTGTTTTGTCAATATTTGCAACAATACCCCTTGAAACGCCATTAGAGATAGCTTTACCAGTCCCAAGTATTTCTAATTTCCCATATTCATTTTTTCTTCCTATCATTACGGATATCTTAGTAGTTCCAATATCAAGACCAACCATAAAGGATCCCTTAGGCAATTGCTGATTTTTTTCTTCCATCATTTTATTTTTTTGTACAAATAATTTGATTCTTATATTTTAAGTTAATATCAGTATAAGTTTGCCATCCCTTTGCTGGCAATGCTATATTATAAAATTGATATAACTGATCTAACTTTTCTTTTATATTATCCAAACTCTCAATATGTATTTTATGATCACCTACTCTAGGAATTAATATTATATCATCATCATTATAATGAAGCTGAGTTAATTGTGATTTCCAGAATTCTGATTTATTTATTTCATTAATAAATGCAACTATTTCTTTATAATTATTAATTTCTATTTTACCTGTAGCTACTATTAGGCTTGCAGTATAATTATCAGAGAGATCTATTCGTTGCCCAAACTTATCTAAATAACAATCATCATAATTGCTTTTTATTCTTACAATTGGTTTCTTTTGTTCGATAAGCATACTTACATCGCCCTTTTGATTAGAAAACACCTCTACATCATGAATGCCGGGATGTAAATGAAGTATTCTCTCTAGATCTTCTATCTGAAAATCATTTAGTAAGATACTATCAAAATTAATATTCTTTTCAACTAAATAAGTTAAAATAATTTGTTTATTAATAAAATTATTTTCTGATAATCCAATACTAATATCATTCAAATTAATTAGTTGGTTATTTTGCCTATCATTAGTAAATGATAATATTACGAATAATAAAAACGTAACCAAAACCCACTTAAATATGATAAGAACCTTTCTCATTAATTTAACATATGTTTTATTGGCTCAACTAAATCTCCTATATCTCCCGCCCCTAATGTTAAAAGAACATCAATATCTTTAGATCTTAAATCCGACAAAAACTCTTTTTTTGAACAAACCTTTTGTTTAGGACTATTGCAGAGAGCAAGTAACATTTCTGAATTAACATTAATAATTGGTTCCTCTCTTGCAGGGTAAATATCTAATAATACTAAATTGTCAGCCTTAGATAATGATAGTGCAAATTCACTAGCAAATTGCTGAGTTCTAGTATATAAATGAGGCTGAAAAACTACAGTTATCTCCCTTGATGGGTACAATTGTTTAGCAGCTATAATGGTAGCGCTAACTTCATTAGGATGATGTGCATAGTCATCAATATAAACTAGTTCTTTTGTGTCTATATGCTTATCAAATCTTCTTACTATCCCTTTAAATGTTGACAACCCTTTTACAATATCTTTATACGATAAACCTATACATAAAGAGACTACTGATGCAGCTAAAGAATTACTAACATTATGTAGGCCCGGCATTCTCAACTCTAAATTTACTTGTTTTTTTTCATGAGAAGCACCTATCATGTTCTCTAAAACTATCATATCAAATAACATCTTGCTATTTTTTATTTTTATATTACTAGCAAAATAATCTGCTTTATTATTAGCAGAATACGTTAATTTTATTCCTCCCTCTGGTTTTGGAAGATCAATATCTATTGAATTCTCAACTAATAACAATCCATTTTGTTTTATTTGAGAAGCAAATTGTATGAATGCCTGATGCAAATCATCTTTATTATTATATACATCTAAATGATCAGCATCAACAGAGGTAATAATTGCAATATCAGGTTCTAGCTCCAAAAAAGATCTATCATACTCATCAGCCTCAACAATTAAAATATCAGCTTTATCTGCTAAAAGTAAATTAGTGTTGTAATTCCTACTAATGCCTCCTAAAAATGCCGTTATTGCTTTTCCTGAAGATTGACAAATATGAGCAAGTATTGTTGAGGTTGTTGTTTTACCATGAGTTCCTGCGACTGCAATTGTAAATAATTTTCTACTAATAAAACCAAGAACTTCAGAGCGTTTATAAACCTCAAATCTTTTTTCAATAAAATAAGAAAAGATTTTATTTGTAATAGAAATAGCAGGAGTATAAATCACCAAAATATCATTTGATTCTTTGTTCCTTATTTCTTCAGGCATATCATCTATAATATCAGAATAATGAATATTCATTCCTTCTTTCTCTAATTTTTTACACAAATCAGATTCTAATTTATCATATCCATAAACCATACTACCTCTAGAATTAAAATAACGTGCCAAAGCACTCATTCCAATGCCTCCTATGCCTATTAAGTAAATGTTTCTATATAAATCTAAGTTCATTTCACTAAATCCAATGCAATTTTTGCAATCCTTTCGGCTGCATCAATAACAGCTATCTTTTTAATGTTACTACTTAAAGAGGTTTTCAAATCTTTATTCTTAATCAAATCTTCAAGAGTATCTACAAGTTTACGATTTGCATTAGCATCCTCCACAAGTATTGCTGCATTCTTATTAACCAAAGATTGTGCATTTTTAAATTGATGATTTTCTGAAACATTTGGAGAAGGGACTAAGATGAGAGGCTTACCAACACAGCAAAGTTCAGAAATAGCAATAGCCCCCGCTCTTGATATGATAATGTCTGCAGCAGCATATGCTAAATCCATATCTTTTATAAATGCATAAGCATTAACTCCTTTTACATCTATGTCGGCAACGTATTTCTTAGCTTGATGATAAAAAGAAGCACCAGTTTGCCAAATTAAATTAATGCCTATTCTTTCTATTACGTGAATATTTTCAGCTATTGCTTTATTTATTGTTAAAGCACCTAAGCTACCACCCACCACCAATACTGTTTGTTTATTTTGATTAATTTCAAAGTATTTATAAGCTTTTTTATGTTGAATATCAAATCCTAAAATATCTTTACGAATTGGATTTCCTGTTAAGATCAATTTCTCAGATGGGAAAAAACGTTCCATTTCATCATATGCTACACAAATCTTCTCAACATATTTAGCTAAAATCTTATTTGTAATGCCAGGGTAAGAGTTTTGCTCTTGAATAAGAGAAGGAATCCCTCTCTTTGCAGCAACATAAATTACTGGAGCACTAGCATATCCACCTGTTCCAATTACTAAATCAGGATTAAATTGTTTTATGATCTTCTTTGACTTCCATATACTATTAATAACCTTAAAAGGGAAAGTAAAATTTCTAAAATCTAGTTTTCTTTGCAGTCCACTAATCCAAAGCCCTAAAATCTTATATCCAGCAGCTGGCACTTTCTCCATTTCCATCCTGTCTTCCGCTCCAACAAACAAGAATTCAACAGCTTTTACCTGGCTTTCTATAGCATTTGCAATTGCAATGGCCGGAAAAATATGCCCTCCTGTACCACCTCCACTAATAATAACTTTAAGATTTCGCATATTCTCCCATTAATGATTTTCTACTAACACTAAGCACAATGCCTATAGAAATACATGTAAACACTATTGATGTACCTCCCATACTTATCAATGGCAGTGTCTGTCCTGTTACTGGAAGAATTTCTACAGATACCAACATATTTATTAATGCCTGAAAAACTAAAGAAAATATGAGTCCAATAACAATCAAACTTCCAAAGATACTATCAACCTTTAATGAAATTCTAACAGCTCTAAAGAGTAAGATAAGATAAAGTAAAATTGCAGCAACACCTCCGATCAAACCATATTCTTCTAAAATAATAGCATAAATAAAGTCTGACTCAGAATAAGGCAAAATACTTCTTTGTGTACTTTTACCAGGACCAACTCCTTTTATACCACCATTTTGTATTGCAACTAATGCTTGCATTTGCTGATAATCTTTGTCCACCTCATCTACTTCTACAAAATAACTGTCAATCCTACTAACCCAAGTTTCAGAACGAGGTATTAGCCTTTCTCCAAAAGATGTATATTTTGTTGCTAAATAAATAAAACATGAAGCTATAAAAGCTAATGCAAGTACTTTTACAATAAAAGAAAATTTTACTCTACCAATAAACATTAGAACAATACCATTAATAAAAACTAGCGCGGAAGTAGAGAAATTGTTTGGTAAAATTAAAACACAAACTATAATCAAGGGAAATAAAATATACCACATAAACTCTTTAAATCTGTGTAAATTTTCTCTATTAATACTTATTTGACGCGCCATATACAAAACCACTGTGAGTTTTGCTACATCAGATGGTTGAAACCGGAGCCCTGCTAATTCAATCCACCTTGAAGCACCATTGATTGTAACCCCAATCAACAAAACTAAAATCAATAAAACTAATGATGTGAAATAACCTAGCTGACCTAATTTTGAAAAATACTTAAACGGAATCAAATGTACTATATACATACAGATCAAGCCTAATGACAATTTAAAAATATGTTGAGTTAAATCAACCCAACCTGCAGCAGAATACACTACCATCACAGAAAATAATGACAATAAAAAAACTACAATCCAGATAGTTTTATCCCCCTTCAGCTTAATATTTTCAAAAATACTATGCATTTAAAGAATCCTAACTGCATTTTTAAATTGAAAACCTCTATCTTCATAGTTGGAAAACAAATCAAAACTTGCACATGCTGGTGATAAAAGAACAACATCTCCTTTATCTGCTAAACTATACGACTGACTGACTGCTTCATCCATTGATGAAGCCTGAACAATTGTATCGACCTTTCCTTTAAAAGCACCAATGATATTCTGATTATTCTCACCTAAACAAATAATCGCCTTTACCTTATCTCTTACCATATCATATAATTGCGAGTAATCATTTCCTTTATCAACACCGCCAACAATCCAAACTATTTCTTTCTGCATACTTTCAAGTGCAAACCAAGAAGCATTTACATTTGTCGCTTTTGAATCATTAATGAAATCTATTCCATGCACTGTTAATACGTATTCTAGTCTGTGTTCTACATTCTGAAAATCAATCATTGATTTCCTAATAACAGAATCTTTTACCTCAAAGACTCTAGCAGCTATACAAGCAGCCATAGAGTTAAAGGTATTGTGTTTTCCTTGAAGAGCTAGTTCTTGAATTGTCATAGTTTTATTATTTAAATTAATTATTAGTTCATTTTCTTTTAAATAACCTCCTTCAGTTATTTTTTTTCTTAGTGATATTGGAAGTATTTTTGCTTTAGTACTTATTTTATCTATCATTGCATCATCTGCATTTAATATCAATACATCATTTTCAGTTTGATTCTCTGTAATCCTAAACTTTGATCTTGCATATTCTTCTAATTTATTATTATATCTATCTAAATGATCAGCGGTAATATTTAGTAATATTGCTACATCACTTCTAAATTTCTTAATTCCATCAAGCTGAAAGCTACTTATCTCAAGCACTATAAAATCATAATCTCTTTCAGTAAGAGAAAGAGCAAAGCCAACACCTACATTTCCTGCAATCAAAACATCATAATTTGCATTCTTAAGTATTTGACCTAACAATAATGTAGTTGTAGTTTTCCCATTACTACCTGTTACAGCTACAATTCTTGCTTGAGTATATCGAAATGCAAATTCAATTTCAGATATTATTGGTATCTCTTTTTTATAAATTTCTTTTATAATCTCATTCTCATCAGAAATACCAGGACTCTTAATTATCTCATCTGCATTTAAAATCTTTTGGATAGTATGTGTTCCTTCTTCCCATTCAATCTTGTTATTTAAAAAAATAGCTTTATTCTCATTAGTAATTACTCCGTTATCAGATACAAAAACATTAAATCCTTTTTGCTTAGCCAGTACAGCTGCACCTAAACCACTAATTCCAGCTCCAAGTACAACTATCGATTTATTCATTATCTTAATTTTAATGTTACTACAGTAATAACTGCAAGCATTATTCCTACAATCCAAAATCGTGTTACGATCTTACTTTCATTCATTCCTAATTTTTGATAATGATGATGCAAAGGAGCCATCTTAAAAATCCTTTTTCCTTTTCCAAATTTCTTTTTTGTATATTTAAAATATCCTACTTGCATGATCACTGATAAATTTTCAACTAAGAAAATTCCACACAATACTGGAATCAATAATTCTTTCCTTATCAATATAGCAACAACAGCAATAATACCTCCTAGAGCTAATGACCCTGTATCTCCCATAAATACTTGTGCTGGATATGAGTTATACCACATAAAACCTACACAAGCTCCAACAAAGGCTGCCATGTATATCACTAATTCACCAGTATCTGGGATATACATTATATTCAAATAATCAGCAGCAATTATATTACCAGATACATAAGCAAAAAGAGCTAATGTTGATCCTATAATTGCAGAAGTACCTGTCGCCAAGCCATCAAGGCCATCAGTCATATTTGCCCCATTACTTACAGCAGTGATAATTACAACAACAATCAGCACAAAAAGAATCCAAGTGTAATCCTTTGCAAATCCGCCCATCCAATCAGTTAATATTTGATAATCAAACTCATTGTTTTTTAAAAATGGGGTGGTAGTTTTTGATGACTTCTTAGCTAACTGCCTAGAATCAACAAGTTCAGTATCTGATGAAAAACTCACTTCATCTTTTACAACAATATCAGCATGAAATACCATAATCAAGCCAACAATTATACCCAATCCAATTTGCCCTAATACTTTAAATCTTCCAGCTAATCCTTCTTTATCTTTTTTAAAGACTTTTATATAGTCATCAATAAAACCAATTATTCCCAACCATAAAGTGGACACTATCATAGTAAGAATATAAATATTATCAAGTTTTGTAAATAATAAAGTTGGAATTAATATTGCTGATAAAATGATTAAGCCCCCCATTGTTGGCGTTCCCCTTTTTTCTTCTTCGCCTATAAGACCTAAGGTCCTTACTTCCTCACTAATTTGTTTTCTTTGAATTAGCTCAATAATTTTACCGCCAAAAACAAGTGAAACTATCAAAGAAGTAATTACAGCCATAGCTGCTCTAAAAGAAATATATTGAAATAGCCCAGCTCCTGGGAAATCATAGATGCTTTGTAAGTATTCGAATAAGTAGTATAACATATTAGTTATTAATATTTAATGATTTTTTCAGTTCTTTCATATCGTCAAATGGTATTTTTTTACCACCTATCTCTTGATACTTTTCATGTCCTTTGCCTGCAAGCAAAATGATGTCTTTTGGATTTGCTAATCTTCCTGCAGTCATTATTGCTTGTTTTCTGTTGTTAATCACAAGAACCTTCTTCTTTTGAACAGGATCTAATCCTTTTATCATATGCTCAATTATTTCGTCTGGATTTTCTAACCTTGGATTATCAGAAGTAATAATAACCTGATCACTTAAATTACAAGCAACAATCGCCATAAATGGTCGTTTTGTTTTATCTCTATCACCACCACAACCCACAACAGTTATTAACTCCTCTTCATTTGTTCTAATATTATTAATTGTAGACAATACATTTTTTAAAGCATCCTCTGTATGAGCATAATCAACAATACCAGTAATTTCATCATTATTTCTCACAAACTGGAATCTACCCTCAGCTGGATTAAGCATACTTAAAGCTGTGAGCACATCATAATCCTGAAAGGAAAATTGATTTGCAATTGCATAAACTGCCAAAATATTATATGCATTAAAATCACCAATAAGCTTTACCCAAACATCCACACTATTAATCTTTAATAACATGCCTTGAAACTGGTTTTCTAATATTTTTAATTTATAATCCGATGATGATTTCAAAGAATATGTAAGCTTTCTTGCTTTAGAGCCTTCTAGCATTTTCAAACTGTTCTTATCGTCATTATTGATTAATGCAAAAGCATTTTTATTTAATGAATCAAAAAAAGATTTCTTCACATCACGGTATTCTGCAAAAGTTTTATGATAATCCAAATGGTCGTGAGTAATATTTGTAAAAACTCCTGCTGAGAAATGCAGCCCATTTACTCTTCCTTGAGCTAATGCATGCGAACTCACTTCCATAAAGCAATATTCACAACCGCTCTTAATCATCTTATCTAGCATAAAATTTATCTGTAATACATCTGGAGTTGTAAAAGTTGATTCTATAACTTTATCTATTATCTTATTGCGTATAGTAGACAACATCCCCACCCTTACATTCAACAAGACAAAAAGCTGATGTAATAAACTAACAATAGTGGTTTTACCATTAGTACCTGTTACCCCTACCAATTTGATTCTTTCAGATGGATGATTATAAAAATTAGCTGCTAGTATGCCTAATGCATCCTGAGAACTTTCAACCTGAATATAGGTTACTTTTTTATTTATCTTATCAGGTATATCTTCAACAATAATACTAGTAGCCCCATTCTTGATGGCATTAGGAATATATTTATGCCCATCATCTATAATGCCTTTGATTGCAACAAAAAGATTATTTTGTTGAACTTGTCTTGAATCAAACTGAATATTAGAGATATTTAAATTAGTTGTCCCAATTAGTTTCTCAATACTTACTTTAAATAAAAGATCCTGTAACTTCATTATCCTAATTCTAGTTTTATTATACCTCCTTTACTGATGATTTCGCCTTTCTTGATAGATTGTTTTACAATCTCCCCACAGCCCGAACTTTTTACTATCAATCCATAAGTTTCCAAAAGATATATTGCATCCTTCAAATTCATGCCTCTTAAATTCGGCATGGTTCCATTCTGCAAATCTTCTTCTACCTTCCTAATTTCTAACCTCACCGCTTTATCATAATTTATAGCAACCATATAATTAGCTTCTGTTGCTTCATTATCAATTTTTAAGGCATTTAAGACAAAAGTTGCTTGTTTTACTTTGCCATTTTTTACATTTGGTAAACTCTTGTAAATATCAGAGGCTAGCATTGGATTGTGAATATCCATATCAAGAGCGTATACTTTGTCAGCTAATTCTTTAAATATAGGAGCAGCAACTTTACCTCCATAAACCTGACCATTCTTTGGGTTATTAATAACAACAATACATGAATACTTAGGATTATCAGCAGGAAAGAAACCTGCAAATGAAGCTTGATACTTCTTTTTTTCATCATCCTTCCTTCCTGCATAATTAAGCACAGTTGTACCTGTTTTTCCAGCAATCTTATAATTATTTGACTTAATATTTTTGGCTGTTCCATATTCCACAACGCCAATTAATAAGGGCATAATCTCATTTATAGTAGATTGAGAACAAATAGCAGGATTTATCACTTCAGGATATTTTTTTAATATCTCTTTTCCCTCAGAAACAATAGATGACGTAAAAATTGGCTTCATCATCTTACCATTATTTGCTATCGCATTATAGAAGGTAAGAACATGTAATGGAGTCAACGCCATCTCATATCCAGTTGACATCCAAGGCAAAGTAACTCCAGACCAACCTCTCTTATTAGGAACAGGCATTCTTAATCCAGGAGGGTATGGCAGTTCTAATTCTAGCGGAGTATTTAATCCCATTTTATAAATTCTATTAGTATAAGCCATTGGCTCTTTCTTATAGTTGTCATTGATTATTCTAGAGATCCCAACATTTGAAGACATTATAAATGCCTCCTTAATACTTACTTTACGAAGGTTATGAGGTGAGTCTTTCATGACTCTGTCATAATATTGTATCCTCCCCATTTGTAAGTCAACAGAGTCAGATACATTGAACTTACCGTCCTCTAATCCAGCAATTACAGAAGCTAATTTAAATGTTGATCCTGGGGCATCATGCTCAGCCATTGCATAATTATAATACTCACTCACTCTATCAAGAGTATCCTTCCTAAGATTTGCAATAACCTTTATCTTTCCAGTAGAAACCTCCATAAGAACTACACAACCCCAATCTGCATTCTCTTTAATCAAAGTTCTTTCTAATGATTTCTCTGCAACGTCCTGCATATCAATGTTTATAGTCATTACAATATCTTGACCTGCTTTTGGCATTTTATTTCCTTCAGAATCTTGAGGAACCCAAACTCCTTGCGCTATTTTTCTTTTTAAATGAAGTCCATCAATTCCTGATAATACTGGATCATAAGCTCGTTCAACTCCAACTGGATTTACATCACGATATTCACCTATTGTTCTTTGTGCAAGGACACCAAAAGGCGTCTCTCTATTTGGTCTTTGTTCTGAAATTAGACCACCTCTATTCTGTCCAAGATTAAATATGGGAAGTTTCTTAAGTAAATTCAACTCATTATGAGTAACCTTAACATGTAACCTAATATATTTATTTCTTTTTGACTTCTTGGATAACCTTAAAAATTGTTCATACTCTGCTGGTGTTTTATCATTAAATAAATCTGCCAGAGCTAAAGATATCTCAGAAACATGTTTTTCAAATAACAAGTCATCAATTACACTCAAATCAAGATGAACATTATATAATGGCATTGATATAGCAAGTAAAGAGCCATCATCTGCAAGAATATTACCCCTTGGCGCCGAAACAGTAAAAAATCTTGGCTGACTGGTAGTGTTAATCACAGGATCAAATTGCTGAACCTTTATCACCTTCCCAACAACAGCGCAAAAAACAAAAAGAACAAATAGATATAAGCCTATCACTCTAATGTTTGTTTTTTGCTTCTTTTTATTCATTAAACTTAATAATTTCTGGATGCACTAAAGATGTTTTAAGTCCGTCCTTTTCTACAATTTTTTCAATAACAGACCTTCGATACATGCTCATTAACTCTGATTTTGTAGTAATATATCCCAACCTTA
>CEVW01141914.1_pt1 | contig 30272 bp, 30 predicted proteins | sample 427061 | NCBI WGS metagenome assembly CEVW01 (sample SAMEA2623774, study PRJEB7988) | marine metagenome | biome: marine biome (ENVO:00000447); feature: surface water layer (ENVO:00002042); material: "saline water (ENVO:00002010), including plankton (ENVO:xxxxxxxx)" | depth 5 m
GAAATTCTAAAATATCTTTTTCATCATCAACTAATAATATCTTATATGGTTCTGACATAGTGCAAATCTAACTATATACATTAAATATTTATCACTTTTTCATTAAGATTTACTATAATTAAAGCAACGCTTAACAATTTCTTAAGAAAAACTTAACATAAGAGATAATAAACTAAGCTATTTTTGACGCAAAAAATATAACTAAATTAAAACTATTATGAAAAAAACTATTTTATTACTAATCACAGCATTTCTTATATCAATGAATATAAGTGCACAAGAAGGAACTCCTTCTGTCAAAATCTTCTCTAACTTCAATTATGACATGTCTGCTGAAGAAGGAGAACAAGAATTTAAAGAGTTTGAACTAAAAAGAGCATATTTAGGATACTCTTACAATATAGATGAGAAATTCTCTACAAAAATAACATTTGATGTTGGAAGTAATAGTAGCGGAAGTGCTTATACAGCATTTCTAAAAATCGCCGCTTTAAAATGGAGTGCTTCTGAAAATTTAAATTTAAATTTTGGAATGGTGGGCACAAAAAACTTTAAATTTATGGAAAAAGCATGGGGAAGAAGATATATTGCTAAATCTGCCCAGGACAAATATAAATGGGCAAATTCTGCAGATCTTGGTCTAACAGCAGATTACAAAATTTCTGATAATATTATTATAGATGCGCAAGTTTTAAATGGCGAAGGATATAAAAAAACACAAGCATCTAACGGGCTATTTAGGGGTGGTTTGGGGATTACTTATAAAATAGGTAATATTTCATTAAGAGCTAATCAGGATATCTCTCCAAGATCATCTTATGACGATTCAAGCGCATCTCAAACAATAACAACAGCTGCCATTGCTTACTCAACAGAAAATCTGACAATTGGAGCAGAACAAAATATAATGCAAAATGCGGGTAGCGTACTTGACTCAGAAAAACAGTTAATGTCAGTATATGGAGCGTATAATATAGCCGAAAAAACTAAAGTATTTGCAAGATATGATGATGCTTCCGAAACAACACAAGCAGGCTCATATAGTGTATACGGAATTGAAAGAAAAATGACAAAAGGTGTTACAATTGCATTAAACATGCAAACATGGACCGATGCTCCAGAAGACTCTGAAGCTGAAAACACTTTATTCCTAAATTTAGAGTATAAATTTTAATACGAAATTCGATTTTTAAAAATTTAAGAAAATAGCCCTACATTTGTAGGGCTATTTTTGTTTAAATATAGTAGACTTATGAAAAAAAATATCAAGAAGGAAATATGGCTTTTAATTTCAGGATTTGGGATTATGTTTGCTGTATTTTCTTGGCTTCAAGAAGCTTCAATTATTATAGTAGAATTAGGAGCATTAAAAGGATTTATTGCCTTAATTACTGGATTTATCTTATATCTATTCTTCAGAAAAAATTTATAACCATAATTTTGCAATATGCAAAATAGAATCTTTGATATTCAAAATAACGCTCAATTTGAAGAGTTTGCATTAAACATGTTTGATTATCAAATAAAGAATAACCGAATTTATGCAAAATATGCCCTATTAATATTAAAAGGCCAGAAACCCACTAATATTAGTGAAATACCATTCCTTCCAATTAGTACCTTTAAATCAGAGCAAGTTATTTGTCAAAGCATAACAGCAGAAAAAGTCTTTACAAGTAGCGGAACTACAGGAGTTACAAGTAAACATCTAGTGTCTGATCTCTCAATATATCAAAATTCTTATCTGAAATCATTTGAACTATTTTATAAAGACATTACAGATTTCTGCATCTTATCATTACTACCTGGCTATAGAGAAAGAAAGGGGTCATCACTCATTTATATGGTTGATGATCTAATCATAAATAGCAAAAATATAGATAGTGGTTTTTATCTAAACAACTATAAAAAACTTGCAAGAAAGCTAACAGAATTAGAAAACTCAAATCAAAAAACAATTTTATTTGGCATTAGTTATGCCCTCTTGGACCTTGCTGAAGAATTCCCTCAAAAACTTAAAAATACGATTATTATTGAAACGGGAGGTACAAAAGGGAACAGAAAAGACATACTAAAAGAAGAGCTTCACGAAAAACTTAAATCAGCATTCTCTTTAGAAAATATTCATTCTGAATATGGAATGACAGAACTATTATCACAAAGCTACTCAAAAGGCAACGGAATATTTTACTCTCCACCCTGGAAAAAGGTTCTAATACGAGATATAAATGATCCGCTATCAATAATAGGAGACAATAAAACTGGAGGAATAAATATAATAGACTTAGCAAATATATATTCATGTCCTTTTATTGCTACTGAAGATCTAGGAAAGACATTTAATGATGGGAGCTTTTCAGTGCTTGGTCGATTTAACAATGCAGATATAAGAGGCTGTAATCTATTAATAGAATGATTATACGAAAAGGTCAAAAATCAGATTTGTCAAAAATCATGGATATGTATTCTTCCTGTATTAAAGGAATGCTAAACAACGGCATTGATCAATGGGACAAAAGCTACCCAAATGAAAAAATTATAGCCTCAGATATAGCATCTAAAACCTATTATATTGCGGAAAATAAAGGTAATATTATTGGTGGGATCAATATCGATCAAAAACAAGATAAGAGTTACTTAAATATTAATTGGGAAGATCAATCAAAGTCCTACTTAGTGGTACACAGATTAGCAGTTAAGGAAGAGTTTTGGAATAAAAAAATTGGAAAAATGTTAATGTTATTTGCAGAGCAATTAGTGCAAGAAAGAAGATTACGGTCTATTAGACTAGATACTTACTCAGGCAATCCAAAGGCCATGAAATTTTACAGAAAATTAGGATATAAAGAGTTAGGCGAAATTGATTTAAAGCCAAATAAAAATAAATACCATTGTTTTGAGAAAATAATAAAATGAGATTTATTATGTTATTTATATAATTCGTGTTTTATTAAGCTAAAAAATAGGATTAAATGTTAATTTATATTAATTCAATCTTAAATTAAGCAAAACTTCATGACTTCATTATAGAAATCTTCTGGATTTTCTGCATGTAGCCAATGTCCTGCCTCTTCAATTGTTACAATACTAAAATTAGAAAAATGTTTTTCAATAATTATTTCATCTTTATTAGTGATATAACTTGACTCTCCACCTTTCATAAAAAGAGTTGGCACATTACAAATACCATTAATAAAATCTGCTTCTTGTATATTAGTTACTTTCTCTAAAAGTACATTTAAATTAAAACGCCAATCAAACGCTTTATTTTCGTTTCTAAATAAATTTTTCATTAAAAACAATCTCATTGCTTTATCCCTATAGCATACCGAAAGCATTTCATCAATTTCCTCTCTTTTCGAAAAACTATCTAACGGCAATTTATATAAAGTATGTAATACATTCTCTGCAAAATCAGTATCATAGCTCCTTGGAGCTATATCTGCAACTATTAATTTCCTTATTTTATCCTCATATGTAAAAGCAAATTTCATTGCTACTTTACCTCCTAAAGAATGGCCTAAAATAATTGGCTTTTTAATATCATTAATTTGAATATATTCTAATATATCAGAACACATTACATCATAATTAAATTCCTCAGAATGTGGTGATCGACCATGATTCCGCAGATCAATAAGATGAACTCTATAATTTTTTGAAAATTGCTTGCCGAGACTATTCCAATTATCACTCATGCCAAAAAGACCATGAAGGATTATCAAGTTCTTCTTTTTATCTCCATATATCTTTGAATAAAGTCTCATCTATAAAAGTCGCTTATACATTTGAATAGTATTCTCCAGTCCTAAGTAAATTGCATCACTTATAAGTGCATGACCAATAGAAACCTCTTTTAAATTTGGAATATTTTTTACAAAGAAGCCTAAGTTCTCTAGACTTAAATCATGTCCTGCATTTATTCCAATATCTAATTCCGTAGCCTTCTTAGCTGCTAAAACATACGGTTGAATTGAATTTACTTTATTAATAAAAAAATTAGCAGCATACTCTTCTGTATAAAGCTCAATCCTATCAGCTCCACAAATTTTTGCCCCTTCTACCATTTCAATCTTAGGATCAATAAAAATAGATGTTCTAATCTCAGCATCCTTAAAAATACTAATTATTTCTTTTAGATAGTGCTGGAATTTTATAGTATTCCATCCTGCACAAGAGGTAATTACATCAGGTCCATCTGGCACTAAAGTTACTTGTTCTGGTCTTACTTTCAGAACCATTTTTATAAAATCTGGAGAAGGATACCCTTCTATATTAAATTCTGTTTTAATAATTGGCTTAATATCAAACACATCCTTTTTGGTAATGTGTCTTTCATCAGGCCTTGGATGTACTGTAATGCCATCAGCACCAAACTTCTGACAATTAATAGCTGCCCCTACAAGACTTGGAACATCTCCGCCTCTAGCATTACGTATAGTTGCTATCTTATTTATGTTTACGCTTAACTTAGTCATAATTAATAGCAAAAGTAAAAAATAGTATCTTTGCAGGATGCAAGCTAACAAACTTATTTCTTCAACTATTGAAAGTATCCATCCTCAAGAAAATGGAGCAAGAGCCTTAGAGATGATGGAACAATTCAGGGTACATCATCTTGCTATTGTTAAAAACAACTATTTCCTCGCAGTGGTTTCAGACAAAGAAATCATGAACTGGGAATCTACAGATGAATATATTGAGGAGCATTTAACTAATTTAGCGTCACCTCATGTAAAATACAATCAGCATTTATTTGATATTATTGAAGTGTTAGAAAAAAATAATTTGTCTGTTGTACCCGTTTTAGATGAAGACAACCAATATAAAGGTGTAATAACCAGCAGAAAATTAATGTATACAATTGCAAAATCAGCAACAATTCAATCTATTGGTGGAGTAATTGTATTAGAAATGAATAATCATGATTACTCTTTGACTGAGATTGCAAGTATTGTAGAGAGTAATAATGCAAAAATATTGAGCTCATATATAATCTCAAAACATAACTCAAAAGATATTGAGGTCACTTTAAAGATTAACAAACAAGATATCACTTCAATTATCAAAGATTTTGAGAGGCATGAATATAATGTTAGTGCTTCTTACAAAGAAGAAGAAACAGACGTTGATTTTTTAGACAGATATGAATCATTAATGAGATTCATTAATCCATAAAGATGAAAAATTTTCCAGTAGTATTAATGCTATTCTATTGTTGTGTTGCATTCGGACAAAATAATATTACACTTAAAAGTGTTCATATAGAAGGGAACATCATTACAAAAAATGAGATTATTCAAAGAGAATTAGCTTTTAATATAGGGGAAAGCTATACTTCACTAGTTTTAGAAAAAAAAATTCAAGAAAGCATAGATAACCTTCAAAACTTAGAGCTTTTTAATTTTATTGACATTCAACAAGATCAAAATACTATTGTAATTACTGTAGTAGAAAGATGGTATTTTTGGCCATATCCTATTCTTGAAATTTCAGAAAGAAATTTTAATACCTGGTGGAATGAATTCAAGAGTAATGATTATTCTGATTTTTCAAGATTTAATTATGGAATATTCTTTAACTGGGAAAACTTTAGAGGTAGAAATGAATTATTACAATTTAAAATAAGAAGAGGTTTTAAAGAGCATTATTTATTTTCATATCAAGTACCTTATTTTAATAATAAGAAAACAGTTGGGATCAATACAAATTTAGAGCTTTTCAGAAGAAAAAAAACTTTCTACAATACACTACAAAATAAGCTGATTTATTATGAAGAAGCTGATAATTATACATCAAAAGATTATAGTATTAATATTGAGTTCCAGTATAGAAAAAACCTACATAAAAAACATAAATTAAAATTTTATTACTTCAATTCTATTATATCTGATAGCATTGTAAATATAAATCCAGATTATCTAAGTAATAACCAAAATTCTGGATCGTACTTTAAAACTGGATATCAATTTACTGACGAGAGTAGAGATTACACCATCTACCCTTTACACGGATATTTGATTGAATTAGAAGCTTCAAAATATTTAAAAGGAAGTAGCCCTGTAGACCACTATGAGTTTAAAGTTACAGGAGAGAGATATCTAGAACCAAAAGAACGGATCTTTTTAGGAACAAGTTTTAAATTCAAATTGTCTTCTGATGATCACGCACCTTATTTTTCACAAGAAAGGTTTGGATTTATTGATTACGTAAGAGGATATGAGCATTATGTGATAGATGGGCAACAATTTTGGCTAAGTAAAACTGCTTTAAAGTATGCAATCATTGAAAAAACAAATTTTGATATTCCTTATGTCAAAATGAAGCAGTTCAAAAAATCACATTATTCAATTTACTTTGGCATCTTTTCTGATATGGGCTATATTTATGATTATCCAAATACAAAGACCAACCTTATGGACAGTCAATTATTATGGGGCAAAGGAATTGCGCTAGATTATATAACTTATTATGATAAAATTTTAAGAATTGAATACTCAATAAACCATTTAGGAGAAAAAGGCGTATTTTTACATTTTTCAAATCCTTTTGGATCAAAAAAATAAATTATGACAATTGCAATCATTGGAAGCCCATATCCTGAACATTTTAGTAAGTATGTTCAACATTTAATAAAGAAACTTGAAAATGAACATATTAAAATAACTGTTGAAGAAACGTTTAACTCTTTTTTACAAAATAATATTAGATTTAAAAAAGACGTTAGCACTTTTAATTCACATAACTCACTTAAGGAAAATGCTGATTTTTTATTCAGTATTGGAGGAGACGGAACCTTACTAAAAGCTGTAACTTTTGTAAGAGATGCTAATATCCCAATAATGGGAATTAATACAGGTAGATTAGGTTTTATATCTAGCGTTTCTTCAGGTCAAATTGATGATGCAATAAATGACATATTAAAAGATAACTATAAAATAAATAAACGTACTTTACTTACATTAGAAACAGAAAACGCATTATTCAAAGACAAAAACTTCGCTTTAAATGATGTTACTATATCAAAAAAAGATACGTCTTCAATGATTCGAGTTGATGCATTTGTTGATGGAGAATTCTTAAATACATATTGGGCTGACGGGGTTGTGGTTTCTACTCCAACTGGATCCACAGGATATTCATTAAGTTGTGGAGGACCTATTATTATGCCCGGAACAAATAATATTATTATTACTCCAAATGCTCCACATAATCTAAATGTAAGGCCTATTGTCATAGCTGATGATAGTGAAATAAGATTAAAAGTAGAAGATAGGGATCAGTTAGCATTAGTCTCTCTAGATTCAAGAGCAAGAGCGTTTGACAGTCAAACTGAACTTATTATCAAAAAAGCATCTTTTAAGATTAAATTAATTGAGCCTCAAAACAATTCTTTTACGACTACTATCAGAAATAAACTAATGTGGGGATTAGACAAAAGAAGTTAATAAATAAGTAATAAAAGTGCAAAATATCTATATTTGCAGATTATTGATAATAATCATGATTATAAAAAGATTTGCTCATAAAATAACTCTAAGCTTAATAGCTATTCTTATTTTTAATATTAATTCAAATGCTCAGCAATTCAAACCAAATACTGAGGTTGGGATCTTATTAGGCACATCATATTATCTTGGAGATCTAAATACTTCTCATTTTTATCAATCTTCAGCAGCTGCAGGAATGATTATTAGACAAAATGTAGATAAAAGATTTGTATATAAAGCCGAGGTTCTTTATCTTAATTTAAGATCAGATGAAAGAAAGTCTAATGATTCAATAGCTGCAAATAGAGGGCTCCATTTTAGATCGCCTGTTTATGAACTTTCTGGCCAATTAGAATTTAATTTTTTACCATACCAACCTGGCAATCCTCTATACACTTGGACTCCATTTATCTATACAGGAGTATCCATGTTTCATTTTAATCCACAGGCAGAAAATCGAAATGGAGAATGGCTAGATTTACAAGAATTAGGAACTGAAGGGCAAGGAACAATTAAATTTTCTGAAAAAGAAAAATACTCGCTCATTCAATTTTCAATTCCTTTAGGTGGAGGGGTAAAGATTGCTGTCAACAAATCTTTTAATGTTATTTTGGAATATAGTGCTAGAAAAACATTTACTGATTATTTAGATGATGTTAGCACTACATACCCAGGAGGGGGCTCTTCTTATCCAATTGAGATGAGTGCTGATGCTATATATCTTTCTGATCCATCTGGAACACATACAATCGGTCAGCAAAGAGGAGAGCCTAGCAAAAAAGATTGGTACTCATTTGTAGGTATTACTCTCTCATTTAAATTAAACAATAATGCTAAAGGTTGCGATTTTTAATTCGCAAATCTTAAATGAGCCAAATAGACCAAAAATATTTACCAAAACATATTGCCATTACTATGGATGGTAATGGACGCTGGGCAAAATCTAAAGGTAAAGCAAGAATGTTTGGTCATAATCATGCTATTGAAGCCGTGAGAGACACAGTTGAAGCTGCCGCTGAGATTGGTATTAAATTTTTAACACTATACGCCTTCTCTACAGAAAATTGGCGACGACCAAAAGCTGAAGTAAATGCCCTAATGACCCTCTTAGTTTCTGCAATAAATAAGGAAACTAAGACTCTTATAAAAAATAATATCAAATTAATAACTATTGGAGATACTAATAGCCTGCCTAGTAAAGCAAAAAAAGAATTATTATCAGCTATTGAAAGAACAAAAAATAATACCCGAATGACACTAATACTTGCGCTTAGCTATAGTGGAAGGTGGGATATAGTAAATGCAACAAAAAAAATACTCTTAGAGAATATTAATGCTAGTACTATAAATGAAGATCTGTTCGGACAATATCTTACTACAAATAACGTTCCTGACCCTGAATTGCTAATTAGAACAAGTGGCGAATACAGAATAAGTAATTTCTTACTCTGGCAAATTGCTTATTCGGAACTATTTTTTACCGAAACTCTATGGCCTGATTTTAGAAGAAATCACTTAGAAGATGCAATATTAGATTATCAAAAGAGAGAGAGAAGATTTGGAAGAACAACCGAACAATTACAAGATTAAGATTATGAAAAATAGCATATTATTCATCTTACTCTTCATCCCTCTATTTATTATAGCTCAAAAAGATAATATAATTGACTATTCCAGTCCAAAAAATTATAAAATTGGGTCTATAATGATTAATGGAGCAGATAATTTAAACAATAGCACGCTAGTTGCAATTACAGGTCTGTCAGTTGGGGAAGAAATTAAGATACCTGGAGATGATATTACCTCAGCCATCACAAAGCTTTGGGAACAAGAACTATTTTCTGATGTAGATATATCAATTGATAAGATAGTAGAAAACACCGTATTTTTAACCATCAATCTAAAAGAGCATAAAAGACTTTCAAAATTTAAATTTAAGGGGAAAAAAGTAAAAAAATCAGACATTACTTCATTAAAAGAAGAGCTAAAATTAACACGAGGGAAGGTTTTAACTCAAAACCTAATTAATAATAGTATTAATATAATTAAAAAATACTATATCAATAAAGGCTTCTATAATGTCTCTGTTGGCTATTTAACTACAACTGACACCTCAATGGCTAATTCTGAAAATCTAATTTTTAATATTAGTAAGCAAGGTAAGGTGAAAATTAAAGATATTATTATAAAAGGAAGAAGTAGAATTGCCAATACGAAAAAAACACTTATTAATAGAGAGGATACAATTTATACGATTAGTAATTATAGATTGAAGAAAAGCATGAAGGAAACAAAAACAAAAAGTTTCTGGAGATTTTGGAAGATCTCAAAATTTATCGATAAAAACTATGAGGCTGACAGGGAGAATATTATAACAAAATATAATGAAATAGGGTATCGTGATGCCAAAATTAAAGATGATACAATTTACATGAACAATGACAATACTCTTACCATTGAGATAGAAATAAATGAAGGAGAACCATATAAGTTTGGAAATATTACTTTTGTAGGAAATACTGTTTATACTTCAGAACAATTAACTCTACAATTAGGCATAGAAAATGGAGATGTTTTTAATCAATCAGTTTTAGATTCGCGTTTATTTGGCAGCCCTGAGGGGACAGACATTAGTTCATTATATCTTGATGATGGTTATTTATTTTTTAATGCGACACCAGTTGAAATTGCAGCAAATGACAGGACAATAGATCTTGAAATTAGAATCTATGAAGGTAAACAAGCTCGAGTAAATAAAGTTATGGTTAAAGGAAATACAAAAACAAATGATCATGTTATTATGCGAGAGCTAAGAACTCGACCTGGAGATTTATTTAAACGTTCTGATATTATGCGTTCTCAAAGAGAGCTTGCTCAAATGCAATATTTCAATCCAGAAAAGTTTGATGTGAAAGTAGATCCAGACCCTGCAAGAAATGAAGTAGATATTACTTACATTGTTGAAGAAAAATCATCTGATCAGATACAGCTACAAGGAGGCTGGGGAGCTAATAGGGTCGTTGGATCTTTAGGCCTTACCTTTAATAATTTCTCAACTCGAAATATATTTAAGAAGAATAAATGGGCTCCTCTTCCATCTGGTGATGGGCAAAGATTATCGCTTACCGCGTCTTCAAATGGAACTTATTATCAAAATTATAACATCTCCTTTACTGAGCCTTGGTTAGGAGGCAAGAAACCAAATTCTTTAACAATATCTCTTTATAAATCTATCATGTCTAGCGAGTCTTCAGGCTCAACAGAAATTACAGGATTAACATTAGGTATTGGAAAAAGATTAAAATATCCAGATGATTATTTTACTCTATATAATGGGATAAATTTTCTTCAGTATAAAATGACTAATTCAACCCGTTTCTTTATTTTTGAGAATGGGTTTTCAAATAATATAAATTATAATATTAATTTAGGCAGAAATTCTGTTGATCAATTAATTTATCCAAGAACAGGATCAAATTTCTCATTAAGTTTAAAAGTAACGCCACCTTACTCTATGTTTGATGGAATAGATGATTATTCTACTTTAAGTGAGCAAGAAAAATATAATTGGATTGAATATTATAAATGGAGATTTAAGTCGTCCTGGTTTTCAGCATTTACTGATAAATTAGTGCTCAACACCAGAATAGAAATGGGATTGTTAGGGGCTTATAATAATAAACTAGGCGTTGCTCCTTTTGAAAGATTCTACGTTGGTGGAGACGGAATGAGTGGTATGGGGTATCAGTTTGATGGAAGAGAATTAATTTCATTAAGAGGTTATGAGAATAACAAGGTTTCTCCACAAACTGGAGCTACGATTTATAATAAATATACTACTGAGTTAAGATACGCAATTAGCTTAAATCCTAGTTCAACAGTATATGCTCTTGGATTTTTAGAAGCCGGTAATGCATGGGACAATTTTGACAACTTTAATCCGTTTGCTGTAAAACGATCAACTGGATTTGGTGTCAGAATAATGCTCCCAATGATTGGGCTAATGGGGCTCGACTATGGATGGGGGCTTGATGACATCCCTGAATGGCCAGACGCAAATGGAGGACAGTTTCATTTTTCTATTGGTCAACAATTTTAATTAGATTTGTACACTCTAAAAAAATGATTATGAAAAAAATATTTTTAATTCTTACGGTAAGCTTCTTTACAATCATATCAACACAAGCGCAAAAATTTGCTTATGTAGATACAGAATATATTCTTAATAGGACGCCAGAGTTTAAGCAGGCACAGGATAAACTAGATGCACTAGCTTCTGACTGGCAAAAAGAGATTGAAAACCAGTATGCAGATGTAGAAAAAATGTATAGAGCATACCAACAAGAGCAGGTTTTACTTACCGAAGAAATGAAGAAAAAAAGAGAAGAAGCCATTATTAATAAAGAAAGCAACGCTAAGAAGCTTCAACAAAGATATTTTGGTCCTGAAGGGGAGCTTTATTTAAAAAGACAGGAGCTAGTAAAACCAATACAAGATAAGGTTTATGATGCAATCCAACAATTAGCTGCAAATAACAAATACCAAGTCATATTTGATAGTTCAAGTGATATAATTATGCTTTATAAAAATAATAATCTAGATAAATCTGACAAGGTTCTTGAATTAATGGGCTACTAATAATTTTATTAAATAACAAAAAATACAAAAAAATGAAAAAAATCACATTACTAACACTATTAAGTTTTTTAACTTTAAATACAATTGCTCAAGAAAAATTTGGCTATATTGATTCACAAGAATTATTAATTTTAATGCCTGAAAGAAAAACTGCAGAAAATGAAATAGCAAATTTTGCAAAAAGCTTAGAAGCTCAGCTAGGCTCAATGACTGCTGAATACCAAGAAAGTCTGCAAGAATACCAAGCAAATGAGGCAACTTATACAGATTTAGTCAAACAAGATAAAATTGCAGAAATTACTGGATTAGAGCAGAGAATTCAAGCATTCCAACAGAACGCACAACAATCTTTACAAGCTAAGGAACAAGAGTTGTTGGAGCCAATATTAACTAAGGCAAGAAAAGCGATTGAAGATGTAGCCAGTGAAGGTGATTTCACATATATATTTGATAAAAGTGCAGGATCTATTTTATACGCAAAAGAAAGTGAAAATATCTTATCTCTTGTAAAAAATAAATTAGGATTATAATCCATAAAGATGTTCGAGTCAATCTTTTTATAATCTCTTATAATGAAAAACTCTCCTATTGGTATTTTTGATTCTGGTATTGGAGGGCTTACTGTTGCTAATGCTATTAAAAAAGAATTGCCCAATGAGAAAATTATTTATTTTGGGGATACAGAACATCTTCCTTATGGAGAGAAATCAAAAGAAGCAATACAAAATTTCAGTAAAAAGATCATATCTTTCTTAGTAAAAAAGAAATGTAAAATCATTGTAATTGCGTGTAATTCTGCTTCGTCAGTTGCGGACAATAGCATCTACAATATATGTAAAGGTGTTCCTGTCTTTAATGTAATCGATCCTGTTATTACTGAAATAACTAGAGTCTGCTCTAACTATAATATTGGCGTAATTGGCACTAAAGCTACTATTGGCTCAAAAGTCTATGAAAAAAAAATTAAGAAATTATGCAAAAATGCTAATGTTAATTCATTAGCAACACCTCTTCTAGCTCCTATGATAGAAGAGGGCTTCATTAATGAAGAAATTAGCCATACAATAATTAATAATTATCTATCAAATCCTTTGCTTAAGAATATTGACCACCTCATTCTAGCATGCACACATTATCCTCTAATACATAATGAAATTAAAAATTATTATAACGGTCAAATACATGTAATTGACTCTGCTTATATTATAGCAAAACACATTAAGAATGTATTAAAAAAGAATAATCTATTGAGTACTAAATCAGATAAAAAACATCATTTTTATGTTTCTAATTATACTATATCATTTGAGAAAAGTGCAAAGTTTTTTTTTAAAGAAGACATTAAATTAGAAGAGATTGGTCTTTTTATTTAGTCCTTAAACCAAGAAGAATACGTTATATAATTGTCAGAAATACCTTTAATTAAACTAGATATTTGTTCTTGTTTTATTTCTTTTACTTTCTTAGCAGGAACTCCTGCATAAATTGAACCTGACTTTATATGAGTGCCCTCTAAAACTACAGCTCCAGCTGCAATAACTGAATTGCTTTCTACCACTACTCCATCCATAACTATTGCTCCCATTCCAATTAGAACATTGTCATAAATCGTGCAACCGTGTACTAAAGAGTTATGTCCAATTGACACATTATCACCAATTATAGTAGCTGCTTTTTTATATGTACAATGAATTACAGCACCATCTTGAATGTTTACTTTATTTCCAATTTTAATTGAATTAACATCTCCTCTTACCACTGCTGAGAACCAAATACTACAATTATCTCCCGTTTCTACGTCTCCTACTACAGTTGCATTTTCAGCAAGAAATATCTCTTTTCCAAAAATTGGTGATCTACCTTTTACGCTTTTTATTAATGCCATAGCTTATTAGTTTGTATTTTTGTCAAAAATAAAAAATATGATGTATAGTATATATGCGGAGAGCACTCCAAATCCAGAAGTAATGAAATTTGTTGCAAACAGGATGCTTGTTGATAAAAGCATTGAAATCTCAAACATGGAACAAGCAATGGGAATCTCAATAGCTGAGGAATTGCTTAAATTTCCTTTTGTAAAAAGTATATATCTAAGTTCAAATTTCATTTCGATTTCAAAAAAAACTAGTATTGCATGGGAAGATATTGCGATGCAACTCAGGACCTTTATTACTAATCATTTAAATGATAATGGCATTAAAAATTACACAGAGCACATTTCTATTGAGAAAAGGAAAGTAACTAAATCAAAAATAGAATCCTTAAAAGAATTCTCTGCTGAAGAAAAACAAGTAGAAGAAATATTAAATCAATACATAAAACCGGCTGTCGAAGCAGATGGAGGAGCAATAACATTAAATTATTACAAAGATAATATTGTTTGTGTAGACTTAAAAGGAGCTTGTAGTGGATGTCCATCAGCAACTAGCACTCTAAAAGGAGGAATAGAATCATTATTAAAGGAAAAATTAAATCCAAGTATTGTAGTAATTGCAAATGAAGAATAGATTTCTTTTACTTATTCTCTTTTTTTTCATTCTTTCTGCAAAGTCACAAGAAACAAGAACTAAATTTGGATTACAATACAAACCTATAGTACCAGCGGCATATTTTAATTCTGCAAAAATTTATGTTCAATCTGATAATTATAAGTTTAAATTACATCCAAAATACAGCTCCTCATTTGGAATGATAATTAGGCATAGGATAAATAAAACTTTTTCTTTAGAATCAGGCCTTAATTACATCGAAAGAAATTTTAATCTCTCAATAAGTAATAGCAATATTAATTTAAGTGATTTTACAGTATTTGGCATGCGATCTTATGAGCTGCCATTACAAATACTAACATATGTACAGATAAAAGAATATTGGTATTTAAATGTGTCTTTTGGAATTTCATATAATGTATTAGCATCAGATATTTTTTCTGATGGAGAAACTAAATATTATTTTCAAAATACTATAAGAAAAAATGGAGGATATGAAGCTTTATTAGCTAATATTGGAATAGAGTACAGGACAGAAAATAAAGGAGATTACTACCTTGGGACAAGTCTACATAGGCCTTGGCAAGCCATAGGAAAAATATATCCTGAATTTAATAATGAGACTAATATTTTTAATGAATCCCAAGAATTCTCATTAGACATGATTGGAAATTTTTTAACAATTGATTTTAGATACTTCTTCGCAGAATAACAGGACTAGTGAGATTATTATTTAACTGTGCAGTCTCTCTTTTTTTTCTAATAGTTCTTCCTCCGTTTCAACATTATCTTCATCATCAACACAGCAATCTACAGGGCAAACTGCAGCACAAGCCGGCTCATCATTAAATCCTTTACATTCTGTACATTTTTCAGTTGCTATATAAAAAAACTCATCAGAAAAAGGTTCATGTTCTTCATCATCCTGAACAGTTGTGCCATCTGAAAATTTCCATGTTTCTTCAGGAGCATAGATTGCATTATTAGGACATTCAGGCTCACAAGCCTCACAATTAATACAATCATCAGTAATTTTAATTGCCATTTTTTAGTGTGATAAATTTAAAATACAAAAATATATCTTTTTTACATCATAAAACATTCAAATATAATTTATTTTGAATCTAAATTAGATACAAAAAACTAAGCAATAAATATGAAAAGTATAAGTAAGCTTTGTATTTTTGCTATTGTTAATCTTTTACTGTAAGCTAACTAATGGAGGAGAATAGTAGGGAAATCATTGATTTAGAGAAAGTGGTAATTAAATTTGCTGGAGATTCTGGAGACGGAATGCAGCTTACAGGAACTCAATTTACCGATACTTCTGCTATTTTAGGTAATGATTTAGCTACTTTTCCCGATTATCCTGCAGAAATTAGAGCTCCTCAAGGGACGGTTGCTGGCGTTTCAGGATTTCAGATCCATATTGGAAGAATTGATATAAATACTCCAGGAGATATTGCCGATGTATTAGTGGCAATGAACCCCGCAGCACTAAAAGCAAATAAAAATTGGATTAAAAAAGGAGGAACTATTATTGTCAATATTGATTCCTTTACTAAAAAGGACTTAGAAAAAGCAGGATATGAAAATTCCCCATTAGAAGACAATTCATTTGAAGGTTTTAATATTATTAAAGCTCCAATCACTAAACTTACGCGAGAAGCTTTAAAAAACTCTGGTATAGAAGCGAAGAGTATTGGTAGATCTAAAAACATGTTTGCACTAGGAATAGTTTATTGGATGTTTAATCGACCTATGAAACCAACAGAAACCTTTCTAAAAAAGAAGTTTTCTTCAAGACCAGAAATTGTTGAAGCAAATATCAAAGTTATGCACGCTGGTTATAATTTTGCAGATACTATTGAGGCCTTAACCTCATCTTACACTGTGCTTGCTGCAAATCTAAGAAAAGGAACTTATAGGAACGTAATGGGAAATCAAGCATTAGCATGGGGCTTTTTAGCTGCTGCTGAGAAAGCAGGAAAAGAACTTTTCTTAGGATCTTATCCAATCACTCCAGCATCTGATATTTTACACGAACTTGCAAAACATAAAAATTTAGGTGTAAAAACCTTTCAGGCAGAAGATGAAATTGCAGGTATTTGCTCTGCAATAGGAGCTAGTTTTGCTGGCAATTTAGGAATTACAACTACTTCAGGGCCTGGATTATCACTAAAAGGAGAGGCTTTAGGATTAGCTGTTATGACTGAATTACCTTTAGTAGTAGTAGATGTACAAAGAGGAGGCCCTTCTACAGGATTACCAACAAAAACAGAGCAATCAGACTTATTTCAAGCCCTTTATGGAAGAAATGGAGAAAGCCCAGTGGTTATATTAGCGAGTTCTACTCCGGCTAATTGTTTTGACTGGTCTTATATGGCATCAAAAATTACATTAGAGCATAATACGCCAGTAGTGTTACTTTCAGATGGGTATCTAGGAAATGGAGCGGAACCTTGGAAGATAAAGTCAACTAAAGATATGCCAGATATAATTCCTAATATTGCAAAAAAAGGAAAAGAATATCAACCTTATTTAAGAGATAAAAAAACTCTTGCCAGAAAACTTGCTATCCCAGGAACAAAAGGCCTAGAACACCGACTAGGTGGATTAGAAAAAGAACATATAACCGGAAATGTATCATACGATCCTGAAAACCATCAAAAGATGTGCCTAATAAGAGAAGAGAAAATAAATAAACTAGCAGAAATCATACCAGATCAGAAGGTGTTTGGAGAAATATCTGCTGATTTATTAGTAATTGGATGGGGAGGGACATACGGATCTTTATACTCTGCTGTAGAAAATCTTATATCTAAAGGAGAGAGTATTGCATTAATTCATTTTAACTATATAAATCCTTTACCGCAAAACACTGCTTCTCTAATAAATAAATATAGTAACATTGTTGTTTGCGAGTTAAATTCAGGTCAGTTTGCAAATTATTTACGGATGAAATTTGAAGGAAAAATATTTAATCAGTATAACAAGATTCAAGGACTTCCATTCACAACTTTAGAATTAGAAGCTCATTTTAAAACTTTATTAAAAAAGTAATATGGAACATTTAACAAATAAAGATTTTACAAGCAATCAAGAAATAAGGTGGTGTCCAGGATGTGGAGATTATGCAATATTAAGATCCATTCAAAAAGCACTTCCTAATCTAAAAAGAAAAAAAGAGGACTTTGTTTTTATTTCTGGAATTGGATGTTCTTCTCGTTTTCCATATTATATGGATACCTATGGCTTTCATTCAATTCATGGTAGAGCCCCTGCTTTTGCAACGGGAGTAAAACTTGCTAATCCAAATCTTAGTGTTTGGCAAATTACTGGAGATGGAGATGCGTTAGCTATTGGTGGGAACCATTTCATACATGCACTAAGAAGAAATATTGATATTAATATTCTGCTGTTTAACAACGAGATCTATGGGTTAACAAAAGGACAATTTTCACCTACTTCTAAAAAAGGTATAAAAACAAAATCAAATCCTCACGGCACCACTGATGAACCTTTTTCTCCATCAGACTTAGCTATCGGAGCACAAGCAACATTCTTTGCAAGAGCAGTAGATACTAATCCAAAGTTAATGCAGCAAATTTTTGTAAAAGGAGAAGAACACAGGGGGACCTCGTTAATTGAGATTTTACAAAACTGTGTGATTTTTAATGATAAAACTTTTTCAAATATAACTGCAAAAGATGTAAAAAAAGATCACCAGCTAATATTAGAACATGGAAAACCAATGATATTTGGCTCTGAAATGAATAAAGGCATACAGTTAAATGGATTTAAATTAGAAATTGTAACTATTGGTGAAAACGGAGTAACTGAAGAGCATATATTAGTACATGATTCAAAAGAAAAAGATCCAACTTTACATGCTATGTTAGCTCGTATGAGGCCTCCTTTATTCCCTGTTGCTCTTGGCATTATCAGAAGTATAAATAGACCTACTTTTGATGATGGAATTATCTCACAGTTAAAATACGAGAAAAAAAATAGCTCTTTTAATAATGTAGACGACCTATTACAATCAGGCAACACATGGGAAGTATAATCAAAAAATTGCCTGTTAGCTATTTATAACGCTAGAGTACTTTTGACATCTCCCCTCATCAAAAGTGTAGCTGGATCTTCTAACAATTCTTTTACTCTACACAAGAAGCCTACTGATTCTCTACCGTCAATAATTCTATGATCATAAGAAAGTGCAACATACATAATTGGCCTAATTTTCACCTTACCCTCAATTGCCACTGGTCGTTCTAAAATGTTATGCATTCCTAATATTGCAGACTGTGGAGGGTTTATTATCGGTGTAGAAAGCATAGAACCAAATACTCCTCCATTTGTAATAGTAAAAGTTCCTCCTGACATTTCATTAATTGTAATTTTTCCATCTCGCGCTTTTATTGCTAAACGCTTAATCTCTAATTCTATTTCTTGAAAATTCATTAATTCAGCATTTCTAAGAACAGGAACCATTAATCCTTTTGGCGCACTTACTGCAATACCTATATCTGTATAATTATGATGAACTACTTTATCTCCATCTATCATTGCATTTACGTCTTCAAACTCTTTTAGAGCAGTAGTAACTGCCTTAGTAAAAAAAGACATAAAGCCTAATCCAACTCCATATTTTTGTTTAAATTTTTCTTTATACTCCTCTCTAATCGTAAAAATTTCAGTCATATCTACCTCATTAAAAGTAGTAAGCATAGCTGTTTCATTTTTGACTGAGACCAATCTTCTTGCAATTTTTCTCCTCAATGAAGACATCTTTTTAATAGAAGTTCCTCTTGGTCCATCATTTGAGACATTAGCTATCACTCCTAATACGTCATTTTTAGTAATTTTTCCTGCTTTTCCAGTGCCTTTTAATTGTTCTTTTGGAATATCATGTTTACTTATCATAGCAGATGCTAATGGAGTTGCTTTTTCTACTTCTTTATGGGCTGGAGGTACAGATGAGACTGATTCTTTAGATTCCTTTGTTATGTTTAAAACCGCCTCTTCGGCTAAAGCTGATTTACTATTTCCTATTTTAGAGGTATCAATAATACATACTACATCACCTACAGAAACAGTTTCACCATTATTAACAACAATTTTAATGGTGCCACTTTCTTCAGCAGGCAGTTCTAAGGTTGCTTTATCTGAATCTATCTCTGCAATAGGCTGATCTTTTTCAATATAATCCCCATCTTCAACTAACCATTCTGCAATTTCAACTTCTGATATAGACTCCCCAGGGCTTGGGACTTTCATTTCTAATAACATGTTTTATTTTTTAAAAACTTTATCAATTATTTTTTTTTGTTCTACTATTGAGGTTTTACTAGATCCAGTTGCTGTTGCTGCGGAAGCTTCTCGTGAAATTACAGTAACACCTAGCATTCTCAGCTCTGACAATATAAAGGCCCAAGCACCCATATTTTCTGGCTCTTCCTGCACCCAAACTAGTTCTTTTACATTATATTTTTCAACTAATGATGTAATATATTGCTTATCTAAGGGAAAAATCTGTTCTACTCTAACGACAGCTACATTTTCAATTCGATCCTGTTCTCTCCTTTCTATGATTTCATAATAGATTTTTCCACTACACAATACTAATTTATCTACCAACTCTGGAGCAATAGTATCGTCTATAATTCCTTCAAAAACCCCATTTGAAAGATCAGTAAGCGAAGAAACACACTTTGGGTGTCGCAATAAGCTTTTAGGTGTAAATACAACTAACGGTTTTCTAAAAGATCTCATTAACTGTCTACGTATTACGTGATAGAAATTTGCGGGTGTAGTACAGTTTACTATTTGCATGTTATACTTTGCGCAAAGTTGTAGATATCTCTCCAGTCTTGCAGAAGAATGCTCTGCCCCCTGCCCTTCATATCCATGTGGTAATAACATAACTAAGCCACTCATAACTTTCCATTTATCTTCTCCACAAGAAATAAACTGATCTAAGATAATCTGAGCTCCATTTGAAAAGTCACCAAACTGCGCCTCCCAAATTGTTAATGAGTTAGGTCGCGTAATAGAGTACCCATAATCAAAACCAAGAACTCCATACTCAGAAAGCAAAGAATTATATGCTTCAAATTTTGCAGAATTACTTATATTGTTCAAGGGACAAACTTCTTCTTCTGATTGCTCAACCTTTAAAATAGCATGCCTGTGAGAAAAGGTTCCTCTTTCTACATCTTGCCCACTAAGTCTTACATCATGCCCCTCATCCAGTAGTGAGGCGTAAGCTAATAGTTCTCCCATTGCCCAATCTACAGAATTTTTCTCTTCTATCATATTTTTTCTTTCAGCTAACAACTTCCTAGTTTTTTTAAATAGCTTGTTAACCGCAGGCACATCGTACAAATATTTTGCTAAATCTCTTAACTTTTCTTCTTTAATATTTGTATCATCAGATTCTTTAAAGTTTTCCTTAACCTTTCTTTTTATTGAACTCCACTCCTCTCTTAAAAAAGGTGTAATTTTTGCTTTTTTTATTTCCTTTGCTTCATCAAATCTATCTTGTAATAAAGATTGAAAATCCTGCTCTAGCTCCTTTGCAATGCTAACCTCAACAACACCTTCATTCATTAACTTTTCTTTATAAATTTCTCTCGGATTTTTATGTTTTGAAATTGCTTCATATAATTTTGGTTGTGTAAACCTTGGTTCATCACCTTCATTATGTCCATATTTTCTGTAGCACAATAAATCAATAAAAACATCTTTATGGTATTTCTGCCTGTACTCAACTGCTATCTGTAAAGCATGTACAACTGCCTCTACATCATCTCCATTTACATGAAATACTGGAGACAACGTAACCTTAGCAACATCTGTACAATAAGTACTTGACCTTGCATCTAGATAATTAGTAGTAAAGCCAACTTGATTATTTACCGCAATATGAATTGTACCTCCGGTTTGATAGCCATCTAACTGAGCCATTTGGATAACCTCATAAACTACCCCCTGGCCAGCAAGCGCTGCATCTCCATGTAATAAAATAGGTAAAATTTTATTTGCATCTCCATTATATTTACTGTCTAATTTAGCCCTTGAAATACCCTCCACAACAGGGTTAACAGCCTCTAAATGAGACGGATTAGGCGTTAAATTTAGTTGGATATAATTTCCATTATTACATTGCTGAATAGAGGTAAATCCTAAATGATATTTTACATCTCCAGAAATATCATCATCTTCATATATTTTACCTTCAAACTCTGAGAAAATTTCTTTATACGTTTTGTTAAAAATATTAGCTAATACATTCAACCTGCCTCTATGTGCCATTCCCATAACAAATTCTTCTACACCTAATTCTGAACTATGCTCTATAAGGGCATCTAAAGCTGGAATTAAAGATTCTGCTCCTTCCAATGAAAACCTTTTTTGTCCAACAAATTTCTTATGTAAAAAACTCTCAAATGCAACTGCCTGATTTAATTTATGTAAAATATGCTTCTTTTGAACAGCTTCAAATTTTGGAGTGTTTGAATTTTGATGTAATCTATTCTTAATCCATTCTATTTCTTGAGGATCTCGAATATACATGTATTCTACGCCAATTGATTGACAGTACACTTTTTCTAGATGAGAAATAATGGCCCTTAGGGTTGATGGGCCTATACCTATTTGCTCTCCCGCCTGAAATTCAATATCTAAATCTGATTCTTCTAATCCAAAGTTTTTATAATCCAGTGTTGGAGTATATTTTCTTCTTTCCCTTACTGGATTAGTCTTAGTAAATAAATGTCCGCTCTTTCTATAATCGTCAATTAAATTAATTACCTTAAATTCTTTCTGAAAAACTTGAGGGATATCTTCTTCAGAATAGACTTCCTTTGCAAAATCAAAACCTTGAAAAAAATTACTCCAGTCCTCTTCTACACTATTAGGATCTTCAATATATTTGTCATACATTTCTTCAATCAATCCTATATGTAGGGCTCCTAAAAAGGGGAACTTATCCATTATTATCTAACAATTAATATGCAAAATTATCTAAATTTATTCATATAAAACATAAAATGTTACTGATTTGCAAGCTTTATCTAATTTTCAAGTAAATTAAGTAATAACTCTACTAAATATAAAGTATTTAAATTAACAAACTCTTTAAACAAATTTCAGCTCCTTTAGGATTTCCTTTGTATTAATTTATTAGAAAATGCAATTAAGGGTGCTTTATTCTCAGAATGAATTGCATCCAAATGTTTTGTTGCTTTTATATAATAAGCCTTCATCATGTCAAGAGTATGCTTTTGAATGTCTAATCTTTTAAAAATTTCTTGCACAGCACTTATCTTGTTCTCATGATTGCTAGATCTATAATACTCTTTTAATTGCTTTTTAACTTTAGAATCTGCTAATTGCAATGCTTTTAAATATAAAAATGTCTTTTTATTTTCCATAATATCTCCCGCTAGCTGCTTTCCAAAAACATCAGGATCACCAAAGACATCTAATAGATCATCTTTTAACTGAAATGCAATTCCTATATTCTTGCCAAACTCATACAAATGATCTTGTTGTTCTTTGCCAACACCTGCAGTAATACCTCCAATCTTTAATGATGCTGCTAATAAAACTGCTGTTTTGTATTCAATCATTTTCATGTAATGAGGAAGTGAAACATCATCTTGCGTTTCAAAATTTATATCCATCTGCTGTCCTTCACAAACTTTAATAGCTGCATTACTAAATACATCTAAAACTGATTTTATAATAGAAGGATCTACATCTGATATCATTTGAAAGGCTTTAACTACCATTGCATCTCCTGATAAGATAGCAATATTATTATTCCATTTTTCATGAACTGTGGACTTACCTCTTCTAATAGGTGCATTATCCATAATATCATCATGTAGCAATGTAAAATTATGAAATACCTCAACTGCAAGTGCTGGTGAAATTGCATTTGTTAAATCTTCTTCAAATAATTGATGGGCAATTAAAACTAAAATTGGTCGTATCCTTTTCCCCTCTAAACCCATAATATAATTAATCGGCTCATATAATAGCTCAGGTTCTTTTGGGTAAGAAATCTGCTGAATCTTTTTTTCAATTAATAAACCTAATGTATTTATATCCTTCATGATCTTTTTATAAGATTAATAAGATAATCTCCATATCCACTTTTTTTAAGTGGCTGCGCAATTTCAAGTAATCTTACCCTGTCAATATAGCCCATTCTATATGCCGCCTCCTCAATACAACCAACCTTTCTCCCTTGCCTCTCCTCAATCACTTGTATATATTGATGAGCCTGCATTAATGAAGAAAACGTACCTGTGTCTAACCAAGCCGTTCCCCTTCCTAAAACTTTTACATCCAACTTCCCTTGCCTTAAATATTCTTTATTTATATCAGTAATCTCATACTCACCCCTTTCAGAAGGTTTTATATTCTTGGCAATCTTTACTACTGAATTATCATAATAATATAAGCCCGGAACTGCATAATTTGATTTTGGATTTATTGGTTTTTCTTCTAATGATAAAGCCTGATAATTTTTATCAAATTCAACTACACCATATCGTTCTGGATCATTCACATGATAACCAAAAACAATACCCCCATCAACAGATTTGCAATCAGTAAGTGTTTTTATTTTCATCTGGAAAATATTGTCTCCTAATATCAAACATACTTTCGAATCTCCTATAAATTCTTCACCTAAAATAAATGCTTGTGCCAAACCATTAGGAACTTCTTGCACTGCATATTCAAATCTACACCCTAACTTACTTCCATCTCCTAATAATTTCTTAAACCTAGGAAGGTCGTCAGGCGTTGAAATAATCAAGATCTCATTTATGCCAGAATACATTAATGTAGATAATGGGTAATAAATCATTGGCTTATCAAAAACAGGGATCATTTGTTTACTTATTGCTAATGTAAGTGGATGCAGCCTAGTTCCTGCTCCTCCTGCTAAAACTATACCTTTCATATTAATTATTTTGTTTTATCTTTAAATCACTCAATTCTATATCTTCCTCCTCATCAAATGCTTCTAGCAAAGGCTCTTGAAATGCTTCATAATTTATCACTTTTTCTAATGAAAGTAAGAGCGCAGGAAGGAGCAAGAGATTTGAGAGCATTGCAATCATTAATGTAATTGATACTAACAACCCTAATGCAATAGTACCTCCAAAATCAGATGCAACAAATATAAAAAAACCAAAGAATAATACAACTGAAGTATAAAACATACTGACTCCAGTCTCCTTTAATGCGGAGAAGACCGATTTTCTAATATTCCAATTGTTTAGTAATAGATCTTGACGGTACTTAGCTAAAAAGTGAATAGTATCATCAACAGAAATACCAAACGCAATACTAAAGACTAAAATAGTGGATGGTTTTAAAGCAATTCCAAAATAGCCCATAATAGCACCAGTTAAAAATAAAGGAATTAAATTGGGGATAATAGATACAATTACCATTCTAAAAGAATTAAACATCCAGGCCATAAAAATAGAGATAAGAACGACTACTAAAAGCAAACTTAAGGTAAGATTCTTAAGTAAAAATTTAGTCCCATTTAAAAAGACAATAGTTGCTCCTGTAACTGTAACATCATATTTATCATTATCAAAAATCTCATCTATCTGAGGGTTGAGGTGTCTAAAAATACTGTCCATCTTTGCTGTAGAGATATCCGCAATACGCAAACTAATTCTAGCTTCTTGCTTTAAAGAATCCATTAATAAATTTTGAGCACCAAAATTAGCTGAACTATTATTAAAATACGATAATATCATCCTTTGCTCCTGGCTATTAGGCAAAGCATAAAAAGATGAATCTCCATTGTAGAATGCCTGCTTACTATATTTTAGAATATCAATATATGAAGATGATCTTGAGAACTCTGGATACTTACTAATTACTTTTTCAAGTTGATCCATCTTAATTAAATTATATGATCTTAGTAATCCATTCTTCTTTTTTGTATTTACGAGTATTTCCAAAGGCATAACACCCCCGAAGTTTTTTTCTAGAAATTTCAAATCTTTATACAGCATCTGATCTTTTGGCAAATCATCTGTAATGTTACCTGTTGTTCTTATATTTACTATTCCAAAAAATCCTAAAACTAATAAAATGAATGTACAAGAATAGATTAACTGACGCTTGTTTTGCACTAAATATGTAAAATAAGAAACTAGTTTCTTTACAAAAACATTGTCAAGATGCTTTATATGTCTACTCTTAGGAGGTGAAGAAAAACTAAAGAATATAGGTATAATTAATAATGACAATAAAAATATAAACAGAATATTTAATGAAGCAACAACCCCAAACTGCTGTAATGTTTCACTATTTGTTAAAATAAACGCAGCAAATCCAGAAGCAGTTGTAAGATTAGTAAGTAATGTTATATTTCCAATCTTTTGTATCATAATCTGTAAAGCAAGCTCCTTACTTTTAGTCCTTTTAAACTCATTGTGAAATTTATTAATTAGAAAAATACAATTTGGGATCCCAATTACAATAACAAGAGGAGGAACCAGAGCCATTAAAACTGAAATCTCATATCCAAATAATGAAATTGTTCCAAAAGAAAAGATAACACCTAATATTACCACAATTATTGAAGAGATTGTGGCCTTAAATGATCGGAAAAAAAGAAAAAGTATTAATGAGGTAATTAATATTGTCAGTAAAATAAATAAGGAAATTTCTTGTTTTACCTTTAAAGAGTCAACCGTTCTAATATATGGCAATCCAGAATAATGTGGGATTGCATTAAACATATCAGAATAAGCATCAACTAAATCTTTTATTTCAAAAATAACACCCTCCCTATTCGAAGACTTAATAAGCTGATCTTCTAAAGATATAATTAAGCAAGTAATTTTATTATTATGAGAACTAATAAGATTAGAGTAAAATACTTGTTTATTTAAAATATCAAAAGCTTCATTTAGATCATGCTGATTTTTGAAACTCTCTGAACACCACTGACTCGCAACTAATTGTTTTTTTTCTTGATCTTTTGATAAGATTGGTAGATTACTAATTGATATGATTTTTTCTACTCCACTAATATTTTCAATTTTATTGCTCAAATCCCTCCAAGCATTAAAATGGTCATAATTAGTAAACAAACTATCCTCAACAGCTATTACTAAGATATTTTGATTTCCATACTTCTTAATAAAATTATTATAGTCAATACTAACCTGATGATCTTCTGGCAATAGTTTTGCCATTGTATAAGACAGGCTTGCCTCTCTTCCTTTATTAGCCATAAAAAAAGCAATAGCAGCAATCATTATAATGATTACAAGCCTATAACTTAAAATTATCTTGGAAACAGCCCTCCACATACAATTATAAATTTTTTGCTAAAATACTTGATTTTAAGCTTATAAGAATAATATTGAGCATGAAAAAAGGGGCAAAATACCCCTCTAATTAAACAACCATATATAATCCTAAACAGTCATGATCTCTTCTTCTTTTTGTAAATAAATTTTATCAATCTGTGTTGAATGTATATTTGTTAATTCCTGTACTGATTGCTCAGCATCTCTTTCAGCATCCTCAGAAAGACCTTCCTTTCCTAATTTTTTCATTTCATCATTGGCCTTCTGCCTAATATTTCTAACGCTAATCTTTGCATTCTCTATCTCAACTTTCACTTGTTTAACTAACTCCTTTCTCCTTTCTTCAGTTAATGGCGGAACATTAATAATTATCTTCTCTCCATTATTAGAAGGATGAAACCCAAGATTTGAATCAATTATTGCAAGTTCAATTTCTGCGATCAAACCTTTATCAAAAGGCTGTATAGAAATAGTTTGAGCATCAGGAGTTGACACATTAGCCGTTTGAGCTAAGGGGGTTTTCACACCATAATAATCAACCTTTACATTTCTTAACATTTGAGGGTTTGCTTTGCCTGCTCTTATTTTTGCTAACACATTCTCTAAATGAGAAATTGTCTCTTGCATTGCCTCTTTGGCAATATCTAAATGAAAATTAACTTCTTCTGTCATAACTTATTTAATTAAAAATTAACTAGTGTTCCTACTTTTTCTCCTCTACAAATTCTAAACAAATTACCTTCAACATTCATATTAAAAACTTTTATTGGCAAATTATTTTCTTGACAAAGTGTGAAGGCTGTCAAATCCATAATATTTAATTTCTTTTTAAAAACTTCATCAAAGGTGATTGTATCATATTTTTTAGCCGCAGGATTTTTCTCAGGATCAGCTGAATAAACTCCATCAACTCTAGTTCCTTTTAATATAACATCAGCTTCTATCTCAATTGCGCGTAAGGTTGCTGCGGTGTCAGTAGTAAAATATGGGTTTCCAGTACCTCCTCCAAAAATTACAACTCTTCCTTTTTGTAAATGTCTCATTGCTTTTCTTCTAATATAGGGCTCAGTAATTTGCTCCATTCTTATAGCTGTTAATAATCTTGTTTGTACTTTCATAGCTTCCAAAGCTGATTGTAATGCCATACCATTAATAATTGTCGCTAGCATACCCATATAATCACCTTGTACCCTATCAAAACCAGCCCCTTCTGATTGAACTCCTCTGTAAATATTACCTCCCCCAATAACAATAGCAATTTCAACACCTTTCTCAGCTATTTTATTAATTTCAGAAGCATATTGAGTTAACATTTTGGAATCTATTCCATACTCACCTTCTCCCATTAAAGATTCTCCACTAAGTTTTAAAAGTATTCGCTTGTATTTCATTTGAATAAAAAGTTTTTCAAAGATAGACAAATCAATTAAAGTAAAAATTATGATGTTATTAATTTTTAAAAAATAAAAAAAGCCACCCTTATTAAAGAGTGGCTTTTTAATGATTTATTGATTTTAACCTAAAGATACTCTTTTAAATGACAAGACAGAAACTTCACCATATTTAGAAATATATTCTGCAACATTAATGCTCTCATCCTTAATAAAATCTTGATCTAAAAGACACATCTCTTGATCAAGCGTTGTGTTGTCAGAAATAAATCTATCTAATTTTCCAGGCACTATTTTATCCCAAATATGCTCAGGTTTACCTTCTGCTTTTAGAGTAGATTGAATATCAGATTTAGCATTTGCAATAACATCATCTGTTAATTGTGCCATTGAAATATAACTAGGAATATTTTTTAATGTTTTTCCTAATCTTGATAATTCTTCATTCTCCTTTTGAATAACAGCAATTCTAGCCTCTGTTTCTGATGCTACAAAAGAGGGGTCAAAATCCTTATATGATAATGTTGTTGCCCCCATTGAAGCTACTTGCATAGCTATATCTTTTGAAAGTTCTTCAATATTATCTACTATATTATCAAGTCCAACTAATACTGCAATCTTCACCCCATGAGTATAAGATCCTACGTATTTGGCATCCACTCTTTCAAAAGCTGAGATTTCAATTTTTTCTCCAATAACACCAGTTTGCTCTATTAATTTTTCAGCAACTGTCATCCCTCCAAAGTCAGCAGAAAGAAACGAATCTTTATCATTATATTTTAATGCTATATTAGCAAAATCATTTGCCAATTCTTTAAAAGAATCATTTTTAGCCACAAAATCTGTTTCACATGCTAATACAATAGCAACTCCTGAGTTCTTTTCATCATTAATTTTAGTAGTAGCAACACCCTCGCTTGCTTCTCTATCTGCACGCTTAGCAGCAACTTTTTGTCCTTTCTTTCTTAATACACTAATTGCTTCATCAAAATCACCATTTGCTTCAACTAATGCTTTTTTGCAATCCATCATTCCTGCACCTGTTTGCTTTCTTAATTTAGCTACATCAGCCGCTTTAATTTCTGCCATTTTAATTTTTAAATAAGGGTTATTAATTATTTCTCTTCAGAGATTTTCTTTGCTTTTTCTTTTTTCTCAACTGCTTGGGCTTCTTTCTCAGCACCTCTTTCTTCTAATCCTTCCATAACTGCGGTTTTTATAATAGTCAAAATACATTCTATTGATTTTGACGCATCATCATTTGCAGGAATTGGAAAATTAATGATACTAGGATTAGTATTAGTGTCATTAATTGCAAATGAACGAATCGCTAATTTATTAGCCTCTGCAACTGCAATATTTTCTTTATTCGTATCAACAACAAAAATTGCTTCTGGCATCCTTGTCATTTTTACAATAGAGCCTAAGTTTAACTCTAATTTTGTTCTTTGTCTATCAATTTGTAATCTTTCTCTCTTAGATAAAGTATCAAAAGTGCCATCTTCTTTCATTTTATCAATTGATTGCATTTTCTTTATCGACTTACGTATAGTGGCAAAGTTTGTCAACAACCCCCCTGGCCACCTTTCAGTAATATAAGGCATGTTTAATGCTTTTGCAGTTTCTTCAACAATACCCTTTGCCTGCTTCTTTGTTGCAACAAATAATATTTTTTTTCCAGATTTTGCAATTTGTTTCATCGCGGCAGCAGCATCTTCAATCATTGCCACTGTTTTGTTAAGGTCAATGATATGAATCCCATTTCGTTCCATAAAAATATACGGAGCCATTGCTGGATTATATTTTTTCTTTAGGTGGCCAAAATGCACACCTGCATCTAGTAATTCCTTGAAATTTGTTCTTGCCATGTTTACTTTCTTTTTTCGTTAAGCAACT
>CEVW01054086.1_pt1 | contig 29787 bp, 28 predicted proteins | sample 427061 | NCBI WGS metagenome assembly CEVW01 (sample SAMEA2623774, study PRJEB7988) | marine metagenome | biome: marine biome (ENVO:00000447); feature: surface water layer (ENVO:00002042); material: "saline water (ENVO:00002010), including plankton (ENVO:xxxxxxxx)" | depth 5 m
GATCGAAGTCTTCTTAATGCACCAGGATGTTTTCTAAGGAACGGTGGCACTTCAAGATCATCAATACTAACACCTTCTTGCTTAATATTTCTATCAATAAAATCATCATCAACAAGTACAGGAAATCCTGTAGCTATTACTGTTATTTTTATTTTCCCATTTAATTTAGGGTTGGTAACACTACCAAATATTATATTAGCATCCGGATGTACTCTAGATTTTATTACTTCTGATGCGGAAGTAACCTCATCTAGTGTTATATCTTGACCTCCCGAAACATTAAATATAACTCCCTTTGCGCCATCAATTGGCATTTCAAGTAGAGGCGAAGATACTGCTCTTTCAGCTGCTTCTACAGATCTGTTTTCCCCATCACTTTCACCTATTCCCATCCATGCTGGGCCTGCATTTTCCATAATAGTTTTTACATCTGCAAAGTCTAAGTTTATTTCTCCAGGAACTAAAATAAGCTCAGCTATCGATTGAATACCCACCTTAAGTACATCATCTGCTAAATTAAATGCAGCTGACATAGATAAATTATCCTCAGTTTGAAGCAATCTGTCGTTGGGTACAACAATTAAAGTATCAACATATTTCTTAATATTTTCTATACCTTCAAGTGCAGCATCCAGTCTTTGAGTACCTTCAAAACCAAAAGGCTTAGTTACTACTCCAATAGTAAGAGCTCCTGAACTTTTTGCAATTTCTGCTATCACAGGAGCAGCTCCAGTTCCTGAACCACCTCCCATTCCAGCAGCAATGAATACCATATCTGCATTACTCAAGTATTCCTTAATTTCAGATCTACTCTCTTCAGCAGATTGTTTTCCTCTACTTGGATCTCCTCCAACACCCATACCTCTAGCGATTCTATCTCCAATTCTAATTTTTTCTGGAATAATAGAATTCTCTAAGGCTTGGTTATCAGTATTGACTGCGACAAATTGAATCCCAGGAATCGTATCCTTATACATTCTACTTATTGCATTTCCTCCACCACCTCCAACACCAAAAACTTTGATGTTAGCAGTACCAAAACCAATTAATCTTTCTTGCACCATTGTAATTTCCCCTAATGTTTATTTATTAAATATTAAAAAAATTTTTACTTGATATTTAAATCTAAAATAAATAAAGAATTTGTTAACGTTCAACTTAAAACGTATTTAAGGCATTTTTGAATATATATTTATTATTAAAATAAGGTTATTTTAAAAAAAATTGATAGATAATAATTTGGAGATAAAAAATGAATGGTTATGACGCTGTTGTAGATATATTAAAAAAAGAAGGATTTGAATGGATAGCATGTTTTCCAGCTAACCCATTAATTGAAGCTGCTGGTAAAGGTGGATTAAGACCTATAGTGTTTAGGCAAGAACGTGGTGGAATAATGGCTGCAGATGGATACGCAAGAATGTTAGCCAAGGAAGGTAAAAGAGGTGTTTTTTGTTCTCAGGGAGGACCTGGAATAGAAAATTCTTTTGGAGGATTTGCACAAGCATGGGCTGAAGCTGTTCCTGTTCTATATCTTCCAGCTGGGTCCCCTGCAAATGTAGCAGAAGTAAAACCAAATTTTGATCCTCAAACTAACTTTGCTCATATAACTAAATGGCATTCATCAATAACAAAGAGCTCTGAAATTTCTACTCAAATGAGAAGAGCTATGTCGGCATTAAAAAATGGTCGACCTGGACCAGTGCTTCTTGAAATGAGAAGCGATGCTATGGCAGGAGAAGTAGATAATACAGATGATTATTCTAGTCCTAATGCTATTGTGACTTCTCCAAGTCTTTCAGATGTTAAGGATGCGATTAAGGCTCTTGGAAATGCAAAAAATCCTGTAATTTGGGCAGGCCAAGGAGTCTTATATGGTGCAGCTACTGAAGAACTAAAAGAATTTGCAGAAATCATGCAAATTCCTGTTATTACAACAATGCCAGGGAAATCTGCTTTTGATGAACGTCATCCACTATCATTAGGAGCTGCAAATAGAACTGCTCCTAAAGCTGTATGGTCATGGCTAAAGGATTCTGATGTACTTATAGGTTTAGGTGCTAGTTTTTCAAAAACTACATTTGGAATAGATATACCTGAAGGAAAATTTATAATACATAATACAAATAATGTTGAAGATATTGATAAAGAATATTCAACTGAAATTGGACTATTAGGAGATGTAAAGTCTACTCTAAGAATGCTAATTGATGAAGCAAAAGGAAATTATGGCGATTCAAGAACTAAGGATACAAAAACTGTAGAATCAATTGCACAGGTAAAACAGGAATGGGAAGCAGATTGGGCTCCGCTATTAAATTCTAATGATGTTCCTATAAATCCATATAGATTGATAACTGAAATTAATAATGCAGTTGACCATGAAAATACAATAATGACACATGATGCTGGTCATCCTAGAGATCAAATTATGCCGTTCTATCCAGCAACTGTTCCAAATAGCTACATTGGATGGGGTAAATCTACTCATTTAGGATATGGGTTACCTCTAGTAATCGGTGCTAAAATAGCTCACCCAGAGAAATTTTGTGTTAATTTTATGGGAGACACAGCCTTTGGTCTTTCTGGTTTAGATTTAGAAACTTCAGTTAGATCTGGAAGCCCAATTACAACTATACTATTGAACAACAGTACTATGGGTGGTTATGACCACCACATGCCTATAGCTATGGAAAGATACGGAGCAGGAAATAATACAGGTTCCTATACTACAATTGCTGAGGGTCTAGGAGCTAAAGGAATCTATGTTGAAAAACCTGAAGAAATAGTTCCAGCTATTAAAGATGCACAAAAAACAAATAATGACGGGCAAAGTGCTCTTATTGAGGTGATTACACAACAAGAAGGAAGATTTAGCAGATACTATAATGACGAAAGTATAACTGGCGGGAAAATAGTAAAGTAATATGAAAACCACTGGATTTAGATTATTACAATTAGGAACCCCTTGGAGAAACTTATCTTATATAGTTATTGAAACTGATGAAGGTATAAGTGGAATAGGTGAAGCTAGAGTATTAGGAAAAACTCATACTGTGGCCGAGTATCTAAAGGATGTTGAGAGACACTTTATTGGACATGATCCATTTGATATAGAGGCTTTGTTTCGCAGATTTACCTTACTTGATTTTGGTAAGGCTGGAGAAGTTGTTCATACAGGTTTAGCAATGGTAGAAATGGCTTTTTGGGATATTATGGGTAAAGCCACTAATCAACCAGTTTATAAATTACTTGGAGGAAAAGTACAAGATAAAATTCAGGCCTATGCAAATGGTTGGTATACGGTAGAAAGAACTCCAGGTAGTTTTGCATTAGCTGCATCAAAAGTAGTATCTAAAGGTTATAAAGCATTAAAATTTGATCCTTTTGGGAATGGTGATTTAGAACTTTCAAGAAATGAACTTTTCAAATCAATTGAAATAATTGAAGCTGTTTCTGATGCTATTACAGACGATATGCAAATGATGATTGAAATGCATGGTAGATTTGCAGCTCATCAAGCTGTAGAAATTGCAAACAAAATTGATCAACTAAATATTGGTTGGATTGAAGAACCTGTAAGACCAAGCGATAACCCAAGTTTAGATAAAGTCAGAATTCAAACTTCTCTGCCCATAGCAACAGGTGAAAGACTTTATGGAGCATCTGAATTTAGGGAAATATGGTCAAATAATTCCGTAGACATTATTCAACCTGATATCACACAATGTGGTGGCATTTTCGAAACTAAAAAAATTGCTTCAACTGCTGAAATTTACTCGATAATGGTAGCCCCACACAATGTAGGTGGAGTTATATCTACTTTAGCTGCAATACACTTATGTTTTACCCTAAGAAATGTAAAAATTCTTGAACACTTTAATGACTTTGCAGATCCTTTTGTAAAAGAAGCTGCAAACTTCTACCCTGAAGTTAAGGATGGTTTCTTTAGTCTTCCAGAAAAACCTGGTTGGGGAGTTGAATTAAATGAAGATTTTATACTTTCTCATCCTCCAGAAAAAAATAAGGATGGAATTAATTTAGACCCAGGCTTAAATATGTTTGAGAAAATGGATTGGGCAAAAAGAGGGCAATCAGAATAACTAGTTAGGAATTTTAAATAATATGTTCGATTTACTAATAAAAAATGGATATATTATTGATGGTTCAGGTCAACCTAGATATAAGTCAGACATTGGCATTAATGGTGAAAAGATTGTTTTTATTGGTGATTCAAATAATAAAGACTCAAAACGAGTTATTGATGCAAGTGGCTTAATAGTAGCTCCAGGATTTATAGATGCTCACACTCATCATGATGGAGTTTTATTAAATAATCCTCAACATGCTAGCAGTTTGAGACAAGGAGTAACAACAGAAATTCTTGGTCAAGATGGTCTTTCATATGCTCCTCTTTCACCAAATAACTATGAAATTCAAAGAAAATATTTAGGAGGAATTCTAGGTAATGCTCCCAAAAATCTAGATATGAGTAGTGTAAAATCATTTAGATCTCACTATCATAAAAAGGTTTCTATAAATACAGCTTATCCTGTATCTCATGGTGCTCTAAGGATGGAATCAGTAGGATTTTATGACAAACCATTAGAAGGCAAACAATTAGATCATGCAAAAAATTTACTCAATGAAGGTTTATCTCAAGGTTCTGTTGGGTTAGCAACTGGAATGTCATATCATCCGAATGCTTGGAGTAATACTAAAGAATTAATAGAACTATGTAAAGTTGTCAGAGAAAATAACGGCGTTTATATAACTCATCTAAGGGATGTAAATCCAGAAAGAGGTTTTGGAGGAGGTGGAGTTCCTGAAGCTCTCGAAATTGGTAGAAAATCAGGAGTTAGGGTCCATTTTTCTCATACTAGAACAAGCGCTGACAACGCTGGAAAAGTTTCTGAAGTTTTAGAGCTGATCGATGAAGCAAAGAATGAAGGAGTTAATTGTACTCTGGAGTTGTATCCTTATCCAACTGGAAGTTCCTTTCTATTAAGTAATCTTCCAAGTTGGGCACATGAAGGAGGTCCAAAAAATATTTTAGAAAGATTAAGCGATAAAAATTCTCGAAAAAAAATTATTGAAAGTTTTAAACTAAATAAAAAAAGAAGAATGGATGAAGTATTACTTTCTTATTTACCTAAAAATCCAGAATTAGAAGGAATGACAGTTACTCAACTTTCACAATTAAGAGGTATATCAATGGGAGATCTAATTTGTGATTTATTGATTGAACAAGATTTACAGGTAGGGTTTTGGCTTATTCCTCCGCAAAGTATCTCTATTTGGAAACAGTTAAGTAAAGATGCTATGGAATTTATATCAAGGCCAGACTATATGATTGGTAGTGATTCAATTCCTATAGGAAACTTCCCACATCCAAGAGCATATGGAACTTTCCCTAGATTTGTTGGAAGATTGCGAAGACAGTATGGAATAATATCTCTAGAGCAAATGATACAGAGAATCTCAAATAATCCAGCAAAAACCTTTAACTTAAAAGGAAGAGGATCTTTGAAAAAAGATTTTTTTGCTGACATAGTAATATTTGATGAAAATAAAATAATAGATACTGCTACATACGACGATGCTAAACAATTCCCAGTTGGAATTCCATATGTAATAGTAAATGGAAGTATAGCTGTAAATAATGAAGAGTGTACGGGTATATTTGCAGGTCAAGCAGTTCCTTGATATTGCGATTAGGTAAAGAAGGACTATAAGCCGAGTTCTGTTCTACTTTTAACTTTTAAAAGTATATGTGATCATCCATCTTGGCCAATTGTCACCAATTAGCTCATGCAGCTTACCCGGGAGCAGTCTAGGAAACTAAGCTCCTCTATTTAGCCTTGCACCAAGTGGGGTTTACCATACCTTATTTGTTACCAAATTAAGTGGTGAGCTCTTACCTCACCATTTCAACCTTACCAAAAATTGGCGGTATATTTTCTGTTGCACTTTCCGTCAAGTCGCCTTGCCCTGCTGTTAGCAGGCACTTTTCCTAGTGGTGCTCGGACTTTCCTCTGATATAAATATCAGCGATCACTCGTCCTTCTTTAACCCAATATCCTAATTATAAACTAAATTATGATGAACTTAAAATAATTTCTTTAGAATCTTTATTCACAAAAATTTTCTTGATTACTTTTTGTGAATTATCAAGATAAAAAACTAATTTTTTGAATTCTGACTTAAATTCAGAAAAATCAATTTTTCCTGAAGTTAATTCAGAAACAATTTTGTACAAATATTTATCTGAATACTTTTGATCAAAAAAATTATATCCTGAAAATTTTTCCTCTAGCAATGAGTTGAGTTTTTCATATTTTATACTTAATGATTTACAATTTTTATCTTTTGAATTTATATTTTTACAAGAGTAATATTTATAACTTTTAGATTTTCTTTGTCCATTGTTATACCAATAATTTTTATGACTTGTGGTAACTAATTTAGAGTCACAAATTTTACAATATAAAATTTTGTTCCAAGAATTTTTTTTATATTTTCTACTTACTTTATTATTTATTTCATCAGATACCGCTGTAAAGATTGTGTTATTAATTATAGGTTCATGTGAGTTTGGAATAAGAATGTTATATCTTCTATAATTTCCGATATAAAAATCATTTTGTAGGACATGTTTTATTGACTGATATGACCATTTCCTTGAACTAAATTCATTCAATTGATTTACGGTTTTATTAATTGATTTATTCTCTAAAAAAATACTGAATATTTTTTTTATTTCATCAGCTTGGTTTTGTTCAACAATAAAAAGACTAGATGAGCTTTTTTTATAACCAAAGGGAATTTTTCCCAACACTTGTCCTCTTGAGGCTTTTTTATTTATAGACTCCTTAATTCTCGATATTCTTTGAGGACTATTACCAAAATAAGGTAAAGTTCGTATTGCATTTTGAAAAGGATCAGGAAAATCATATGAAGCACAGAAAATCAAAATTTTTAGATCGATTAAAGATATCATTTTTTTACAAAATCCTAATAAATCATTATCTAGAGATGCTGGAGAAGAAATAATAATTTTAGATATTTCATCAGAATTTATAAGAAGCTTTATCTCATTAATATTATTATTTTGATAAAAAATATCAATTTCTAAATTTTCATACTTGCAATAATCTATTAATTTATTCTTCTCTTCTGAGCTATCTAGATCCTCTAGTAAGGCTAATGTTTTCAATTAATTCACTCCGAAATTAAAGATTTACCACAATTACATATAATAGGATTTTCTGAAGATTTTATTTTCTCTACAAATGCATTTGGAAGTTCAATTTTACAAGATGAGCATTTATTATTTTCTAATTTACCTATACCTACGCCTCCACTAATAGAGAGAAAGTTTTCGTATAGATTAAGAATGTTTTTATCTAGTTTTGCTGAAATATTTTTTTTTGAACTTATATTCAATTCTATTTTTTGAGAAAGGCTTTTCTTTTGTTTAAATAATTTTTGTTCTTCTAAAACCCATTTATCCTCAGTATCTATAATCTTAAGTTCTGCATTTTCCTTAATACCAATTAGTTTTATAATATTATTTGCTACAATTTGCTTTTTGGGGTCAATATTTGAAATAAATTCTGTCTTGGTGTTTATTTCTATTTGAAGTGCTTCTAATTCTTTATTATTTCTTATTTTTCCTGAATATATAGTAGTATTTATGTTGTTAATTGACTCTTCATTTTCCTTTATTGAAGTTAATATTTTTCTTTGAATTTTTTCTTGCTCTTCAATTTTATTCTGTATCATTGAAAGTTTTTGTTTAAGTTCTTCCAACCCCATTTGTTCTTTTAGTTTTTCTTCAATGGCAGAAATCTCTTTCTGAAAAGATAAGATTTCAGTATCATACTTTTGTATTTCAAAATAATTTAAATTTTCTTCAGACATAATTTATCTAATTGTTGTTTTCTATAATATATAATACGAAATATAAGATATAAACTATATTCTAATTTCTAAAAGATATTAAATATACTTAAGGGAAATCTTAATGGATTTACAAAAAACCAAAATTGTTTGTACTATAGGTCCTTCTTCTGACTCAATTGACACGCTTACAGACCTAATTAAATCAGGTATGAATGTAGCAAGAATTAATCTTTCGCATGGTAGTGAAGAAGATCATATTAAGATGATTTCAAATATCAGAAAAGCTTCTGATAAAATGGATTCTTCAATACCAATTCTTGCCGATTTACCTGGTCCAAAATACAGAGTAGGAACAATAGATAGTGACTTCTTAGAATTAAAAGTAAATGAAGAAATATCATTTGAATGTAGTGAACAAAATGATAATGAAAATCTAATAATTTGGCCTCCTGGAATTCACAATGATGTTAAGGTTGGAGCGATCTTACTTATTGATGATGGAGCAGTTGAATTAGAAGTTATTGAAATAAAAAATAGCCTAATAAGGACCAAAGTAAATCTCTCAGGAAAAATAAGCAGTAATAAAGCTGTTGTAGCTAGAGGGTTTCCCTCAATGCTCGATTATTTTACCGAAGAAACTATAAGTGCACTAAATTTTGTTATATCAAATGACATAGATTATATTGGTTTATCATACGTAAGAAATGCTGAAGATATAGTGAAAGTCAAGAAGCAATTAAAAAATAGACAACTAAAAATAATATCTAAAATTGAACTTCAAACTGCTTTAGATAACTTAGATGAAATAATTCATAACTCAGATTCTATTATGGTTGCTAGAGGAGATTTAGGTGTTCATTTACCTATATCTCAGGTACCTGCTGCTCAAAAATTTATAATTTCCTCTTGTAACAAAAAAGGTAAAGAAGTAATAACAGCTACACAAATGTTAGAATCTATGACAGAAAATCCTCAACCAACAAGAGCTGAATCAACTGATGTTCATAATGCAGTTTTAGATGGATCTGACGCTATAATGCTTTCTGGAGAAACTTCAATCGGAAAGTATCCAAATAGAGCCGTAGAGTTTATGAGAGAAATATCTTCAATTGCAGAAAATGATATTGACCATATTGATCTTAGAAGTAAAAGGGTATCTTATTTAGATTCTAAAAATTCTAATCAAATTGACGAACTAATAGCCCATGGTGCTGCCAATATAGCTGAACAACTTGATGCAAAATTAATTTTGGCATTTACTGAATCAGGATCTACTGCAGCTAGAGTTGCTGCATACAGACCTTCTCAGCCAGTCATTGCGATTTCTCCTGATAAACATGCTGGGATAAATTTAGGATTAAGGTGGGGAGTAAACACTATTAGTGTAGATAGCTTTGATCATATTGAAAAAATGTTTTCATACTCTGAACAATTAGTACAAAAAGAAAATTTAGCTTCTTCTGGTGACACAATTGTAGTAGTCGCAGGGCTTCCTATAGGGTTTAAAGGAAATACAAACTTAATTAGAGTTATAACAATAAACTAAACTTTAATTACTTCATTAACTAAAGTTCCAATGTCTTGAATTGTTATAGATATTTCATCACCAGGTTGCAGAGTAAATTCTTCAGGTGGGATAGTTCCTGTTCCAGTCATTACAGTTGTTCCATCTGGTATATCATTGCTCCTATGTAGCCACTCATTTAATTCATCACATTTTCTTTTCATTAGACTTGTATTGCCAGATCCTGAGAATACTTCTATAGAATTTCTTTTAATTATCATCTCAACATTTAAGTTGTTGTAATCAATTAATTCAATTGGTACCCAACACGGTCCAATCGATGCAGAGTTATTAAATATTTTTGCCTGAGGTATATAAAGAGGGTTTTCTCCTTCTATAGACCTACTAGACATATCATTACCAACAGTAAAACCTACTATCTTTCCATGAAAAACAATAAAAGTTAGTTCTGGTTCGGGAACATCCCAAGTTGAGTCACTTCGAATCCCCACCTTATCATTATTTCCTTTAATTCTATCTAATGTACTCTTGAAAAAGGCTTCTGGCCTATCCGCAACATAAACTTTACCATAAACATCAGGTGTATCAGATTCAGCCTGTCTTTCTTTCATAGAATCTTCATATGTCACTCCAAACGCCCAAGTCTCTGGAGAATCAATGGGTATTCTTGAGTTAGAAAGAATAGAGCTTGGTGAGTCTCCTTCTTTTGTATCCATAGTCTTCTTAAGATATTCAGAAACAGTAAGATCATTCCCTAAAGCAACTTTAATTAAATCTATAGAAGTTTTTATAGATGGTCTTAAACTAGTAATGTTTTTTATGTTTTTTTCATCTTCTACAACAACAGTTTTTCCAATTTGATAAATTTTCATCGATACCCTCTAGACTTCTTTATATTCACCATCAACAGTATCATCTTCATCTGAATTGTCACTATCATTTGGAGGGTTTGAATCATTATTTTCCTGTTGGGGTAAATTTTGACCAAACGCTTGAAGAGCAACATTTAGTTTTTCTAAACCTTCATTAATTGTTTCAACCTCAGAATCTTCATTGGTAATTATTGCTTTCAAACTATCAATTTCAGTTTGTAAATCATTTGTTATATTTTCTGGTACTTTATCTGAATTTTCAGATATCAACTTCTCAGCTTGATAAATTACAGCTTCTGAGGAATTTTTTGCTTCTATTTTAGAGCGTAATTTTTTATCATCTTCAGCAAATTTTTCTGCATCCTTAATAATTTTATCTATTTCATCATCAGCCATTCCTGATCTACCTGTAATTGTAATTTGTTGTTCTTTATTTGTAGCTCTATCTTTAGCTTTAACAGTTACAATTCCATCAGCGTCTATATCAAAAGTAACATCAATTTGGGGGATACCCCTAGGAGCAGGTTGAATTCCATCAAGTGAAAATCTTCCTATAGAAACATTATCATTGGCCATATCTCTTTCACCCTGAACTACATGAATTTCTACACTAGGTTGGTTATCAGCAGCAGTAGTAAAGGTTTCAGTTTTTGATGTAGGAATAGTTGTATTTCTTTCAATCAATGGAGTCTTAACTCCTCCTAGTGTTTCAATTCCTAGTGTTAGTGGAGTTACATCCAGTAACAAAACATCTTTAACATCTCCTTGTAAGACTCCGGCTTGAATAGCAGCTCCTAAAGCTACAACTTCGTCAGGATTAATTGTTTTATTTGGTTCTTTCTTAAATAATTCCTTAACTTTTTCTGAAACTAAAGGCATTCTAGTCATTCCACCAACAAGTACAACTTCATTAATTTCCTCAGGTTTAACACCTGCATCTTTTAAAGCATCAAGTGTTGGTTTTACTGTTTTTTCTACTAGAGAAGAAGTAAGTTCTTCTAATTTAGCTCGGGTAAGAGTCATCTGCAAATGTTTGGGACCATTTGAATCAGCTGAAATAAAAGGAAGATTTATTTCAGTTTGGTTTAATGATGATAATTCTATCTTAGATCTTTCTGCCTCGACTCTAATTCTTTGAAGAGCTGCTGCATCCTTAGTCAAATCAATACCATTTTCATTTTGAAAATCATCACAAACAAAATCTACTAACGTATTATCAAAATCATCTCCACCTAATTGAGTATCACCATTTGTTGATTTAACCTCAAAAACTCCTTCGCCAAGTTGCAAAATAGTAACATCAAAAGTTCCACCTCCAAGATCATAAACTGCAATAGTACGGTCTCCTTCTTTATCTAAACCGTATGCCAGTGAGGCAGCTGTAGGCTCATTTATAATTCGTAAAACTTCTAATCCTGCAATTTGGCCTGCAACTTTTGTTGCTTCTCTTTGAGAATCATTAAAATAAGCTGGTACAGTTATTACAGCTTGTTCTACTTTTTCACCTAATTTATTTTCAGCATCTTCTTTAAGTTTTCTTAGAACCATAGCTGAAATTTCTGCAGGTGCATGATTCTTATCACCTAGCTTAATTCCAACATCTCCGTTATCTCTTTTATTTATTCCATAAGATACTCTAGATATTTCTTTTTTTAAGTCTGTATCTTCAAACCTTCTACCCATAAAACGTTTAGCTGAATATACTGTATTCTCAGGATTAGTGATTGATTGTCTTTTTGCAGTTTCTCCTACGAACCTTTCGCTTGATTTAGTATTCAAAGCAACAACTGAAGGAGTGGTTCTTTTCCCTTCATTATTTTCAATAACTGAAGGTTCACCTGAATCCATCACAGCCATCGCTGAATTAGTTGTTCCTAAATCAATACCTATTACTTTAGCCATTTGTATTTCCTTTTCCTTTGTATTTCTTTATTTTTTATTTATCGCTATTTCTACTAAAATTGGTCGTAGTAAATAATCTTTGTGTTTATATCCAGGGGATATTTGTCTAACAATTTCACCATCCTTAAATTTATCTGATTCCACACTAGAGATTGCCTCATGAATATTTGGATCAAACTTATCATCTTTTTCAAGATTGATTTCAATTAAATCAAAACTTGAAAGCATAGTAACAAGATTTTTATTAATTGAACCAATACCTTCAATCCAAGATTTATATGTTTTTGTATTTACTTTTGCTGATAAAGCCATATTAATTTGATCAAGTATCATAATTATTTGATGCAAAATTCTTCTTTGAGATCTTGCCTCAGACTCTTGAAGGTCAATTGAAGATTTTTTTCTGTAGTTAACCAAATCTGCTTGAGCTCTCTGAGCTATATCTAAATACTTGTCCCTTTCATTAGTTAACTGATTTATCTGTTCTTGTAATTCTTTATTTTGATTTAATTGATCTTCTAATTCTTTATTATCTTTTGACATATTTATATTTTTATTCCTAAATCTAGGAACAGTCTCCTTAACTCGACTGAAGCTACTTTAGCGGAATTCTTATAAACCTGATTACTTACTCCTTGTTCAAGCAAGTTTACAACTTCTTTAATTCTCATAGATAATCCAAGTACTAATTTAGCCCCTTCAAGATTTAAGCCATATTTATCTGTTAATAATTTAACAATTTGTAATCTTAATAAATCATTTTCAGAATATAACCTTCGTTTTCCATCAGTTCGCGAAGGTTTAACTAAACCATTTTTATCATATTTTCTAAGAGTATTAGGATGCATTGATATAAGTTCCGAAGCAACACTTATAGTATAAACACCAACAACTGGATCATAATTAAATTGTTCACTTTCAGAACTTTGATCTTTTTTGGTAGATACAGTTACCGTCTTAGAAATTATCCAACCTCTATTGTTATCCATAAAACTCCCTTGATTAATATAATAATAATTAACACGAAGCATGTCAATTATAATACAAATGATTTCGTTTAGTTTATAAAAATCTAAAAAAAAGTTTACATTTTGTTAACGAATAAATTATTAATGCACTTGACTAATTACGATAACTGCAGTTATTATATTTTTGGAATTAGTAAAAATATAAAAAATAAAAGGAGTACAAGTGATTTATTCTAAGTGCTGCCCATGCGATGCAAAAGGGGACGTTGAAATAAATACTGACACTGAAGGTAAATATCATCTTGCTTGTATTCAATGTAGCCGAGAGATTACAAAAGTAGAAGCTTTAGGTTTGTTGAAAAAATTGCAATCAAGTAAGGTAGCTTAATAGAAAAGCTCGCTATTCGTTAGCTAGCTTTTCTATTATAATCGTCAATTTATCATTAGAGTTCTCTATAAACCCAGAATTTATTTCGAAATCCGTAATATTATCATCATCTGTTGTAACAGAGATTTTCCCATTAACTAAGGTAGATAGTATAGCAGCATGCTTAGGTAGAATAGTCATCTGCCCTATTTCACCAGGCACTTGAACACTTTTGGCTTCTCCTGAGAAAATCTCACCTGATGGAGAAACTATATTTACACTTAGGTTATTTGCCATTTAGTTATTCTCTATTTGCTGTTTCATTTCTTCACCTTTAGCTACTGCTTCTTCAATACCTCCAACCATGTAAAAGGCTTGTTCAGGCAGATCGTCATGCTTTCCATCTAGAATTTCTAAAAATCCCTTAACTGTTTCTGCTACCGGAACATATTTTCCAGGTATTCCAGTGAAAACTTCACCAACAAAAAATGGTTGAGTTAAAAATCTTTGAATTTTTCTTGCTCTAGCTACAATTATTTGGTCTTCTTCAGACAACTCATCAATACCCAAAATAGCTATAACATCTTGAAGATCTTTATATCTCTGAAGAACTTGTTGTACTCCTCTAGCTGCATTATAGTGATCTTCCCCAACGATTGCAGGCTCCATAATTCTTGAATTTGAGGCTAAAGGATCAACAGCGGGGAACAAAAACTGAGCTGCTAAAGATCTATCTAAAGAAACGTTCGCGTCTAAATGTCCAAAAGTAGTAACAATACCAGGGTCAGTATAATCATCAGCAGGAACATAAACAGCTTGAAATGATGTAATTGAACCATTTACAGTTGTAGTAATTCTTTCCTCTAAATCACCCATTTCTGTTGAAAGAGTTGGTTGATAACCTACAGCTGAAGGCATTCTACCCAATAAGGCTGACACTTCCATACCTGCAAGAATGTATCTATAAATATTGTCAACGAATAATAAAACATCTTGTTTTTGTTCGTCTCTAAAATATTCAGCCATAGTTAGACCTGTAAGAGCAATTCTCGCTCTAGTTCCTGGAGGTTCGTTCATTTGTCCGAAAACTAATGCAGTAGAATTTAGTACTCCATAATCCTGCATTTCGTGATATAAATCGTTTCCTTCTCTTGATCTTTCTCCAACACCTGCAAACACTGACACACCTGAGTGTTCTTGAGCAATATTTCTAATTAGCTCAGTGATAATAACTGTTTTACCTACACCTGCACCTCCATAAGCACCGATTTTTCCACCTTTAGCGAATGGAGTTATTAAGTCTAAAACTTTAATTCCTGTTTCTAGAACTTCTACTGAACCAGATTGTTGATCAAAGTCAGGCGCTTTTCTATGTATAGGCCATCTAATAGCTTCTTTATTAATAGGCTCACCATCATCTATTGGATCTCCTATTACGTTAAATAGTCTGCCTAATGAATCCTTACCAACTGGTACTGAAACAGGAGCTCCAGTATCAACAACTTCTACTCCTCTAGCTAATCCTTCTGTAGGTCCCAGCGCAAGACATCTAGCCCATGAATTACCAACATGTTGCTCTACTTCCAAAACCAATCTTTCACCTTCATTTTCAAGCTCTAGAGCATGAAAAATCTCTGGAAGTTGATTTTGGTCAAAACCTACATCAACAACAGTACCAATAACTTGTACAACTTTTCCTTTATCACCTTTTGCCATAGCTAACTCCTTTATTTACCTTCTAATGCAGAAATACCACCTATTAAGTCTAATAATTCTGCAGTTATTGTTTCTTGTCTTGCTTTGTTTAGATCTAATGTAAGCTGACCTATTAATTCATTTGCATTATCTGTAGCATTTTGCATAGCAACCATTCTTGCAGAATGCTCACTTGCAAATGCTTCCAAAATAGATTGATAGATCTGAGCTCTTACATACTTAGGGGTCAAGTCTACTAGCACATCATAAGATGATGGCTCATATATATAATCATGACTTGAACCAACGCTATCTTCTTCTTCATTTGTTATAGGAAGTATAGTTTGAGATTTAGGAATTTGAGAAGTTGTACTAAAAAATTCACTAAATACAATATCTACTTGATCCCATTTGCCATCTATAAAGCCATCAATAGCTATTTCAGAAATTCTATCAGTGTCAGAAATTTCAGGTCTATCAGGAATATCAAGTTGTTCAATTACTTCTTGTCCTCTTGAATTAACAAATCTAAAACCTTTTTTACCCACAGATAAAATATTATATTTAGTTGATGAGGCATTAATTACATCTAATGCTTTCCTATTAATATTTCCAACTAATGCTCCAGCTAAACCTCTCTCTGGAGTTATAAGTATCATTAATTTAGTTTTCACCTCTCTTCTTTCAAGAAGAGGTATATTATTTTGATCTTGATCAACAGATGATGATAAATTCATAAGAAGCCTGTGAAGAGTTTCAGAGTATTTTTTACCTTGTAAAACATGTTGTTGAGCTCTTCTCATTTTTGATGCAGCAATTAATTGCATAGCTCCAGTAACCTTTGAAGTGTTACTTACTGACCTTATTCTAGCTCTTAGTTCTTTTGTGCTTGGCATCTAATTATTTCCCAAAAGTTCCTTTAAATGTTTTAATTGCTCCGTCAAGACTCTTCTTTGAATCATCAGAAAGTTCTCCTTCTTCAGAAATAGATTTCATTACCTCTGGCAAATTAGCTGAAACAAAATCATACCATTGTTTTTCAAAGTCAGATATTTTTTCTATTTCTACATCATCTAATGCTCCTTGATTTGCTGCATAAAATATAGAAACTTGATTTTCAAAGGATAGAGGCTCATTTTCATTCTGTTTTAACAATTCAGTTAATCTCTCACCTCTAGCGAGCTGTTGCTTAGTTATTGCATCTAAATCATCAGTTCCAAATTGAGCAAAAGTTTTTAATGAATCGTATTGAGCCATCTCACCTTTAAGAGACCCTGATACTTCTTTCATTGCTTTTCTTTGAGCTGATGAGCCCACTCTTGTTACAGATAAACCTGCATTTACAGCTGGCCTTATACCTGAGTTAAATAAATCTGGCTCAAGATAAAGCTGACCGTCTGTAATAGAAATAACATTTGTTGGAATATAACCTGAAACATCTCCTGCTTGAGTTTCAATTATTGGCAATGCTGTAATTGAACCTCCTCCATATTTTTCATCTAATTTTGCAGCTCTTTCAAGTAATCTTGAATGAAGATAAAAAACATCTCCAGGATAAGCTTCTCTACCAGGAGGTCTTCTTAATAATAAAGACATCTGTCTATAAGCCCATGCATGCTTACTCAAATCATCATACACGATTAATACGTCTTTTCCTTGTGCCATAAAATATTCAGCCATGGTAACTCCAGCATAGGGAGCCAAGTATTGTAGTGCGGCTGAGTCTGATGCATTCGCTGTTACAATAATTGTATTTTCCAATGCACCTTGTTCTTCAAATCTTGTTACAACTTGAGAAACCTTAGACGCTTTTTGACCTATAGCAACATAAATTCCTATTATATTAGAATCTTTTTGATTAATTAAAGCGTCTACACACAATGAAGTTTTACCTGTAGTTCTATCACCGATAACAAGTTCTCTTTGACCTCTTCCAACCGGAACCATTGCATCAACTATTTTCAAACCAAATTGAACAGGCTGATCAATAGATTTTCTTTCTACAACTCCAGCTGCAATTTTTTCTACAGGAAGTGAATCAGATGTATCTATATCACCTCTACCATCCAAAGGTCTTCCTAAGGGATCAACAACTCTTCCTAATAGATTTTCTCCCACAGGAACTTCGACAATTCTTCCTGTTGACCTTACTTCATCGCCTTCCTTAATACCTAGATAGTCACCTAAAATCACTGCTCCAACACTATCTTCCTCTAGGTTTAGTGCAAGTCCAATAATATCATTAGGGAACTGAAGTAATTCATTTACCTTAACTCCGGATAATCCATGTATCCTCACAACACCATCACCAGCCTCAACAACGGTTCCTATATCAACCATTGAAAAGTCCCCTCCAAATTCTTCAATTTGTTTCTTGATTATTGATGCTATATCTTGACTATTTGGTGACATAATATTTCTCCATATTTACTTTAATGTCGTTGATCTTAATAAATGTTTTTCTAATCCATTAAGCTTATTTTGAGTTGAAGAATCAATAATAGTATCTCCAACTTTGATTATAAAACCTCCAATTATTGATTCATCATTATGTTCGTTGATATCAACATCAGTGACGTTAAATATTTCACATATTTTTTCCTTCAATAATTTCTTTTGGTTATCCGTGAGTTTTACTGATGAAGTAACACTCGCTGATACTTTACCAAGAAGTATTTTATTTTGATCTAAAAATTCTTCTTTGATATCCTCAAATAACTCTACCTGACCGCGAGTAACTAATACTTTTAAAAAATTAACAAAAAGTGCCTCATAACCTTTCATTAACGTGTCTATAGAATTTAACTTTTCTGAATTAGGAACTTGAGGTGAACTTAGAAAAGAATAGAGATCATCATCTTGGATTAATTCTTCTGAATCATTAAAATTATTGATCCAATTATCAATTTTTTTGGATTCTGAAGCAATTTCCAAAATCGCTTTTCCATATCTTTTTACAACTGAACTTGCCATATCAATTCTTTTTAATTTCTTCCTCTAGTGCCTTATCTATTATGTTTTTATGATCTTTTTCATCTATAGATTTCTCAACTACTTTTGAAGCTGCAGAAATAACTAGAGAAGAAAATTCTTTCCTAACACTTTGAATTGCAAGATCTCTTTCTTTTTCAATAGCTTTATTAGCCTTGTTGACAATCTCTTGTGATTCTTCTTGTGCTTTTTTCATTTCTTGGTCACGATACTTTTCAGCAGCTTCTCTAGCGTCACTGATCAATTTTTGACCTTCTTGTCTAGCAATATTAATTTCTTTCTCAAGTTTTTCGGCAGATTCATCAGCTTCATTTTTGACTTTTTCAGCTGCCTCAAGACTTTCTTGAATTTTTGTAGCTCTACTCTGTAGTATTGAACTAATTGGTCCAAAGAGTAACTTCCTTAGTATTAAAAATAAAATTATAAAACTAAGAAGTTGGGTTATTAAACCCGATAAATTTATACCTAATGCATCCATATTTTTAGCTCTCCTTTTTCAGCTGACAAATAATCAGCTGAAAACTTTATAGTACAAACAATATTAATATGGCTACAACTAGAGAATAAATTGCTATAGCCTCTGTAAAAGCAATAGCTAAAATCATACTCTGTTGCACAGGACCTCTTGCTTCTGGATTTCTACCTAAAGACTGTAAAGCTCCATTTGCTAGCATCCCTATACCTAAACCTGATCCAACAGCTCCTAATCCCATTGATAATGCTGCTCCTATTGGTTGCCATTCACTTGCCATCTTATACTCCCTTCATATTTTTTTTTTAAAATTTGCTAATCATGATCTTCATGCTCTGAGTGTGATGTTACTGCCATAACCCCAAAAACTAAAGTTAACATTGAAAATATGAATGCTTGTATTACACCTACGAAAAGTTCCAATCCCATAAAAGGCATCATTCCTATTAAAGGAAGTAAAAATCCCATAGAAATCAAAACTATTTCTCCAGCAAACATATTTCCAAAAAGTCTAAAAGTAAAACTTATAGTTTTAGCAAATTCTCCAAATAACTCTAAAATACCTACAAAGGCATTGATTGGTCCATGTGAAAAATTAATAAACTTTCCACCATAACCACTGAACCCTAATGATGAAAATCCCCAAAATTGTATAGCTATCATTGCAAATATAGCTATAGCCAGGGTTGTATTAACATCAGTAGAAGCTCCTCTAAAAAATGGAATTAATTCTCCAGTATTCTTACCTAAGTAAGATTCTGGACTTATTGTTCCATCGTCAGGATTCTCATAAAGTTTCAAAACTTTACCAGATTTAATATTTTCTTTAATTGTATTGAACTCATTTATATCTTCAGGTTTGGTACCGGATGTAATTTTTTTCTTAATATCAACAATATCTTGTACTTCATAGTCTCCAATAGCATGCAAAGGCGCTCTTGCACTTTCACCTCGACCTAACGGCATTATATTAATTGAACTTACATCATCAAAAACTACAAATCCATGAGATGCATCTTCTTCTAGAACACAAAGTTCTGCCAATAAATACTTATCTATATTTTTATTTTTAGAGGTTTTAGCAACATCATAACAATGACCAGAATGAGAATGATGATGAACCCATTCTTCAATAGTTTCAACTTTACCTATGGACCCAACACCTGGAAGAATACCCATCCAGTTGAATGCTAAAACTGCAAGGAATATTGTTATAACCACCGGTAGAAATCTTCGAGCTTTTTTACCACCAGCTTCGTCAGCAGTATCAATGAAAAATTGAAAAATAAGTTCAAATACATTTTGTAGTCCAGATGGTACATCCTTAATGTTCCTTGTAGCTCTCCAAGAAAGGAATATAAGTACTAACATTGCAATCCAAAGCATGACTGTGGAGTTTTTCAAATTATAAGAAAAAGGAGTAGAAATACTATAAACAGTTTCCGCAGCAATAGATATGAAAGGCATTGGTCCACCTAAAAAGCCAAAACCAAAACTTGCTCCTAAAGCTCCACCCAAAACAGATATAGCAAGAATTGCAGAAATTGAAGAAAATATAATTATAAATTTAGGTCTCAAAAGCATTTAATTTATTTTTTAACTTTTTAAAATTCTAACCGTTCCAATAATACCTATAATTAATCCAATCATCAAACCCATTAAGGTCATAAAATAGCCAAGATTTAACTTATTATCTAAAAAATTACCACCAAAAGTTAAAATTATAGTTGGAGTAATAATTACCCAGCCTAATCCCAAATATTTTCCTACAAGAAAAATTGATGAAAAAATCAATTTACTTGAAGAATCGTTAGGATTATTTTTTTTACTCATCTATATCTAAACTATCAATAAAAGATTCAAAAACAGAAAGACTTTGTCGTTCTTTTTCTCCAATAGGAGAAAAATCATTAGCTTTTCCATTTTCCTCCACTGTAGCTTCTGCCTCAATGGGATTATCTATATCTAGTTTAGATTTTTGAAATCCAGCTTTTTCTAAAACAGTTTTGTCGCACATTATTGGAATATTTAGTTTTAATGCCACAACCATAGCATCTGAGGGTCTTGAATCTAAAATTAAGTCATTATTAGATTGTTCATTTTCATTCGCTCTAGAAATCAAAAGTGAACCAAAAAAGGTTCCATTTTCAACTTTTTCTATTTGGACTGATTTAATTTTCCCGCCTGATTTTTCTATAGCGTTACATAATAAATCATGAGTTAAGGGTCTAGGTATTTCTACTTTTTGCATTCGAATTGCAATAGCATCAGCTTCTGCAGCAGCAATCCAAATAGCTAAAAACAGTGGGCCTTTTTTCTGTTTTAGAATTAAAACTCTTTGGCCCATAGCATTTATCTTTAAGCTATCAATTATCATTTCTTCCATATTTACAGAATATATAATTTGAAAATTAGGTCAATAAATTTTCGTGCAGTTAAAATGAATATGATTGAGAAATTTGAATATTCATTTCTATAACTTTTTCTCTTGCTTTCAATCCAAAATCATATTTATCAGATGATGCATAAATTATTCCTCTTGATGAATTAATTAATATTATTGGATTATCAATTATAGAGTTTTTTAAGACTTTATCTAGATCACCTTGTTGATGACCTATCCCAGGTATTAAGAATGGAAGATCAGGAACTGAATTTCTTATAGTTTTTAACTGATCTGGATAAGTAGCACCCATAACTAATCCAATGTTATCTTTATCATTCAAATCAAGAGATATTTTTGCTATTTTCTCATACAATGTTAAGTTTTCTTTTTCAGAAAAAAAATCCTGTAATTGTCCCCCGGATTTATTTGAAGATTTACATATAATAAATACCCCTTTATCAGTTCTATCTATAAACGGTTCAATTCCATCTGTACCAAAAAAAGGAACAACAGTTATGGAATCAAAGCCCCAAAATTCAAACATTGCCTTTGCATAAGCCGCAGAAGTTGAATCTATATCAGATCTTTTACAATCTCCAATTATTATTTTCTTTTCAGGAAGATTCTTAATATAATCTATTGTTTTTTCCAAAGCCCTTAGTCCTTCAAATCCATAAGATTCATAAAAAGCTAACTGGGGTTTATAGCCAACCACAAGATCGTAAGTATTATCTATTATTTCTTTATTAAAATCGAAAATATTTGAAACTGGCATTTTTTCAAGATTTGGATCTAAACCTACAATCAAGAATGATTTTTTAGACTTAATGATACTTAATAGATTTTTATTAAATGAAATCATATGATTAAATTTTTATATACAAAGCAATGTAAATTATTTCCTTTAGATAAGTTTAGACTATTTAATATTTCATTATCAATTGAGATAAAGTATTTTTTTCTTGAATCAAGTTTTATAAGCGAAATTTTATGATTAGTAAAAATATCCTCAACTATTCCAGAAAAATGGTATCCATAATTATTTGAATCAAAGTTAGTTTTTGAAATCATCACTGAATTAGATGAAAAGAATCTACTTCCATAATCTCCCTTATCTTCGATTTGATTTAATACTTCCTCTTCTTTCCAGTGACTAAAAACATTTTGTGTTTTATTTTTTTTATTTGCAATCCCCTGTTCAACTAAAAGTATATTATTTGATGTTTCAAAAATATCTTCTAGATAATGCGTTACAAATAACAAGCATAAGTTAAGATCTTTCGATATTTTTTCAATTTTTCCTAAAATATCCTTTCTTGATAATAAATCCAGTGAATTAATAGGCTCATCAAGCATTACTATGTTTGCATTTCTAGAAAAAGCTCTAGCTAATGATACTCTTTGTTTTTGACCACCTGACAATTGGTAAGGATAGAGGTTCAATAATTCTTCAATCTGAAAGTATTTAGCAGATTCAGATGGAGTGATTTTTTTTTCATCATGGTGCAAAAATTTGTAACCAAACTCAAGATTTTGCTTAACATTAAAATTATCGAAAAGAATATCTTTTTGTTGAACATAAGCGATTTTTCTCTTTTCGGGGGGTAAGTTTAATTTTTTTTCACTAGAATAAATAAACTTTTCATTTATTGATATTGTGCCTTGATCTATATCTAAGAATCCAGCTAAAGAATTAAGAAGTGTAGATTTTCCACTTCCAGATCTTCCCCAAATATAATTTATGCCTTGTGAAAAACTTGATTCTGCAGCTAGAGTAAAGCTACCTAATTTAGTTTTAAAATTAAAATTAATATTATTCATAGAGACTTTTTATATTTTGCTTTCTTCTAATAAAAGTAAAAATAATTATTGTTAATAATGCTAAAAAAATAGACCAGCTAGATAGAATTATGAGGTTATTATTATCACCATTTTGAATTGAAGTATAGATCCCTGTAGATATAGTCTGGGTTTTACCTGAGATATTACCAGACACGATCATAGTTGCTCCAAATTCTGAAATTGACCTAATAAATCCTAAAAATATTGAAGATATAATTCCAACTTTAATTGAAGGTAAAATGACTAAAATTAAAGTCTGAATTTTGTTAGCCCCTAGAATTCTAGAAGTATTGATCATTGATTTATCTATTGAGTTTACTGAAACAAAAATAGTTCTATAAACTAATGGTAGAGATATAATTGAACATGCAATACTTCCTCCAATCCAATCAAATGCAAGATAACCATTAGTTATGTAAATAATAAAATATCCTGTGATAACAGGAGGTAAAGCTAAAGGTAGTGTTGTAATAACATCTATAATAAATGTAAATTTATTATATCTCAGAACGAAAATAGATAATAAAACAGAAGTAACAAAACTTATTATTGTTGATAGAACTGAAATTTTTAGTGTTATAAATATTATGCTTGTTATATCCATTTTTAATTTATTATAAATCCTAATTTTTCTAATTCATTTTGATTTTTTTTTGAATCTAAATCTTGAATAAATTTATTAATGTGCATATTTTTATTTGAACTAAGAATACCCATCTTATATTCTATTTTATCGTGAAAATTGGTTGGAATATTATAAACAATATGAAGGTTATTCTTTATAGCTTCAGTTTTGTATACAATTCCAACAAAATCTTTGTTACTTCTTATCATGTTTGAAACATAACTAACGTCTCCTGAAATTAATAATTTGTCCTTAATAAAATTTTCATCGAAAATCTTATTTATTGATTGAGTGGAGTATATTCCAGCAGGTGCTATTTTAGGATCTGCAATCAATAATTTTTTTTTAGAACCCTTAAGTTCATCTAAGTTATTTATTTCATTGGTAGAAGAAACTATTACTAAAGAATTTGAAGCAAAGATTTTTATAGTAGATTTATCAATGATGCCTGATTGATTTAAGATCTCAAAAGATTCTGAAGATGAAAAAATTACTGCTCCAATTTTATTTTGATTATTAATAATTCTTCTAGCATGACTCAAAGAACCTCCATAATTCAAATGAAATTTATCATTATTTTCAAAATTAGAATGTTTCTCAGATATAATCTTTTCTAATGATGCAGCAACCATTATAATTTCTGAATCACCATCACAAGAAGTTAAAAAAGACAGAATAAATAAAACCATAAAACAAAAATTTTTAGAGAAGTTTATTTTCATTTATTTTTTTTACTAAACATGTATTAATCTGTCCAGTTGAGATACATTAATATAAAAATTATATTATATTTAAATAAACAAAAATTATATATAAAAATGGCAAATCAATCACAAAGTGAACAATATGCATTCAATGCATTCGCAAATTTACCTTTCTATAGTTCAATCAATTCAGAATTTATAGAGCTTGCTAATATTTACGACAAAAAATCTATTGTAGATCTTGGATGCGGAACTGGTAATATAACAAAACTAATTTTAGAAAAAATAATTAGTGCCAAAGATTCTGTTATATATGCTGTAGACAGTTCTAAAAGTGCTTTAAAAACAGCAGCATCTGATCTTGAAAATAATCCAATTGTAAAATTTATTCATTCTGAAGTTCAAAATCTAACTGATGCAGTTAAAGATAAAGCAGATGCAATGATATATTGTAACTCAATTCACTATGTTCCTGATAAACATAAACTCTTAGAAGACATAGGAGATAAATTAAATAGTAACGGTGTCCTTGCTTTTAACACCTCATTTTATGATGGTTCTCACCCTGAAGAATCACATGAATTTTATAGAAAATGGATGTTCAGATCTCTTAGATTACTAAGTAAAGATTATAAATTGAGACCAATAAAATCAGAAAAAGTTTCCTCAAGACAGCAACTTAGACCGGATGATTATGTTTCTTTATTAGAAAAAACTGGATATAAAATAGAGCACATAAAAGCCAAATCGTACCAAGTACCTATTGATGGATTTCATTACATTAGTGAGTTTAAGGATTGGATTGAAGGAGTTTTACCAGGAGTACCACTAGATATTGGGAAAAAAACTTTACAAAAAGCTCTAAAAGAAGTTTTTAAAGAAATGTCCTTAACTACTGTTCCCAGAAACTGGCTTTCAGTAAGAGCTGTGAAGGCCTAGATTAATTTAAGTAATCATCAAACGTACTAACATTTAAACTTTTTTTTGATGTATTCATTATTGTAGCGTAGGCAGTATCTATTGATGTGTAACATGGTATTGAAAATTCAGTAGCTTTACGTCTAATATGATATCCGTCTTGAATAGCAGTTCTATTACCTGTAACAGTATTTAATACTGCGCCAACTTTGCCTTGATTAATTAAATCTATAACAGTTGGAGATTGAGATAAAATTTTATTAACTTTAATTGCATCGAATCCTTTAGACTTAAGAAAATTAAAAGTTCCCTCAGTTGCATAAATTTTATTACCATTAGACTTAAGTTTTTTTATGAAATCTAAAGAATCTTCTTTGTCTCTATCTGCTATAGATAACAAAAAATTAGTGTTTTCATCAACTTCCAATCCTGATGCGATCATAGCTTTTTTCATAGCATCTGGAAGATTGTCATCAATACCCATAACTTCTCCAGTAGATTTCATTTCAGGACCAAGATAAGTATCTACTCCCGATAATTTAGACATTGAAAATACAGGTGATTTTACTGCAAATAATTTCTTTTCTTCAACTAAACCTGTTCCAAAATTAAGGTCAGCTAATTTTTTCCCATACATAACTTCAACCGCAAGTTTTATCATAGGAATACCTGTAACTTTAGATATAAATGGTATAGTCCTACTAGATCGTGGATTCACCTCAATGACATATAACTTTGACTCTTCATGATTGTCATTATGAATATTATTATCAAAAAAAGATTTTTTTGACCTCTTAACAATAAATTGAATGTTCATAAGACCTTTTATTCCCAAAGTTTTACCTAATTTCTTAGTAGCTTCAATGATTTCATTTTTTTCTTTTTGTGAAAGATCATAAGCTGGATAAACAGCTGTAGAATCTCCAGAGTGAACACCCGCCCTTTCTACATGTTGCATTATGCCTGGAATTAATACTTCATCGCCATCACAAACAGCATCAATTTCAATTTCAATTCCGGAAATATATTGATCTACCAAAATTGTTTGACCAGGTACAAAATTTTGTGCTCTAGTAAAATATCTATTTAATTCTTTTTCTGAATGAACAATTTCCATTGCTCTTCCGCCTAATACATAGGACGGGCGAACCATTACTGGATATCCAACTTTAGATGCTATCAATAAAGCTTCATCTAAATTTTTAGTAGCAGATCCTGAGGGTTGCAAGACTCCAGCTTTTTTAGATATATCCTCAAAGCTTCCTCTTTCAGAAGCACTATTTATCACATGAGCTGAAGATCCTAATATTGGCATATTATATTCTCCTAAAATTTGAGACATATTAATAGCAGTTTGACCTCCAAATTGGACCATTGTTTTAGTTAAGGAGTCACCATCATACTCATTTTCAATAATATCTAAAACACTTTCGGAGTCTAAGGGTTCAAAATATAATCTAGATGAAGTGTCAAAATCAGTAGAAACAGTTTCAGGATTAGAATTAATTAATATAGATTTTATTCCATCAGCAAGTAGGCTACGAGAGGCATGCACAGAACAGTAGTCAAATTCAATCCCTTGGCCAATTCTTATTGGACCTGAACCTAAAACAATAGCTTTTTTCCCTTGAATTGGAATTGCTTCATTTTCTTGCTCATATGTACTATAAAAATATGTTGTAATTGCCTCAAACTCTGCTGCACATGTATCAACCATTTTGTATGTAGGGATAATTTTATTTTCTTTTCTAAATTCTCTAATATCTATTTCTTGTAAATTTTTTAATTTTGCTATGTAACTATCAGAAAAGCCTAAGCTTTTTGCACTTAGAATCATTTCTTTGGATAATTCATTATCTCTTATATTTTTTTCAGCATTAATAATTTTCTGTATAGCATTTGTAAACCAAAAATCTATAAAGGTTCTTTCAGTTTCGAGGATTGCATTTGAGCCATTTCGAATTCTATTTGCAACATCCCATAATCTGTCATCCATAGGTATATTTGAGTTTTCATTATCGGGATATGAAAGTAAATCAGGTTTATCGTTTTCTAAAGATCTTATGGACTTTAATAAAGCAGCCTCAAATGATCTTTCTATACCCATAACTTCTCCAGTAGCTTTCATTTGTGTTCCTAAGCTTCTATCTGCATCTGGAAATTTATCAAAGGGCCATCGAGGAATCTTTACTACACAATAATCTAACGCAGGTTCAAATACAGAAAATGTTTTTCCTGTAACTGGGTTGGTTATTTCATCTAAATTTTTCCCTATTGCGATCTTTGAAGCTATTCTGGCAATGGGGTAACCTGTTGCTTTTGAAGCTAATGCAGATGATCTTGAAACTCTAGGGTTGACTTCAATAACATAATAATCTGGATCCTCAGCAAAATCATTTCCTATTTTATCTTTTACTATCTTAGAAGGTTTTAGTGCGAGTTGAACATTACATCCTCCCTTAATTTCAAGTTTAGATATAATATCTAAACTAGCTGTTCTAAGCATTTGATATTCTTTATCATTAAGAGTTTGAGAAGGTGCAACAACTATAGAATCTCCAGTATGCACACCCATAGGATCTAAATTTTCCATATTACATATTGTGATGACATTTCCAGCATTATCTCGCATCACTTCATACTCTACCTCTTTCCAACCAACTAAAGATTTCTCAACCAATACTTGACCTACTCTAGAAAGACTAATTCCATGATTAGCTATATCTAGTAATTCATCTTCATTTTGAGCTATACCACCACCGGTTCCTCCAAGTGTATAAGCAGGTCTTATTACAACAGGAAAACCAATTTTTTTAGCAGCTTTTTTTGCATCATCAAGGTTATTGACAGCTATTGAAGGAGGAGCAGGTTGATTTATATCCATCAAAAAAGATCTAAATTTATCTCTATCTTCAGCAGTTTCTATTGAGTTTATATCTGTGCCTAGAATTTCAACTTTATATTTTTCAAGAATTCCAAGATTGTTCAACTCAGAAGTCAAATTTAACCCTGTTTGTCCACCTAAAGTGCCTAAAATTCCAAACGGTTTTTCTTTTATAATAATTTTTTCTACAATTTCAGGTGTAATTGGCTCAATATATATACGATCAGCCATCTCGGTATCAGTCATTATTGTTGCGGGATTAGAATTTATAAGAACTACTCTATAGCCTTCTTCTCTTAAGGATTTACAAGCTTGAGCTCCAGCATAATCAAATTCAGCAGCTTGTCCAATAATTATTGGTCCAGAACCTACAACTAAAACAGTTTTATTCATTATTTATCCTTTATTTCTTTAATTTTTTTAATAAATTCATCAAAAATATACTCAGAATCTTTAGGCCCAGGAGATGCTTCAGAATGATATTGAATTGAAAAAACAGGTAATTTTTTATGCATCAAACCAGAAACTGTTCCATCGTTCATATTAATGTGAGTCACTTCTAAATATTCGTGATTATCGATAGATGAAACTGCATATCCATGATTTTGAGCAGTGACATAAACCCTATTCTTTTTTATATCCTTAACAGGCTGATTTCCTCCTCTGTGCCCAAATGGCAATTTGAATGTTTCAACCCCTAATGATTTCGCTATTAATTGATGCCCTAAACAAATGCCTAAAACAGGTATTCCTGATTCAATAATAGCCTTAATATTAGGCAGAATATCTTTTAAGTTATTAGGATCTCCAGGTCCTGGAGATAAAACTATTCCATCTGGATTGTTAGATAAAATTTCTATTGATTTTGTAGTATAAGGAAAAACTTCTACTGTACAATTTCTAAATTCAAGTAATCGTATAATATTATTTTTTACTCCTAAATCAAGTAAGGATATTTTATATTTAGAACTATCATTCGATGGTGAAATTTTTTGCTGGGTTGAGACTTCTGAAACAAAATTTTGATCATCATATGATTCCATAGAATTTAGTTTTTTTATAATATTATCGATATCATTATTTGAAGAAATTGCACCCATCATTACACCAGCGTTTCTTATCTTCTTTACAATTGATCTAGTGTCTAAGCCGAATATCCCTGGTATTTTATTATTTTCCAAATATTGATCTAAATTCATTATTGAATTATTATGGGATGGTTCTTCACAAAACTGCCTAACAACAAATCCTTTGACTTGTATATTTGAAGATTCAACATCTTTAGAACTTATTCCATAATTACCAATCAATGGGTAAGTAGGTATTAATATTTGTCCCCTATAAGATGGGTCGGTTAACATTTCTTGATATCCTGTCATTGATGTATTGAAAACAACTTCTCCATAAACATCTTTTTGAAATCCAAATGAAAAACCTGAATAAAAAGTTCCATCTTCTAAAACTAAGTTGATTTTCTTAACCATAAACTATTTTCCCTCCTACCATTGTCATTACTATTTCACCTATCATTTCGTTTCCAATAAGTGGAGAATTTTTACTTTTTGAACTAAAAAAATCTTCAGTTATTTTTGTTTTTTTGTTTGTATCAATCAGCGTTAAATCCGCTTGGTAATTTTCTTTTATTTTTCCTATATTTATTCCCAGTAAATTATTTAACAATTTAGATGGATTATTACTCATAGTTCTTATTACATCATTTATGTGTAGTTC
>CEVW01056878.1_pt1 | contig 29471 bp, 24 predicted proteins | sample 427061 | NCBI WGS metagenome assembly CEVW01 (sample SAMEA2623774, study PRJEB7988) | marine metagenome | biome: marine biome (ENVO:00000447); feature: surface water layer (ENVO:00002042); material: "saline water (ENVO:00002010), including plankton (ENVO:xxxxxxxx)" | depth 5 m
GATCCATTAAGAGCTAAATTTATTGCCGAGACATTTTTTGATGACTTCCAAGAAGTTACGAATGTTAGAAACATTCTTGGATTTACTGGAAAGTATAAAGGAATAGATATATCTGTTATGGGGACAGGCATGGGAATACCGTCAGCTTCAATATATGCAAAAGAACTTATTACTGAATACAATGTTAAGAATTTAATTAGAGTAGGTAGTAGTGGCGCGATAGATGAAAATCTTGAATTGGGAGATATAGTTGCAGGTATTGGTGCTTCAACTGACTCCGGCGTAAACAGAGTTAGGTTGGATGGAGATGATTTCTCAGCTACTGCATCATGGAACTTATTACATAATTTTGTTCACAGTGCTGAAAAATTAAATAAAAAAGTTCATGTTGGAAATATCTTCTCTTCAGACTTGTTTTATGATCCTAGAGGATTTGAGCGATTTGAAAATCTTGCTTCGATGGGAATTTTAGCAGTAGAAATGGAAGCAGCCGGTCTCTACGGGGTTGCTTCAGAATATCAAGCTGAAGCCCTAACAGTAGTTACTGTTTCCGATATTATCAGAGGTGGAGAATTTAAACAGATGAGTTCTGAAGAAAGAGAGCTTGGCTTAAAGACTATGGTTGAAATTACATTAAGTTCTTTAATATGAAAGAGATTGGGATAATGTTCGATATTGCAGCGAAAGATGCAGAAAGAATAAGTTAAGATTAAAATAGCCCTTATCTAAAAATTAAAGTTTGGAAGTTCCATTCTGATTTTGGATATTAATGAGTAAAAATTTGGATTTGTATGAGATTTGATTTAATTGACTATTTTCAAAAGTTAAATTTCATTTACTCGTATTTTATTAAAAATAATTTTTCAGAAGAAAAGATGTATAAAAAAATTCTCAATGATAAATCTGTGGTTATAGATGTTGGGTCTAATCTTGGTAATTTCGTAAATTTAGTTAAAAAAACAAATAAGTCTTGTTTTGTCCATTCTATAGAACCTAATAAAGAGTTAATTATTAATCAAAAAAAGAAATTTAAAAAATACAATAACATAAAATTTCATAATTTTGCTATCAACGCTGTTAATGGAGAGTGTGAGTTTTATATAAGAAAACCCCACTCTCACAGTTCATTAAATAAAGAACATCCGGATGCAGAGTTTAATGAAATTATATCTGTAGAAAATGTTAATACTTTTACTATAGAATCTTTTCTTAATGAACAACAAATTAATGAAGTCACTTTGCTTAAATTAGATTCTGAAGGTAGTGACTTTGATATACTAACCTCTTGTAAAAAAATACTATCTTTAAGAAAGATAAAATATATAAAAATAGAAGCAACAAAAAAAAACTTAACTTCCATAATGAAGTTTGCAGAAGATAATAATTTATTTCTTATAGGAATTAATAATCTATTTCATTATAAAAATTCACTAAATATGTTAGACCTTTATTTAGAAAATAAAAATTAAATGAAACTCTTTATTATTAGCTATTCAGAGGTTTTTAAATGAGTGAAAAAGATGTAATAAAAATTTGTGGTAATTACCCAGAAAGCTTTATTAAGGAGGATATAGCTAGTAATCCAAATTTTGTGTTCACCAATGATCCTAATTTCGATTCTGTAAATGTATATGATACTGAAGGAAATACTGCAATTGTTAACTCATTTCAGGAATGTGAACATTATGTTATGGGAGGTTGGAATAAAGACTTAATGGGATTACAGGAAATAAATTTACAATACAGTTTAGTTTTTTTAGTAATGGGTATTTTATTTGCAAAATTTATAATTAGAAAATTAAGATTTTGATGAACTTTTTAATAAAAAATAAAAAATATTTACGCTTGGGTCTTATATTTATTCTACTTATAATTCCCTGGTCAAATGCAAATTATTTTGATGACATAAATGCTGATATTGTAAATCATGAAAATACTTCTTTTTATGAAATCAATACTTGTGAAGTTTCATTAATTGAATTTCTATTAAAAAATAAGACTTCTATATTTGAAGACAATTTAACTTTTTGGGCTGATGATTATTCCTCAATTAAATGTTTCGGCAGAGTGACTGGCTTACTTTTAGAAGATAACATTATTTATATTTCAATTGGTACAAATGTTTTAATAAATCTTATAATACAAAGTATTTTTTGGATGACTATTTTTTCGTATATTAAGAAAGATAAAAAACAATTAAAAATAGATAAAAAAGTTTATTATCAAGGGTTATTTTTATTAACATATTTTTTAGTCTTTATAGTTTACGCAGAGAGAAGGTTCTATGAATCAAAATTTTATTATTTGAAATTAACTGATTTTGTATCTCTTTCAGACAAAGTATCGTTATTAATTTTATTTTTGATTTTTTTCTTTATAGTGAAATCTTTACTAGATATAGCTTTACCAAGGTTTTTTAATTTGATTAATTATTTACCATTTATATATTTAGTCATTGCATTGAACAGCGGTCTAAATTTAAATTTTTACTTGATTATTTTTATGTTTTTTGGTCTTATATCAATTTTAAAGAAAGAGTTTAATCGAAAATTAAATAGATATTACCTCTTATTCTCTATTTTTTGGATTTTCAATGCTTCAGGGAGTTTTTATTATCCATTAGTTTCAGGTAAATATTTGGGAAATCTCCGAGGTTTCTCAAGTAGTATTTATACTTTTAATTCAGTTCTTTCCTGGACAGCAGTTGTCTTTTTTTTAGTTAATGGATTATTATTTTTTTACAGAAGAAATAAACTTAACGTAGATTTAGATAAATTATTAAATTCTTTTAGTCTTGCATCAATTTCAGTATTAATTTTTGGATACATTGGTTCAGCTTTTCAGATAACTAATTTTTTAAATTATTACTATTTTGGACAAAAGAAATTTGCTGAGCGAATAAGCGATCCTTTATCTTTAAATGAATTAGTAGAAACAAATTCATGGAACGGATTTTATAGTAGTACAAAATCTATAGGGGAATTCTATGGGATTGTTATTATTTTAACAATTTTTAGGTTAATTAAAGAAAGAAAAATATCTAGAGTTAACTCGTTAGGAGTAATTTCTTCTTTGTTGGGATTATATTTATCAAATAATTTGTTTATTGTTTTTTTTATTATTTTAGTTTCAATATACTTTCTTTTTAAAGAAGTAATACAAATTGATGATTCAAAAATAAAGCTCCTGGTTCCTGTGTCTCTTATCATTTTTTTTATAGTTATATATCAAAATTTAGATGACTCCCATTCTTATATAAGTGAGTCAATAATTACTGAAGCATTAACTTACCAGATTGAAATAGAATCAAGCTTTTTAAAGTTGTTAATTACAAGCTTTGGAGAGAAGACCCTTTTGTATGTGTTATTTGTAATATTTGGTTACATTTCTTACTTATTTAATTCAACTGATTTTTGGGCGATATTTACAGCAAAATACAACCCAACATTCTTGGAACTTTTTGTGGGTTCAGGGCCATTTAATTATGGTCAATATTTTCATGAAATTAAAATTATTCAAAAAGCTGACCCATTTCTTGTTCCACATTCTTCATTTTTATCATTAGTTATATTTATAGGTTTATTTGGGGTTATATTTTTAAGTTATTTTATTTTATCTAAAGTAATTAAAAATAGAGGGATGCTGAATAGTTATGGTTCAGTGTTATTGATTTATCTGGGAGTCAATTTATTTTTCAATGACTCAATAAATTATTTTTCTTCTTTCACTCTTTATACATTTTTAATATATATTATTTTAAATTTAGATAATATAAAATTATTTGACTTTACCAAATCTAAATCTTCTTAATTTTGTAGATTCAAAAATAAGAAAAAATAAGCTAAACAAACTACCTATTCCAATAATTGAATTAATAGTTTTAAATCTTGGTGTTTTATTAAAGTCATCATAAACTATTACATCAGACTCAATTTGTCTGTCGATATAACCTTTAATACACTCTTTATTTTCAATATAATCAAGTCGATATAAGAATATATTATTAACGCTACAAGTATTTGAATAGGAATTTATTTGACTTACATCTTTTTGAAATTTTGTATCTATATTTTTTGGAAATCCAATTAATAACAAAACTAAAAAAATGTATGGAATTATCAATAACTTGTTGATTATATTTTTTTCAAAAAGCTTTGATGTTAAAAAGCTAGCAGCTAATAACACAAAATGACCATAATAAATTGGTTTTAAAGTATCTCCCAAATTTGGGTTAAAGTTATTAACTGGAAAACCAGAAATTATGTGAAATAAAATAATAGACATACCAAATAGAGGAGCTATTAAAAATTTTCTTAATTTTTTATTAAATTTAATTTCTTTTATAAGCATGAAGTAAAAAAATCCAGACAAAATAAATGAGATTATTTCTTTATAATAAGTTTCAGTAAATACTTGCAAATATATTGTAAATGACTTTCTAGAAGAATTGTAAACTGGACCCTTTATTTCTTTACTTTCTCTAAATTCCAATATCTCTCTTCTATTTTCATAAAATAAACTACTGTCATTGTCCCAATATATGTTGTAATAATCACCAAATGTATCAAGTAATGTTATAGCAATAAATGAATCAGGATGATAATTATTTATTGGGCTAGAAATTAAATTATAAGCATTAACTTTATAGATAATACTAATTGGAGCTTTGTAATCATAATTTGAATCATTAGTAGCACCGCTCGCTACTTCAAGCAGACTCTGCCCATTGCTTGTGTTATTTTCAGATATCAATAAAGAAGATATAACTAAAAAAAATATTATTAAATAGAAGATACTTTTTAATTCTAAATTAATTAGATCTTTTAAATAATATACAAGTAAAAATAAACCAATCATTATAAAGATAGTTCCTTTTGAAGAGATACAAAGGACCAATAAAGGTATGCCCAGAAATAAATATTTTATTTCTCTACTTTTTTTGAATTTTTCTAAACAAAATATTATCCAGGGAAATAATGCAAATGTTAAAATCTCTGGTTTAAAGACAATTCTTTGAGCGATTGATAAAGGTAAGAAGTTAATAAAAATTAAACTTAATAAAGAAACATAGTAGTCAAATTTAAATAATCTCAAAAGTTTATAAATTCCACCTAACCCAATTAAGAAAAAAATAAAATTTACTTCTTGAATGCTTTTATGCAGGGTGGTAAATAAACTAATATCATTTAAATTACTGTAGTTTAAATAAAAATACCAAGAATGAATATAGTAATAAAATAATCCCTGTTCTCTTCCCGTGATAGGCGTATTTTTAAAAAGATAGTCAAAATATGGGATTATATACTGAAAAAAATCTGGGCTATCTGTTGAATTGTAAAATAAAAAATTTGTTTCTTTCGTAAAATAAATACAAGAAATAAAAAAAATAAACATTCCAGTTTTTTTTATGTTAGTTCTTTCATTTAATATTCTTATAATTGTAAATTTTATTTTTCCTGATAAGTTTTTTTCAATTTTCATAATTTTAATTTTTAAAGAATCTACTTTAATTTTATAAACTTACTTTTGCTGAAGTATTTTTGTTGCTGATTTTTTATCAATTCAAAAAAGTTCCATGCTAAAACTAAGACGTAATCAAAATTTTCCGGCTTAATAGAACTAGATTTAGTAATTTTTATGCCTGTTTCAGGTACAAATAAATTTTGTTTTAATTCATTATCATCAACAATGTATTTGAAATGGCTATTGTTAATACCAAAATAATTAAGAACAGTCGTTGCTTTTGCAGGAGCTCCATAACCAATTATTGTTTTATTTTCTGATAAAATTGAGTTTATTTTTTTTAAGGATTTGCTTTTTATGTTTTCAACATCTTTTGCAAATTTATAATAAGTTTCAATTTTATCTAACTTGTTTTTCTTTTCCAACCCAATATATTGACTTATGCTTTTATGTATTCTCTTATTCTTATTCTTAGTTGTATAAACTCTTAATGAACCCCCATGGGTATCAACTTCTTTAACTTTATATACCTTCATCTCTGTATCTTCAAAGAAATGAAGTATCGACAATAAACACCAATAATTAAAGTGTTCGTGGTATATATTGTCGAAGGTTAAATCTTTAATTGTTCTTAGCAAGTATTGAATTTCAAAAATAAATTCCCCATCCTTTTTTAATAGCTTTTCAATATTTTCTAGGATTTCTTTTAACCCATCACTATGAGCAAATACATTAAAAGCAGTAACAACATCTGCTTTACCATAATTTTTTATAAGTTTGTTTACAGTTTTTTGACCAAAATATTCATTCAAACTAGTAAGCCCTCTAGAGCTTGCAATCCTAGAAATATTTTTTGCAGGCTCAATTCCAATAGCTTTCATACCTAAATTTTGAATTGGTTCAAGAAAAATTCCATCATTGCTACCTATATCGACAACTACTGATTTATTTTTTAAATTTAAGCTAGTCTTTAATTCTTTTGCAATATCTATAAAGTGATCTCTGAACTGTTTTGAAGTCGATGATAGGTAAACATAGTTATCAAACATTTTCTCCGATGGAACAGCAACACTTAATTGAGAATTACAACATTTTTTACAGAAATTAAGATCAAGAGGATACAAATCGTTTGGTTCATTTTTTGTTTTATTAAGATTATTTGCAAGTGGAGACAAACCTAGAGACAAATAATGATTTAATCCTCCCCCGCAAACTCGACAATGGGTCTTATATGAATTTAACAGAAGATCGCCCAAGCTCTGGTCAACAAGATCATACTTTAAAGTATGGGTAGTACCATAGTTTTGATGTTCACGTTCTCCATTTACAAGATTTAAAAAGATTGAATCTTGTAAAAATACCATAGTATGAGCAACATGAGGTGGAATTGTTGACAAGTCTCCCTCGTTAACCAATCTTGTTTCAATTACTGAATAAGGGTCAAGCAAATCTTTTGTTACACTTATGTACTTTCCTTTAATTAATAAACATTTTTGAGTTTGTACAGGATGGTAATGGTTACCTCTAATTGTTCCTTTTGTGGACTCAACATAACCAATCATGTTTATAAAATCATCTATATAGTAATTAGAGATTATTCCTCTACTGTCTACAAAGTTATCTTGGCCTACTTCAATATCTTCATTTTTTTCTAATTTATTTTTATCTTGCCAACTTTCTACCATAGATTTGATTGAATTTTCTAAGTTGTAATGAAATTTAAAGCCCTTACTAAGAATCTTTTTATTAGATAAAGAGTATCCTTTATTTGGAACAGGGTCGGACGTGCTAATTAATGTTAATTTTTTATTTACTTTTTTACATATTTTTGCAACTTCTTTAACAGTAAGATTTTCGTTAACGCAATTGAAAATTTCTTTATTTATTTCTTTACTTTCACCTAGAAATTCGAAGCATCTAGCAACATCGTAAACGGAAACAAGACTTTTTACTTGATCTCCATTTGAAAAAAGTTTTATTTCCCCATCTCCTGCAGCAATTTTTGAAAATAAATTTGGCATTATATTTAATCTTGTTGAATCATAAGATTTTCCATAGACCGAGCCTAATCTTAAAATTACGTAGTTTTTGCCTGACTCAATCAAGTCTTTCTCAGATTGAGCTTTTCCTTTAGAATATTCAAGAACCGGTTTAGGCTCCAACGTTTCAGGAATGTTTTTTATAATCTTTTTTAAGCCTTCGAAAACAACATGAGTTGAGGGAAATAATATTTTAACATTGCTAGGTGAATAATTTATTACGTTTTTAGTTCCTTGAACACCCACTTGTTTAACTAGCCTATCTCTTCTTAGGTTCTTATCCTCAGCTGTAGTTCCAACATCAGTTATTCCTGCAAGATGATAAATTATATCTGCATCACTTAAAACTTTTTTTAATTTATTTTTATCAGTTATATCAACTTGATTAAATTTTATTCCCCATCTTTTTAGTTGACTGACTCTTTCAGAAAAAAATACATTATCAAGAACTGTTACATCATAGTGATTTGATTTTCCTGAATAAATCTTGGATAGTTCCATACCAATATAGCCAAGACCGCCTGTTATAATTATTTTTTTCAATATCTTCTTAACATAATATAAATTTTATTTATTAACTAGTCATAACTTAAAATTATTTTTTCTAAGCCAGTATTAAATGATTCAATATCATAATCTTTATAAAAGTCACTTAGAGTGTCTTTTGTTAGTTGAGAATTTTTATCTTTGTTCAAAGTTTCATTAATTTTGCTTTTCCATTCTTCAATATTATTTTCTTCAACAAATTCAATTTTTAATTTATTTATAAATTCTTCATTACCCCAGAAACCATTTGTTTTTGAAACTAACACTGGTGTATTGCATGAGATAGATTGGAGTGCAACACTTTGCCCAGAAGGTTGAAAAGATTCTTTTAAGGGTATAATTGTAACTTTTGATTTTGCGAAATAGTCTCGTAGCCCCTCATCTGTTATAAGTTGTTTTGACCAATCTCCTTTAATTAAGTTCAAATTTTCAGCTTGAATATTTAAATCGTGATTTGTAATTACTGTAAAATTAATTTCTTTCATTTCTTTCACGATTTTTTTTAATAGTTCATAATCTCTTTTTCCATCGTTGCCAACAAATAAAACTCCATCTTTATCATATTCATTAAATTTTGACCAGAATGCTTCATCGATACAAAATGGTAGGTATTCAAATTTATTTGAATACCTTTTAAAATTAGTTTTTACAAATTTGTATTCTCCGTATCCAAGTAAAGCAAATTTATCAGCTGAAAAGAGAATTAATCTTAAATATATAAAATTAAATATTTTTTTAATCTGGTTACTTGATGTTTTCCCAAAAAGACCCATAGTTATAACTATATTTTTATTTTTTTTTCTTAGTATTTTATTTATTAGAGCTATTGGTAGAAAGGATAAAAAAAGAGCATCAGAAGTGAATACAGTAAAATCAAATTTTTTATATTCTTTTATATTTTTTTTTGTTATTAACTCAACTGAATAGCTTGGAAAGTTTGTTAGTTTCACAATTAATCTATCATAAAAATGAATTAGTTTTCTTAAGCCTTTTTTGTTCACTTCTTCTTTAATTACCTCAATTATTTCTGACTTATAATTTTTTTTAAAATATAAATAGCCATAGAAGAATTCTTTAGCTTTATAAGAATTGTTAATTAATTTAGTTTTTCTACCTGGTCCAAAAACATATAAGATTTTATGTTTGTTCATACTATATAAATTTTTCTTTTTTGTATGAATTATTAAAAGATAACTTTATCTCGCTTAAGAACCTTTCACTATATGCTGAGATATAGTCTGATATTGATCGATTTATATAATTATCTAATCCAAATGCATTAAAACCAAATTGACTTTCATTTAAATTATTAATTTTATTTTGAATAAATTTTGGATGGTCACCAATGTTTACTTTAAAGATGTGTTTTTTGTATCGATTTTCTATCATCTTAAACCAAGCATCATATGCTACCTCTGGATCAGGACCTCCTCTGTCACCATAGTTACCAAATGTTCTTTTCCAGGCTCTTGCAAATCTTGCCCTATCATTTGAGATTACTTCTTTTGTTTTAAAAACTGAATCATAGTTCCAAAATGGAACTGGTATTCTAGGCACATTTTTTTCGGTGATGTGATTATTATTCACTGTTGGATCACATCCGTCTCCTCCTCCGTTGAATTTTATATTTTTAAACTTCTTTTTATTTAATACCATTCCCATTCTTGATTTTGTATGAAATCTTTTTGGTGTAAAGAATTGAAACTTTCTTAACGATATTCCAGGATATTCACTGTAGTCCTTAAGAGAACGGCGAAGTTTCTCAAAGTCTTTTTCGTGAATCAGAGTGTCAATATCCATTTTTATAACCCAATCTCCGTTAGCTTTTTCAAAACCTTCATCAAACATAGGTCCAAAATCAGAAAATTCAAATTCTGTTTTAAAATTTTCTCCCAAGACAATTACTTCATCCGCAAACTCTTCATAGCAATTAATAGCTTCTTCCCATGGATCCATACGTTCTGTGGGGTTTGTATAAGAAGTAATTATTGAAATATTCAAATTTTTAATCTCCTTGCGATATTCCTCTTAATAATTATAAGACTTTGGTAGATAAAAAAATTAGTTATTTAGGAAGTGAGTTCTAGGATATCTGATAATTCATTTTTAACTAGACTATCCAGACTATATAATTTTTTAACTGTGATTATTGAATTATCTCTTAAATTATTTAGTTTTTTTTCATCAATATTTAAGTTCTGAAATAAATTTTTTAGAGAGTCATCATTATTATTAAAGAGTAAAGAATTATTTTCATTTAAAAACTCAGTATGGTTTTTTATATCGCTTGCAATTATTACACACCCAGAAGCCATTGCTTCTAATACGCTTTTAGGATTACCTTCGAAGATAGAACTAGAAATATAAAATTTATAATCCTTTAGAGATTTTACTAAATCTTTGTTATCAACAATGCCGTGAAAATTTATATTTACATTTAATTTTTCTGCTTCCTTAGTCAGCCCATCTTTTAGTGATCCATTTCCAAATATATCCAGTTCATAATCACTTCCTTCCAAAGCTTTTATAATTAATGAATAATTTTTTTGCGTTTCTAATCTTCCTACGCTTACAATTTTTTTTGAATTTCTTTTCTCATTTAGATTCTGTGTAAAATCATTTTTTAAAATAACCCAGTTTGGGCGAATTATAATTTTTGAATTATCTGTATTTTTAAAATTCTTTAATAAAAATTCTTTATCACATTTACTTGTAACAGAATAAATATCTGAGAATTTTAGACCAAAGCTTGTTAAATATTTAAAAAATATTCTTTTAAGGTAACTTTTGTTTTCATGGATTGAAAATTCATACATATCATATCCTGTTCTTATGATTAGAGGTATTGATAGTTTCCTTTTAAAACGGTATGAGACCCATGAACCTAAAAGTTGATTCTGAATAATAATCCCTGGTTTTTTTAATTCTATATTCTTGATAATTGATGTTATAAAAAAAGACTTACAAAAATTAATAATTTTAAATTTAGATTTTTTTATATATTTGTAAATAGGGATTACTTTTATAAAATTACTCTTAATAAATTTATCATCATCTTCGTCTCCGTAGGTAAAAAGAATAAAATTTAAATTTTTATCTTTATTATGAAGTGCAGTAAAGTGCTCAACTTCTCTGTTTAATTGTCCTGAATCATTCCAAGTTTTAACAGAATAACCAAAAGTAAAGAAATACAGGATATTCATTTAAATATTTTAACCCATATTAAAATATGTAAATAGATTTTATAATGGCAAAAAAAATAATAAAAAGTTATATAAGAATAGCCTTAATTTTAAAAGCTAAACCCGTTTTTTTTAGTTGTAATCAATCAATATGAAAGTCGCTTTAGGTTCAAAAATAATTAAGGGCCCTTGGGGCGGAGGAAATTTATTTACTATTAACTTAAAAAATTACCTTAGCAATAAGAATATTGAAGTGACTAATACATTAAATGATTCAGACATAGATATCATTTTGCTTACAGAACCAAGAATTGAATCATCAACATCAACAATTACATTATTTGAAGCAAGGATGTACAAGAAGTATGTAAATACGAAAGTAAAAGTAATACATAGAATTAATGAGTGTGATGAAAGAAAGAATACAAATTCTGTTAATAAAAAGATGATTAAAATTAGTAGAAAATGTGACTTTACTATATATGTAAGTTCTTGGATAGAAAACCTTTATAAAGAAAGTGGTATAGATATATTGAATTCAAGTGTAGTTATGTCCGGATCAGATAAAAATATATTTAACCAACAAAATAAAAAAATTTGGGATAAGTCATCAAAGCTTAAAATTATAACTCATCATTGGGGCAATAATTGGAATAAAGGTTTTGATATTTATTCCTATATAGATGAGCTTCTAGATAAACCTGATTTTAGTAAAAGGTTTGAATTTACTTACGTTGGGAACTTGCCAAAAAATTTTAGATTTAAAAATACGCATTATAAAAAGCCAATAAGTGGTAAAAAATTATCAGATGAACTTAAGGCTAATGACTTATATATAACAGGTTCTTTAAATGAACCATCTGGTAATCATCAAATAGAAGCTTCCCTTTGTGGATTGCCTGTTTTATATATAAATAGTGGAGGAATACCTGAATATCAAAAAAATTTTGGTATTGAATTTGAAATTAATAATTTAAATGAGAAATTTGAAGATATATATAAAAATTATGATTCTTATTTTAGAAAAAATAAAAATTTTCCTTTTAACTCTGAATTAATGTGCAAAAACTACTTAGATATAATGGACTCAATATGCGAACCAAATTTGGACAATAAAAAAACAGGACTCTATATGTATATCTACAGATTTTTAAATAGTTCTAATTTGTTGGTATTTTTTAAAAGTCTTTTAGCGAATTTGATTTATCAATATAGAAAATTAACTAGGTAATATAAACTAAAATGTTTAGTAATTTCTTTATTTCACAACTGTCATAGATTATTGAACAATATAATTAAACATATACAATTATGTGCGGATTTTTAGGCTCAGCCACTTTTAATACTATTTCTGAAAATACTATTGTGAGTTGCAATGAAAGAGTTGAGTGTAGAGGTCCAGATGAAAAAATAATAATTAATAATAAAAAATTTAAATCAAATAAATTATTTCATAACCTTATATTTAACAGACTTTCAATAATTGATCTCACCAAAAATGCTTCACAGCCTATGTACTCAGAAGAATTCAATACTTTAATTATGTTTAATGGAGAAATTTTTAATCATAAAGAATTAAGAAAAAAATTAGAAGAAAGTAAATTACGGTTCTACTCTTCACACTCAGATACAGAAACTTTATTATTAGGCCTTTCTTATTATGGTTTAGAATTTTTGGATAAAATCAATGGTCAATTCTCTATATTTTTTTATGATATTAAAAATAATGAATATTACCTCATTAGAGATAGGGCTGGCCAAAAACCTTTATACTTTAGTATTAATTCAAATGGTTTCTACTTTGGTTCAGACTTATTATCTATAAAAAAATTATCAAACAATCATGAAATAAATGAAGAACAGATTATTAATTATATAAATTTTGGTACTTCAATTACACCAAATACTTTTTACAAAAATATATCAAGTGTAAATCCTGGTGAATTTGTTAAAGTTTCATTTAAGGATGATAAATTTAACGTTGAAAAAAATAAGTATTGGCAGTTATCTAATTTTTTTGATGAAAAGAAATTTATTGAACAAGAATTTATTGAGCTATTTGAGGATAGTGTTAAGAAAAGGCTAGAAAGCGACGTTCCTGTTTCCAATTTTTTGTCGGGAGGGTTAGACTCAACGGCTGTAATCAAAGCTATAAAAAAAGATCGCGACGATATTAATACATTTTCGATGGTTACAAATTCAAAGAAATATAACGAATCAGACTTTATGGAGCAAGTTGTAAAAAAATATAACACAAATCATAATTATGAAATTATTGATAAAGATATTTCTTTTGAAGAGGTTAAGTCAATAATTACAAGTTATGATGATTTAATTTATGACCCCTCATTAATACCAACATTTATACTTTCAAATAAAATATCAAAAAACTTTAAAGTAGCACTATCTGGAGATGGTGGAGATGAACTACTATCTGGCTATGAACATTACAGCAATTTTCATAAAGCTAAAAGAAACCCAGAAAAATTAGTAAGATTTTTATTTAATTTTTATCCAGTCAATTTTGGTTCAGGGAATAATATATTAAAGCATTCTGGTGATTGGAGGTCTGCATTCTCCTCATATTATGGAGATGAAAAGCTTATGAAATTATTAAAAATAGAAAATTATGCAAGCTTTAGTGACATTTATTTGGAAAATAAAAAAGAAAACTGGAAATCTTTAATGCTTACTGACTATGAATTTTTTCTTAATGAAATGATGTTAAAAAAAATTGATCGTTCTTCTATGTTAAATTCACTAGAGATAAGATCTCCGTTTTTAGATTATAGGTTGTTTGAATATGTTATAAGTCATAACAGTTTAAATGATAATAATAAATACTCTCCTAAAAAAATAATTAAAAAATATTTATCACCAGATTTCGATAGTAATTTTCTAGATAGAAAAAAAATGGGATTTTCAATAGATATTAAAGAACTTGTAAACAATAACAAGAATGAAATTATCGAGACTATTAATTCCTCACTGCTGGTACAGTTTGTTAACCTATCAAGAATTAAAAATCTTCTTCAAATCAACACAAGAATGAATGCTTTAAGAGTGTGGAAGATTTACTCTATGAGTTTGTATTTAGAGAAAAATAAAAATTAATTAATTTTTAAAATCTTATTTGTATCTTTTGATAAGAGTCTTTCAAGATTGTGGGTGCTTTTTTTAAAATCCCCAATATTTATATAATCATTAACTTTGTAATTTTCCAAATTTACATACTTTTTATTAATCATCTTCGGGTTTAAATGTTCTTCAAGATAAATGTCTGTAACTAATAAATTTTCCAACTTTTGAGACAATAAAGCACATGCAATTGGAAAGGCACTAACGCCAGATGTTGCTAAGTTTCGAGCATTCAGCAATATATTTGCATCTTCTTCTAAAGATCCAGAAGCTACTTTAAAATCTAATTTTTTTTCTAGTTCTTTTAAAATAAAATTATCTTTTATATGTTCAGTAACAACTAATATTTTCCCATATTTTTTGGCAATTTTTAGATAGAAACTTAATGGGTTTTGAACATATAAGCTATGCCAATCATCATAAAACACATCCCCAGCCCTCAAGTGAATGACCAAAGTATCTTTGTCTAATTTAATATCTTCATAAAAATTTAGGTTAAAAAACAATTCATTCCTAGCAATATTGTGAAGATTTTTATAATAAAAATCTTTGTCCTTATTGGAAATTGGAAAATCATTTTCCTTATTGTCTAAAAAGTTAGGTCTTTTAAAAAAATTTGTTTCTGGTCTATTAAAATAATAAAATCTATATTTTTTTTTGAAAAATTTAAATATATTATGAAATTTTTTATTTATTATTGAAAATTTATTAATTTGAGACGTTCCATTGAAATAAAAATTAAAATTATTTTTTTTAGTATATAAAATAGCAAATAAAATCTGATGAATATTAGTTGCAAAAGGTAGATGGTGTTTGCCATCAATAAAATAAAGTATTGAGTAATTATTAAATATTGCAAACTTATTTAATTTTATATAAACCTTAGGTAGGTATGATTTTATATTTTTGTAATTAAAAATTTTCGTAAACAATTTCATATGTTTACTTTATTTCATTTATTAATTTAAAGCCAAGATTTGTTATTTAAATACCAATCAACGGTTTTATCAATACCTTCTTCAAATTTTCTATCAAAAACTCCACCTAGGGTTTCTAAAAGTGTATTGTCTAAACCATATTTAATATCATGCCCTGGCCTATCGGGGTCTTTGTGTAAAAGTTTATAACTATATTCTTTATTAAGTTTTTTTGATATTAGCTCGGTAACTTCTAGATTTGTTATCAGGCTTGCTCCTGTAATATTAATTTTAGTAGGTTCCTTATTTTGAACCTCAAAAGCTTTTTTCTTTACTTTTTCATAGTTATTTGTTAAAAAAAGTATTGTTTTAGCAAGGTCTTCATTGTAAATATAATACCTGTCTCCAGGCTTGTCCTTGCTATCAGTATGTATGAGCACTTCTTCATTATTAAGAATTTTTTTAATTGTGTTTGGAATAAATTTCTCTGAATGTTGTCTTTCTCCATATACGTTTGAGCAGTGAGTAATGAGCGAGGGAATTGAATATGTATTAGCATATGCGATAGTTAATTCCTCAGCAGCAGCCTTTGTTGCAGAATAGGGATTTTTTGAATTGTATCTATCCCATTCAAGAAATTTTGTATTTTCTTCAGATGGTCCAAATACTTCGTCAGTACTAAAATAGTAAAATAATTCAAGTTTTTCTAATTTTCTTGATAGCTCTAATAAATTAAAAGTACCCACTATATTGTCTTGAATAAATATAGATGGATTTTTTACTGATCTTGTAACGTGCGAAGAAGCTCCAATATGAAGGATAATATTAATATCTGAAAGATCATCAACTATGCCTTCATGGGTTTCTGCTTTTAGATCATGATAAAAAAAACGAAATCTATTTTTTGTATCATTATCAACTTCGTCTAATACGTAATTTATTCTATCTAAACTTCCGGCGTAACTTAACCTATCAATAACTGTTATATTCCAATCAGTATTTACTAAAATTTCTTTTATAACTAGATGACCAATAAAACCAGCACCACCAGTTAATAATAAATTTTTACTCATAGTGGCCATAGACAGAATCGAACTGCCAGCCTTTTTTTATTAGACAACCGTTTGACCTTTTCTAATTCTACATCATTCCCATAATTTATTGTTTATTAATGATTTCCTATAAACTACTTGATTATTTTGCTAACTTTAAAATATGAAGTTATATAAAAACTATTACAAAATAATATTTATTGGTATATCAATTTCAAGTATGTATATATTAATTTATAACTTTTTTCATTACTCTCCAATTCTAGGTTACGATGCTGAAGCTCATTATTCATATGTAGATTATTTTTCTAGATATCTACCTAGAAGCATAAACCTACCTACTAGAGCGGACACAAGAGAATTTTTTAGTCCCCCAATTGCATATATATTTCCATCTATATCTCAAATATTTTGTAGAAATTTCTTAGAGAGTAATAATTTACTTCAAGATTGTAGACCAATTTATGGAAATGCGACTCAAGTTTTCCAATCCTTTTTATACCTTGTAACTATATACATTAATCTTTTAACACTTAAACTTTTTAATAAATCAAAAACAATTATTAATACAAGCTACCTTTTATTAATTTCATTGCTTGCAGTTAACTACAGAACCATTTCCATGATTAGGGGAGAAATATATATTTTGTTTTTCTTAAGTCTTTTTTTATATTTTATTTTGAAAATAGAAAAAAGTAATTTTACGTTTAATCTAAATACCCCAATCTATTTAGGTCTAATAATTGGAAGCATTGCACTAAGTAGACAATGGGGTTTTTTTCTTTTCATTCCAGTTATAATCTTGCTTTTTAATAAACAAATATTAAACAAAGCAGAATATTTAAAGATATGGATTCCTAGTGCTGTATTAGGTTTTGTACTTTCTGGCTGGTTTTATATTAATTTATATTTACAAACAAATAGTTTCTTTGCATTTAATATGAATCGGACCAACTTTTCTTTAAGTAATCAACCAGTATCTTTTTATTTTCCTACTTCTGAAAATTTTCAATACTTATTTTACAAACCAATCAGACCCTACCTAGATAATCAATTTTTATCTATTTTATATTCTGACTTGTGGGGTGACTATTGGGGATATTTTTCTTTTACCTCAGGATTTCTATCAATTGGAAGAGATCAGTTTATTATTGGAGATTATTTTGCTTTAGTAAATAAGGTTTCAATATTTACCTTTTTAATAATTTTTATTTTTTATATTTATTCTTATAAAAAATACTCATCTAGTTTTTTAATAAAATATATAAATCTCGCCACACTCTGTAGTTTTATTGGCTATTTAATTTTTACTATTTCTTATCCCGTAGAGACAGGAGATAATATTAAAGCAACTTATATTATTCAAGGTTTTCACCTTCTTGTTTTTTTAGCGTCAGTTTATTTTGAAAGATTAAAAACTATAAACTTAAAAACTTACAACATTTTAATAACATTGTTAGTTCTTATTTATATAAATAATTTTCAAACCTTTCTTTCTCATTTTCCAAGAAATTTTTATCCTTAAGTAAAATTAATTAATACTCTTTTTACTTTGTTTGTAATCTTTACTAATTAGTATTTATTTATGGATAGTTATAAATTTTGGCAAAATAAAAATGTTGTAATTACTGGTCACACTGGATTTAAAGGTTCTTGGTTGGCTCTTCTCTTAACTTTTTTAGGGGCTAATGTTGTAGGTATTTCTAGAGAAAAATATGAAGGAATATATAAATTAAGTTCTTTATCTAGTGTATTAGAGGGAGAACTATTTTTTGATATAAATAATGAAGAAAATTTTCCAGAAAAAATTAATAATTCATTTAAACCTGATATTCTTTTTCATTTTGCTGGACAAAGTTTAGTTTCAGTTGGATATAGCAATCCTCTTGATACTTTAAATACCAACATTATTGGAACATACAATGTTTTAAATTACTTTGATAAAATTGATTCCGTAAAATCAATTGTTGTTTCTACAACAGACAAGGTATATCTTAAGCCTAGTGAAGAAAATATTGAGACATCCGCCTTAGGAGGCTCTGACTTTTATAGCGCTAGTAAAGCAAGTGCAGAGTTTGTAATTAGTTCATTTTTAAATAATGGATCATCAGCTAACGTAAGTGTTGTTAGATCAGGAAATGTATTAGGTGGAGGAGACAGAGCTAACAACAGACTAATACCAGATTTAATAAAATCAATAATTGACAATCAGAGCTTTACTATAAGACAACCAAACTCTACAAGGCCCTGGCAATATGTTCTTGATTCGCTCTTCGGCTATTTGTTAGTAGCTGAAGAAAATTATAATAAATCTGTTTCTGAAATTTATAATTTAAATTCAACTGTAAATAATAAATATAATGCTGGTTATATTGCAGAAACCTTTACTAAGTCATGGGGTTCGGATATTAAAATAATTGAAGAGAGTAATGAAAAATTTAAAGAAGTTGAAGTTCTTAATCTAAACTCTCAAAAAGCCAAAGATAGATTAAATTGGATTCCGAAACTTGAGATTGATGATTTACTTAACTTAATTGTAAGATGGGAAAAAAATCATTTTGAAGAAAAAAATCAAGAATTTAGTTTTGATGAAATTAGTTCTTACTTAAAGTTAATAAAATAACTAAGTTTTCCAAGGAGCTTTATTTTGTTCCCAGAGGTCATTTAATTCTAAGTATTCTCTGTAAGTATCCATAGGTTTAAAAAAACCATCATGTCTAAATGCACTCAACTCTTTATTATTAGCAAGCTCAACTAATGGTTTTGTTTCTAGAGCTATGTCATCATTCAAATATTTAAATATATTATTATTTAGGACCATGTATCCAATATTTACATAGTGATTTAATGTGGGCTTTTCGACAAATGATTCAACTTCATCGTTTTTGTCAAAATTAACGACACCAAATCTAAATTCAGGTTTGTGTACGGTTATAGTTGCTGTTTTTTTGTTTTTTTTGTGAAAATTTATAAGTTCTTCTACATTAACATCTGCCAACCCATCACCGTAGGTCATTATAAAATTATCACTTTCTAAATATTTTTTTATTTTTTTTATTCTTCCGCCAGTATTCGTTTCAATACCTGTTGGTACAACTTGTACCTTTTTATTTGGATTATTTTCATAGTAATCAAACAAAACTTCTTCTTTATAGCCGCTACAAATAATATATTTAAAATCACCAAACTTATCAAAGTAGTTAGTGATATGGGTTAGAACAGGGAGGCCACCTATTTTTACCATTGGTTTAGGAACAGTTTGAGGATACTCCCTCATTCTAGTGCCTTTTCCTCCGGCTAAAATTACAATATTTTTGACACTAGAATCCATTTAGTAGAATTATAATGATGGGTATTTTAAATTGCATAAATAGTGAAACAATTAGAGTTATAAAATGATTAAATTATTAAATCGTATTCGCTTAATAATTTACAGTAGGTTTCTAGAGACAAAGAAAAACTTAAGACTTTTTAAAGAAAATATTTATTTTAAACCATCTGAGAAGATTAAAAGAATTATATATTCTCTAATTTACGCAGAACAACCAAAATTTCTTGACCATGAGGAGACTTCATTTGGAGAGCTAAATCCAGATAAAACTTACCTTGTAATTAGATTAACTTTGGGTGGGGGAATATATTCAAATTTAAACAACATTCTATATTTATTAATTTATTCAGAAAAAAATAATCTTACTCCTGTCATTGATTATGAGAACTATCCAAATTATTTACGTGAAAAAAATCAAATTAATGGAACCAAAAATAGTTGGGAATATTTTTTTGAACAACCATTAAAAACTAACTTAGATGAAGTATATAAAAGTAAAAATGTAATACTCTCTAACAATAGATCTCAATATTATTTTAATAAGTTAGATTTTGATTACTTTTTTGATGCTAAGATAACAAACTCAAAATCTCAGCTCATGGAAATGAATAATTCTACGAAAAGCATCCCTTATAATAACTCAACCCAAGATTTTATTAATAAAACTCTTGATCCTCTATTTGAAAAAAAGCAAAATGTAATTGGCGTATCAATTAGAGGAACTGAATATGCTATTCAAAAAATTGTAAAAGATCACTATAAGCCTTTTGATGATGTAGAAGCAATAAAAATAATAAAAAATAGAATGGATGAATTTGGATATGAATATGTATATCTTTCTACAGAACAACAAGAGTATTTTGAATCATTTAAAGAAGAGTTTGGAGATAAATTAATTTCCATGGACAGACAAAGATATTTACAAAAAGATGTAGAAAATCTTGAATTTGCACTCGAAAAAAAATTTAATAGAAAGAATGACAGATACTTGACAGGGCTAGATTATATTGCTGATACCGAGGGATTATTGCGTTGTGACCATATCATTGGAACTCTTACAAACGCATTTTATTATGTAATAATTAGAAATTTTGAATTAAATAGAAAACTAGAATTAATTGATAAGGGGTTGCATTAAAAAAACCCTAATGGGATTAAATTATGAATGATGAAAATAAACTCAGAAAAGATATAGAAGCTTTAGTAGAGAATTATTTTGATGTATCAAACGATTCTGAACAGTTTGTACCACACATTTCGAAAGTTCCAGTAAGTGGAAAAGTTTTATTCAAGGAAGATTTAGTTAACTTAGTGAATTCAAGTTTAGATATGTGGTTAACAGCTGGTGAATATACTGAAAAATTTCAAAAGCTTATCTCTAAGTTCTTAGGAGTAAGACATACACTTTTTGTTAACAGTGGATCATCAGCTAATTTATTAGCTATAAGTGCGGTTAAAAAACATTTTAATTGTGAGGACGGAGATGAAGTTATCACTTCAGCTGTAAACTTTCCAACTACTTTAAATCCAATAATACAAAATAATTTAAAACCAGTATTAGTTGACGCACATGAAGGAACTTATAATATAGATGCAAATTTAATTGAGAAAAGTATTACGGAGAAAACAAAAGGTATTGTTTTAGCTCATACTCTAGGAAATCCTTTTGATTTAAGAAAAATTATGGAATTAAAAGAGAAATATAATTTATTTTTAGTTGAAGATATGTGCGATGCGTTTGGAGCAAAGTATGATAATAAATTTGTAGGTAGTTTTGGAGAAATTGCTACCTTATCTTTTTATCCAGCTCATCATATTACAACAGGTGAAGGAGGTGCTGTCTTAACAAATATTCCAAAACTCAAAAAAATAGTTGAATCACTTAGAGACTGGGGAAGAGATTGCTATTGTTTACCGGGTGAAGACAATACTTGCAAAAAGAGATTTGACTGGCAATTAGGAGGCCTTCCTCATGGTTATGATCACAAATATACCTATTCTCACATAGGCTATAATTTAAAAGCTTCAGACATGCAGGCTGCTATTGGAGCTTCCCAAATAGAACAGTTGCCTAATTTCATATCAACTAGAAAAAGAAATTTTGATTATCTTTATGAAAGATTTTCATCATTTGATGTTTTTGATTTACCTATTTGGGAAAAAAATTCAGAACCAAGCTGGTTTGGGTTTCCAATAACAATAAATAATTCAGCTAAATTTGATAGGGTTAAGTTATTAAAATTTTATGACGAAAGAAACATTGGTACAAGATTATTATTTGCTGGAAATATAATATTACAGCCTGCTTATTTTGATATGAAATTAGGCAAGCCTGAAGACTATCCTGTAGCTAACAATGTAGCACATAATACTTTCTGGCTAGGAGTATATCCTGGCCTTAGTGTTGAGATGTTAGATTATGTGGTTGACTCTACTCAAGAATTTATAGATGAAAATAAATAATCATTTATTACAACCTGTTTATAGATAACATAGACTATATGGACTACTTAAATGTTTGCATTGATTCATTATTAAAATTTAATAATGACTTAGATAGCTTAATTCTTTATCCCAACAAGTTAACTGGAGAAGAAGAAAATAATGCTATAAAGATTCAAAAAATTCTAAACAAAAATAGTGAATCAATAACTAAAGAATTAGATATAAAAATTGATAATTTTAATAAATATACAAAAGAAGAGAGAGCAGTACTTATTGTCTTTTATGGAGACTTAAGTTTTTCTGATAATTTTGATTCAGAAGATTGGAATAACCTCATTAAAAGTACAGATTTTTTAATCGATAGAGATAAAATAAAAAAAGATATTTTAACTTTGATTTAACCTTTTTTTAAAAGCTTATAATCGTACATTTTCTCAACAACCTCGAATATACTTAATTTAGTTTCCCAACCAATATCTGATTTAATTTTTTCAGGATTACTAACCACATTCATAGGCTCCCCACCTCTGAGTTTATTTATGTCAACATTTATAAATTCTTCATAATCCAAATTTATTTTATTAAATATATAACTAGCAATATCTTTAATTGATGTTGATACGCCTGATCCGATAACATATGATCCTGAAAAGTTGTTTACTGTAAGTTCAAATACTCCATCGCATATATCCTTTGCGTATGACCAATCTCTAGCAATATTAAGACTAGGAAGATCAATTTTAATTTTCTTATTTTCTTTAATTTCAAGTACATTATTAATTAATTTCATAATTAAAAAATTCGAATCTCTAAATTCTGATTCATGGTTAAACATTATTCCTGAAACAATATTCCATTCATATTTCTCTTCAAGTTGAATAGATTTCATATGAACATAATGTTTAGCTTCAGCGTAAGAAGTATTTGGTTTAAATTCTGAAAATTCATCGAATCCTTTCTTCGATTCATAACCATACATTTCAGATGAAGAGGCCTGATAAAAATTACAAAAATTTTTCGTTGAAATTAATGACTTTGTAATATTATTAAACCCATTTATAGTGATATTTTTCATTTTTTCAGGATCTTCAATAAATTTATTAACTGAACTTGGCCCCATCATATTAAAAATAAAATCTGGTCTAACATCACTAAAAAATTTATAAACTTTTTCATATTCTTGAAAATTTATTTCAATTAGTTTTATCCTTGCAATGTCATAATCAGAATCTAAATATTTTAATTTTTCAAAATTAAAATTATTTTTATTTCTTGTGCAGCAATAAATTTCCGCTTGAGTATTTCTTAGAATTTTGTCTATTAGAAAAATTCCATCTTGTCCCGATGCACCAGTAATTACTATTTTCATTTTTTACAGCTATTCATGATTAATTAATTTAGAACTCAAATATTTTAAGTACTTTTTACTAATTTATTATATATCTTATCTTATTAAAACTTTGCTTCGAATAAACAACTCTTTTGTTTAGTTTCTATAGAACTACAATTTATCTAAGTAAGATTGTATATATATATTAATAAAATAAAGAATGATTCATATCTAGTACTATTTAATTCTATGGAAAATAATAAGATTTCTAATATATTTATAAACAAAGCAAATGAAAAATGGATTATTGATAGACTTCGTAAAGAATGGATAAATTATGGGAATCCATTTACAAGATATTTTTTTCGTTCTGAAATAATTTGGATAATTGCTCCTTGGAAGTGGAATGAAAAAAAATTTAAAAAAACAAAATCAAAGAAGGTTATTTACTCAATTTATCATATAGATGAAGACAAGTTTGACTTAAGTGAAAAAAAAGAATTTGAAAGAATAGATAAACATGTTGACGCATATCATGTAATTTCAATGAATACTTTAAAACAAGTAGAGAAATTAACAAAAAAGAAGATCTATTCAATACCATTTTGGATTAATGAAAATATTTGGTATCCGATAGATGATAAAAAGATAATACGTGAGAAATATAATATTGATCTAAATTCATATTTAGTTGGTTCGTTTCAAAGAGATACAGAAGGTTCAGATTTAAAAACTCCTAAACTTTCGAAAGGGCCCGATCGATTTATAGAGATAGTTAAAAAAATTCAAACTACTAATAAGAACTTACACGTTCTTCTTGCAGGAAAAAGACGACAATATGTAATATCTAATTTATTAGAAAATGATATAAACTTTACATACATTGAAATGCCTTCAAATAAAAAATTAAATGAGCTATATAATTGTTTAGATCTTTATATAGTTACTTCACGATATGAGGGGGGACCTCAAGCAATATTTGAATGTGCACTCACAAAAACTCCTATTATATCTACAAATGTTGGAGTTGCTCCCGAAATATTAAAACAGAGCTCTTTGTTTGAGATGCCAAATTTTGAGTTAGCAAAACCAGATGTTGAATATGCATTTGAACAAGCTCAAAATTATAAAATACCTAAAGGTTTTGATCCATTTAATAAGATGTTTGATGAAGTATCAAGTGAAAAATATGAAAAATAAAAAACTTATAAAATATTTGTATCTTTTTATAACTAATTTATTTAAATTAAATCGCTATAAATTCTTGAATTATGATATTTTTTACAAAAACTATAAATTTGATAATTTTATTAAATCAATTAATAAAAAATATGGTAAATTCAAAAGTCTTCAAAATCCAAAAAATTTATTGAAAGAAGAAGTGGAAGATATTTCTTTACAGTCATTTAAAGAATCTAATCATTTAAAAGATTCATCTAATTCTAGGTTTTTCTTTTATGAGCTTAATAGCTACTTTAATAATGATTATTTTATTTGTTTAAATTCCTCAATAAGCAAAAAACTATTAGATTCTTTTCATTTATTTCCACCAAATATATTTGTATTAGAAAAAATGTTTGATTTGCATAGGGATGGAAAAATTGGAAATAATTATGTAGTTGATTTTCCCTGTGGAATCACAAATTTTCATCAATATTTGAGTCTTATTTATAAAGAAGAATTATTAATAGGTATAGATAACTTTTCGCAAATTTCTAAAGAAGATGTAAAAATATACCAGGAAAATCTTAAAAAATTTCACATTTATGAAACTATAGATAATCCAGCATTAAATAAGTTAAAAGTAGATGTTGTAGTTTCAATAAGTATTGAAATTAAAGAAATAAGTACCGAAATAATGGAATTAGAACCTAAGTATATTTTCATAGGTTCAAGTGATTTAAATCACGATCTGAATAATTTAGAAAAATTCATGGATAGATATAATCTTGAGGAAGTCAATCATGCTTTTATTCTTTTAAAAAAGAATTATTAATTTTTTTATTTTTTTATATACCAATCATCAACTTTTGAATAATCTTCAAGCACTCTAATGTAATTATTTTCTATAAGTAAAGAATTAATTTTTTCTCTGTTTGGTGTGTAGTTGTGTTCGATAGTAATTATTGAGATATTATACTTATTGAAATCTAAAAAATTTATTATTTCGAATTCTGTTCCTTCAGTATCTATTGAAAGATAATCTATATCTTCTGGTATATTAAATTTTTTGAACAAATCATTGACTGATATAGTTTTTAATTCATAAATTGTATTATTTCTTTTTCTTAAGCTCTCATGTGAGTCTTCAGGTATTTGCATATCATAATTAGCTCTAGAGAACTCTGGTTTTTCAGTTTGGTTAAATTTTATTAATACATCTGACTCACTGTAAACGCAGTCAGTTGAAATATCACAATTTCTATTTTTTTTAATTTCTTCACGCCAAATTTTTGCAGGCTCAACAACAAGTCCTTCCCAACTAAAGTATTTCTCTAATAAATAAGTATTTGATAAGTATTTTCCATCTGCTGCACCTATTTCAATAAAAAAACCATTTTTTTTGAAATTAAATTCGTTTAAAACAAATAAGTCTTGGAAAATTTGTGATTCCGATTTTTCTACATACTCATAAAGTTTTGACGGATTCTTAATTCTATTATTTAGAAATATAAAATTTAGTTTTTCGACCTCATATCGGTAATGTTTTCTTTCAACATCAATTTGTGTTAATTTTTCTTTTTTTATAATCGATAGGTTAAATAATGAAAGTAGTTTTGATATAAATTTTTTTACCACATATTTATATTACAGAAATAATTCATTTAGTTAAGAGGACAAATTATTGATTGTATAAGTATTTCCGACTAATAAAGGCTAGTTTTTACTTGTAACATTTTTATATTGAGTTGCTAAATTAGATTCAAATTTATTATTGTATTTTGTAAATGTTGGTTCGTACCAATATCCTTTAAGATTGAGATCTCTTGCAGATTGGTTTAACCAAAAATCAAGAGCATCATCTAAAATATCTAATTTTTTTGTTCTTTCCAATATTTTTTTTGCACCTGATCGAGATACTATATAAGAATCAGTGGTTTTACTCATACCATTTCCACCCCACGATGTTGGGTCATTTGTTTTTCGATATAAATTTTTAAACGGTCTTCTTCTGTAAATCGGAATATGCATGTTTAACTTACTTGCACCAAAAAAGATAAAGTCAAAATCATTGGGCAAACTTTTTATAAGCTTAAGAAGCTTATTGTCAAAATTATTTTCCAAAAGAATATCGTCTTCAATCACTATTGAAAATTTTTCTTTTTTGTTATTTGAAAGATCTTCATATACTTTCATATGTTTTCTGAAGCAAGATATTTCTCCCATAGACAAATAGTCTGTGTCAAATTTTTTTAATTCAGCCTTGGGTATAGTTTCTTTATCAAACTCACTAATTATTTTTAAATTAAAAATTGAATTTTCAAATTCTTTATAAATAACAGGAAGTCTTTTTGAAAGCTTAGTGTAATGAATTAAGTTAATTTCATACATACAAAAATGTTAATCTGTTTAGTTATTAATAACATTAAATTAAGTTATTTAAAAAATTAAATAAAAGAAATTTAAAACAAAAATAACCAATTGAAATTTTAATGAAATATACTTTATTTAAGGAATGAAAAATAGGATAAATCAATTAAAGGATATTTTTAAGGATATTCTTTATGTTTCAAAACTTACGGGAACTCTTAACAAGAAATTAATTATTTTCTTAGTAATTTTATCTTCAAACCTTACAGTTCTCCTAGATATCATAATAATTTTAGCTTTTACTTTATTTCTAACTGGAAAATTTGAGACATTTGAAATTATTGAAGTTTGGGTTAACTTTATTGCTGACAATATTTATATATTGCCTTTTATAATCATAATTCGATATGGATCAAAAATATTACAAACATATTTAATGAAATCACTTGAAGTCACAGTTGAAAAAAATTTAAGAATATATGTAATGACCCAAGTTTTTAGACAAAAAGACTACTCTATTTCAGATGCATATTTTTATATAAATAAAATAACTTCCCATGTTTCTTTTTTCTATTCAGCTTTGACCAATTTCATAAATTTTCTTATTCAAGCAGCTGTATATTTTGTTTACCTACTCTTTAGTAACCCACCAATTATTATCGCTTTTTCAATCGGTGTAATTGTATTAATACTTCCTATAAAAAAATTATTAATTAGTTCAAAAAATTACATGCACAAAACATTTCTATTTGAGAAAAAATCTGATGAAGAGATCCAAAAGGTTATTGATAATATTTATTTAATTAAAATATTAAAAAAAGATGACGATGAAATTAATAAATTTTCTGAGACCTCCGAACAAGTTGCAGATGGACAGCTAAAGAATCATTTATACAGTATTTTAAGTGCAGATTTTCCAAGCTTTATAACAATCTTTACTTTTTCTGTTTTTATAGCTTACTTTGGTAACTTTGACTTTATAACGCTTGATTATATTGTAATTACTCTAAGGTTGTTTCAATCATTGGGAGGGATTGCAGGCTCTTTTAGTAAAGTTATAAATTCTCAAATTCATATCCAAAAGCTTAGAGAGGCTGTTGATACTCAAGATTCCTACCTAGATCACAACTATGTGTTTAAAGATAAAAAAAATGGTAATGATATTGAAATTAATTCGGTAAATTTTAAATATAGAAATTCTGAAGATTGGATTTTTGAAGATTTAAATTTAAATATAAAACAGAACACACACACAGTAATTACAGGACAAAATGGTTCTGGTAAAAGCACTTTACTTGGATTAATTTCTGGAATGCTTATTCAACATGATGGAAGCATAAATATTGCTAGAGAAAAACTAGGCTATATAGGTCCAACACCTTTAATATTATCTGCAACTCTAAAAGAGAATTTACTTTATGGAAATATAGAAAATATTGATAATGAAAAAATTATTGAAGTGTGTAAAACTTTTATGCTTCATGATCAAATAAATGAAGATTTGTTAAATAAGATGGTATCTAATACATCCCTTTCATCAGGGCAAATGCAAAAAGTAGGATTTATAAGGGCTATATTATCTAATGTAGAGATTCTTTTGCTTGATGAATCAACTTCAAATCTTGATAGAAGTTCAAAATCTCTAATTTTAGATATCCTAACAAATAAAAATATAACAGTAATAAATTCAACTCATGATCCAACAAGTTTTCAACAAGTTGATAGACATTTACAAATTGATATAATTGACAACAAACGCTCAGTTTATGATGTTTGATATTTTTTACACTTTTAGTTGGTATAAAAATATCAAATAAATCAAAATTATTCTTTTATAAAATTTATATCATTAATCTAATAACAATGAAAAAAATTCTTGTTATTCATACAAAATATAGAATAACTGGCGGTGAAGATATTGCTGTAGAAAGTGAAGTATCAACTTTAAAAGATAAGTTTCATGTCGAAACTTTATTTTTCTCCAACAAGCAGTTGGGAAATTATTTTTTACAACTTATTTATTTTTTAGTAAATAGAAACCCGAAGGCAAATAAAATATTAATTGAAAAATTAAAAACTTTTAATCCAGATATAGTTTATATTCACAATACTTGGTTTAAGGCTTCACTTGGAATATTTAAAGCCATCAAAAGTTCTAATACTGATTATGTCATTAAGTTACATAATTATAGATTTAATTGTGGAAGATTCATTACAAAATATGGTCACCTTAAGAATAAAAATATATGTGATGCTTGTGGAATGAAAAATAATACTAATATCTTATTTAATAAATATTTTAAAGATTCATATTTAAAATCAATATTTTTAATTATTTACAGTAAACGCTACTTTAAAGTATTGAAAAACAGTAAGATTTTAACTTTAACTAAATTTCAGAAAGAGTTTTTAATAAATATTGGTTTTGAATCTAAAAATATCGATATCCTAGTTAACCCCATGGATCATATAAGACTGAAAAATAGTAATTCTAATT